>Ga0065711_1043347_pt1 | contig 14784 bp, 6 predicted proteins | sample Hoacrofraction12_FD_59098 | JGI IMG/M metagenome (GOLD analysis project Ga0065711, IMG submission 59098) | Hoatzin crop microbial communities from Cojedes, Venezuela - Epithelial fraction 12 v2 (version 2) | ecosystem: Host-associated > Birds > Digestive system > Esophagus > Crop | place... | reverse complement strand
GAGGCGCGCGCGCCCGCCCCCCAGCGAACCGCCGCGGCGGGAGGCGGGCCCGGCGGCCGTTTGGCGTGACGGAGCTCGGCTTGGCGGTCCTCACGTTCCGCTTGGCCGACCCCGGAGGTCCCAGCGGGTGCGGTCTCAGTCGCGGCGAAGCTTCTGGCGCGTTCTGCTAGCGAGGGAGCGGGGCCCGCGAGGAGATCTGCCGCAGGGCGAGGGGGTTGCTGGAGGCTTCCAGGGCGGGCGCTGGCGGAGCCGGGGCGGCCTCGGTGTCCCCTCAGGGCCCTCCCCGCTGGCTCCGAGACCCTTCCGACTGGGATATAGTGCCTGTTCTGAAAGGGGAGGAAAACAGCAGGAGAAGGGAGGGGAAAAGTGCTTCAGTCACCTAATACGGGACTCATTTCTGCTTTAGAGGAAACGTTTTTGTAGCTGAAACGGGTGTTTGCTGGTTCACCTGGGCACAGTCCTGTGGGACTGATTGCTTCAGTGGAGTTCCTGCAGTATGTTCTAGTTTCATCAGGAGCAGGAGTTTTCCTAGGCAAAATTTTGGGAAAGAAGCATACTGTGTCCTACACATTTGTGGAGAAGATGTATTACAGCTCTTGAGATAAGGTTGCAGGACTCAACAGAAAATAGTCTATTCCTTTTTTTCGTTTTAAAATAAGCTTAGATGTCCCAGTCCTAAATTTCCATTGAATTTAATGGGCTTTGCATGCAGCAGGAATTCAGAATCAGGGCTTGAATTGATATAAAGTAACTGAAAATAAATGCCCAACATTTCTGGAAAAAAAAAAAAATAAAAGAAGTGCTAATAACTGATCTGAGAGGCACCAGTTTTGCTTGCAAGCTTTGAAAAAAACAATTGAAATACAGTCTGAAGATCAGAGAAGATGGAAGTGTGTGAAATTGAAATCTATAATTCAATTCAGTCTTTAGCCTGAAAAAACAAGATGCAATCCTACAAGAAAGCATGTTACCTGTGAAACTATTTTTTAGCATTTTCTTTCAAGACATTGTCACATTGGACTGTCATTCCTCTCCCATTGTAGACATATTCTTGAGAAACAGTGAATACTTTGGCACTGTCAAAGTCTCCAAACTGTAATAAAAGGATAGTGTTTTGGCACAAGATCATCACAATACTGCTAGGGTGACAAGAACTGCTCTATTGCTTGATAAATTCTGTATTGTCAGCTTCACCATTGGGTTAAGTTTGGTACAAGTCAGGGCTGGAACTCATCTGGGTTCAAGAGATGGAGGGCAAATGCTGACATACCTTTCTTTTTGTCTTGTGGGTTTGTTTTCCCTCAGAGGAAACTGATGTGACCAGAGCAACGTTCTTTAATACATATCCAACGCAAAAAAGCAGCCCCAAATTCCAGCAGAGCATCTCAAAAAAATCACAAAGAATAAGCAGAAGTGGCATCATAAAGCACAGCCCCCATGAGTCTGTACTTCCAAAACTGGGGGATTAAAAGAAGTCATAACGCATCGCAATAGCTTCAAATGAACACCTCATTCTGCTAGGAAAGTTCCCAATTCACCACAAGTCACAGCGTAAGTGTAGCTGTACTTGTCACAGACAAGCACAGCTGATTAGTATCTTAATACCACTCACTTCTCAGCAACAAGTTTCCTGTTAGCCTTTACACAAAGTGTTGAACAAAGAAAATAAGCAGTCCCCTTCTTTCCCTTTTTCCACTTCTTCGAGAGTTTTATCTGCCTCTGCAGGCCTAACTTCTCCCTACAAATTTTTTCACAAGATTTCTCTGTGTCACTAAAATATGGAAATGTATGGTATCCAAAATGGAAGAAGGCTGATGAAAGCTTAAGAAGGGCTCAGAAAAGTGCTTGGGGAAGATTACGACTGGAAAACAATTAATAGTGAAGGACAAAAGGATCTCAGTCTTCTTGGTTTATTAAAGGAATAGTCAAACAGCTTTATCAAAGTGCATGGGTAATAGATTTGATAGGAAAGACTACGCAAAGATAGAAACATATCCAACCATATCAAAAATCAAATCAAAATAAACTACAACTAAAAACAAGAAACAAATTTTTAACAAATAACTATTTGACTGATTTCCACATGTAGTGGAAACTGCTCCTGGAGGATTTCAGCAATGGCAGACTTCATAAAAGTTATGTTCCACATTCAGACACCAGCTAGTTGAAGACTAGGGCTTGCATTTTCAAACAAGTCAAATATGGTCATTGCAATGGTACTTTCTATCAAAAAAAAAAGTTTAAATGAGAAGATAACCAATTCTACCACATGTGGAGATTTGTCAGTACCCTAAAGGAACCACAGAGTTTATTTGTTCGCTTTTAAAGAAAAGTCAGTTGGTCACTGATTGTTATTTTACAAAGGTTTGAAGCTTTGCTGGGAAATGGTGTTTGGGTTGGCAACTTCTAAACTATTTATGTCATCCCATTGTGACTATATAAATGACCTCACAGTACAATAATTTTCCTTCAAAAGGCATAACAAGCCAACTTGTTTCTCTCTACCTTGTTGAGAGCCACCTACCATAAATACATTATATTTGGTTATTGCTAAGCTGAATTCCAAACACCCTATTCACTCTGCTTTATAGCCTCATAACAGTCTGAGTTATAAATGATTATCATCTCCCAAATGGCAATAACCAGTGTTGTTACTGTATCCCATAACTTCTCATGAAAGAGACACGGAAGCAGCATCTGCTGTAGCTTGAGCCTTTCATTAGACAGACTGTTTATTTTTCTCACACAGCAAAGACTAAGCCATGCACCTTAGCCAGACAAGTTACCATGTTTGAAAAAGATCATTCATGAAAACTGGGCGAACTGGAAGGCTCCAGAAGCGTTGCTCATGCTCCCAAGCCCTAAAGGCTAGATACTTTTCCAGCTGCACACCACTGACTGAAGGCTGTCAAGGCTATGCTCTCATTCGGAGTAAAACACCCCCTCCTGCTGAATTCAACAAGCAAACTGACTACAATTCTGACAAGCTGAGTTAAAAAAAAAACAGAACATCCATCCAAGCTACTCTCCATGACTTTCCCTCCCCTGCAGGAAGGCATCCAAAAGGTCCGGTTTATGGACTCCATCGCAACAGAGAAGCAGCCAGCAAAGAATTATCTGCCCCACTAACTTTTACACACCCATTTCTAATTGTTCGTTAGTGCAGGTTTTGGGGAGAAGGGACAAGGGAACGTCATCAATTCAGCTCTTTGAATGAGCACATAGCACGTCCAGTCTGTCTATACAGACAGTATCATGGTGACAGTCAGGAGGCCATCATCCACATGGTCATGGTGTAGCACAGGACCACAGCTGGAAGCCAGAATGAGTTGGCAAACATCTTGTCCCAACTTCTGCTGTGCCATCTGGCTTCCAGTTCGGTGACTGACGTTAAATGTATTTTCTCTCTATTACCATCTGGCAGCTGCTTGTACAACAACAGAGTAACATGCGGAATTTGGCTAACAGTTATTCTAAGAACCATATTAAGGATAATTGCAACACTGAAATTCTGAAATAAAAAAGTCTCACAAGGAAAGTTTCTTTAACCGATGGCATTACATGCACAGAGTATTGCAGACTGGGAACAGGGAGGGGGAAGTTACACATCCTTCTGTTTTCCATATGTTTATTTTAGTGAGGTCCCGTAAAAGTTACTGGGGGGTAGAGGGGGCCCATGCAGTTTTGCAGAGGATGAAACATTTGTTCTTGAAAAGTATCAACACTTTTACCATGCTATGGAAATACATTTGTTTTTCCAAAACTAGAGGAGCATGGCACATTTTTTTTCTGTAATGATGTATGCCAAAGGTAGTTTTGATAGAGGAACCAAACTGAAAGAATTAATTAGTACAACACAAAGTCTCAAAAAGATTATACTTTAACAAAAATTTAATCAAAACCCCTAAATATTGCGAAATAAAGTGTAACTGTAGTATGAAGTACAGTGTAACAGCTGTGATACCAGGTCTTCATATTTATAAAGGTCACATTTGCAAAGCTTAGGGGCCATAGTAACATTCTTAGCTTTAAATATAACAAAATGGGGTGCTTTAAAAAAATGGAGCAGAATTTCCAATAAATATGATCCCAAGACAGCTTAAATAAATAAATTTTCTACTCTACCTCCTGCTGTGCATTGCTGCTTCTTTCCTCACTCCTGTGCTGGTGCTCGTACGATTCTCAAATAACAAACCTAAAAAAAAAGCCAATCCAGGAGAAAGAGGGGGGAGGGGGTTGAATGCTAGGAAAAGCAATACTAAAATGCTAGAGTTTTGCATTCAGAGTTAAGCTGAAGTTATTAAATATAGTACTGTTTTGTCCCTACTCTGCAGAAGAATATTCAATGTAAAAGCTTCTACTACTTTTCCAGATATTTCTACAGGTTGGATCTAGGCTATACTAAGTCTCTGAAAAGAAGGCTTTGAGCTGAGATTGCGCAGAAACAGGAATGTCAGTTTCCCAATGCAGCGACGCTTCTGATGCTCATTCCCCTAAGCATTTTATTAAAAGCATAACTAGCGTTGGCTGGAATACTAGTTATACTGTTTAATCACCTAATCCAAACACTGTTTTTCTTTGATAAATTTCCAAAATTTAGCCTGGCTTCAATTTCACACAGCTCTTTCAAAAGAAAGAACGAGACAATACTCTGCTCAAAAACCAACCATATGAGTGCAAACAGAAGTTTGAAGAGGTTTGATTCCACTTACAAGAAAACTGGTGAGCGAAAAGTCTAGCATTTTGTCAATAATACAGAGCGACATCAGTACAGAGCGACCACACAGCACAGGTTTTGCAGGGCACAGTACTGTGGCGTGCAGGTTTCCCACTGCAGACACTGTAACGTGTATTGTCTGGTCTGTATGCTATGATGTGCAAGAAGAGTTACTCTGTCCACACTAATGCTGCTCTTTCCAAGAGCTACAGCCTCCACATCTTCTGCTGTTGTCCTCTTTGAAAATTCTCAGGAGCATTGGACAGATGGTACATTTTGGCTGTCCTTGTACTAAATTTGGGAGTATTTCTGCATCACAGACAAGAATAAATTGTGCTAAGAGAGAGAAGAGAGGTGGCATGTAGTCATTTTTTATTTTAGAAGTGCAAGTGACCCATGTTCTCTCTAAACTCCAGTTTTATGAACAAAGCTATTTATGCAGCTTATAGGAACTAATGATCATCTGTCCCTGATAATTAGAGGCTTTTCATTTCATATGTTCTTCTCCTCTCTGAAATTAAGTTTAGTTAATATGCTTTTCAGATTTAGATTACTTTGACCACAAAAGAGCTAATAGATACCTACTGCAAGCTAAAAAAAATTTTTGTAACTATGTGACAGTTGTAAAAACAAAAGCCACCATCCTTAACACAAAAGACGAGAGAAAACAAAATGCTGTATTGTCCCAATCTGTGCTTAGTAATAGAGGCAAGAACTGAGATGCCATCATGTCAGAAAACCGACAAGCTAAAGGCCAAGCAACAGAAAAGCTAGCAGAAGTTATTACTTCTGCTTATTTTACCACACTTCCAAGTAATTCACTACTTGTTACCCAGGTAATGCATCTCCTGAATCTGAGTCTCATACTGATTAAGACATGATTAGAATCATTTTAGCTGGTTTCCTGCTTGATATTTTGGTTTGGTTTATTTTTTTTTTGAAAGAGAGAGTACGTATGTGCACACTTTAAGACCCGATATGACCAAATTTTCTGTCAAAATCAGATTAAAAATATACATAAAGGATTATATCTAGCAAAACCGTAAATTATTCAAAACTGTTGGGTGCTTCAACAAAATTAAGTTTTCCCCCTGCATGCAATCCTCTGTTATCTGTATCTTAATCAGATGCAGCCCAGAGACTTCAGTTCTTTATACCCTTGTTGCCCCAAAACTCTTTTGTCTGCTCCCTGCTGCTTTCCTTCCTTGCACTCATTGTTTCCTTTTTGCCTGGGTTTTCGCTGTTCTGACCAACCGCCTTGGAAATCTGACCGCTTCCATTTGTGTTTTGAGCCAGTTCAGCAATTCTTGGGTGTTTCTTCAACATGTAGCTTATCAGAGATACACCCAGAAGATACTGTGTACTCCTGTTCCAAGCAGGAAATTATAAAAAAAAAAAAATTGGTCTGACAGGTCACAGAATTTGATGCAAGACGAGCAAGGACTAACAGGGATTTTGTAGCCAAAAGCAATGTTTTCTACCAGAGTATTTAGTCAAGCCTTTCTCTAACTGCTTAAAGTCAGTTGCCTTGATCAAAACCAAGCACAGAATTTTAACTTCCTCTCCATTATTTTGTTTGTTCTTAGCACAGCATCATTTTCTCACATACAGAATGTGAAGGTACAAATAATTTGCAGTCAAGGCACCCACCTCTAATCTGTCTTAGCTGCGGGTGACAGTGTATGCTGGTTTCTGTATATTAATATATAATGGAAACGACACAGTCTTTACTTTATATCTTTGTTATTATTAACAGTGATATAAGACTTTGGGCAACAATTCTGTAAAAGTCCAGCAATTTGGATAAAATTATGTTTTGGGTTTTTTTAGGAAGTTTTCTATCCAATACTGATTACAATTTGTGATGTGGATGAAGCATTTTGCAGCTTTCATTTTCATGTATCCCTGATGAAAGCAATAGTACAATATTGACACCCTATACTTAAATGTCAAAGCTTTGCTTTGTGGTTTTTGTAATATTTTGTTTAAATATTGAAGTGCCGCAGAACTGAAGTCTGAAAATGCTATGTTTAAGTTCTTTGCTTTTACCTTCATATTGCTTATAGTACAGCCGTAACTTTTACTGTCAAGCCATTTGCTCATTTTGGTATGAAACAGAATGTGCAAATATTGGTGATTCAGCTTCTCTCAAACAAAGCTAAATCTTGGGCACCCTGCATTGCATTTGAAGATGCCCAAACCGGTATAAAACATGCTAGCTCACATCCTAGAAGCTTAACTTAATATAAACTCTTACTATAATTCATGCTACTTTATACTTCAGATATGTCCCCAGTAATTTAGAGCCAAATCCCTAAAATAAGCTGAGAATCTAGAGGCCCAAAGGGATCTAGGCACCTGAAACCAAGAGGAAAATCCTCTAGGCTTTCGCTGCCTGTGAATCCTTCAAACTGGCCCTGCCGGCTTTGCCCCCATTCTGAAAAGAGCAATTGCAGTGCCAGTGTCCAAGAGATTCTTGCTGTAGAAGGGCGCCTGCTCTTCTCCAGTCCACTCCTTGAAGTCAGGGACGAGGTACCCAAGCCCTCGAGAAGCACGTCATTTCAGATACTCTTCCCCGTACCGTGTTTTGACCAGATGAGACAGTTCCTTGCTCTGTGTGTTGATTACTCTACTACCACCCTGAGGCAGCTAGCTGTCCAGAACATGTATTTGCAACGCAGTTTGAAGGCTGCTGATTCCTCTCCACTGGTCAGGAAGAGAGAAATGTAGCCTTACTTTTAACAGTAGTTTATTCCAGCAGAAGTTAAGACGATATAGCTGTTTAAGGACTACAAGATTTCTCTCTTAATGAGCCAGATTTTTAAACAAATACCTCCCTGTACAGGCATTTCTGACCTTTCAAAATACACAGCTGGTTCAGAAGAAACGGAGTTCCCTCTCTTAAATTCACCTCTAATAACTTTTGAACAAGTATTTGTATTTTTCTAGGACATAATGCAAGTATCTTCATAGGCCAGCATTACCATCTGTCTGCCAATCTTCTCCCTTACAGAAGATCCACAACTCATTTGCTGTGCTTTGTAGAGTTGATCACTCTTGAAAGAAGGTGGTTCTGTTCAGAAAAGATCATTCAATACCAGCTGGGGAGTGTGCAATTCTATATCTACTGCCCTTTTCCAGGGCCAGAATCATAATTCAAATCCCACATCAGAGTGTAGCTCCTTATAGTCCCTTCCATATGATGGTGGGAAATCTGAAATAAAGTATGGAAAGGGACAAATAAGCCGAGTAGCCTATACATATTCCTTTTGACATTTCCATCACAGATCTGCAATTTTCACTTGCTACACTTTATAATTTTTTTTTCTTAGCAGAAAGAAACATTACTTTTCACAAGCTAGGGTCTCCATTATTTGGGAACACATGACAAGTGACTACAGTTGCAATTACCACTCTTGCAGAAGGCAAGATCACTTAAAAAAATAAATAAATAAATAAATAGAAAAGCAACTTTGTGGACAAAAACACCTCTATATGTGAAGTTGGGTTCCAAGGGAGCTGGAGTTGTTGCAGGAGTACATATCTGTCCAGACCCAAGTTCCTCCTCCTTCGCTGTCCCTCTCTGTTCTGGAGGGAAAACGCATGTATGGCACAATGCAAAGTGTATGTCTGTCTGCACTTGTCCTGATAGACTTTACATGATATCAGACCCCTGGTGTCCCATCAGCTGCAGCACTCCTAAACATGGAAAGCCTTTCTTTTGCACTCTACTTGGCAAGGCAGAGTGTCTTGCCAAGACTTCACCCTCCTTAGCCCATGACAGGCGATTTTGCAGTGCACCAGCAGTCACTCAGACTGGCATGTGGCCAGGTCATGCATCAAAGACATTCATCTCATTTACAAGCAGAAGATTCCCCAGTGAGTAGTTCAGAAAGAAATAATCACCTTCATGGTCCATTTTTCTAACCCAAGGTTCTGTCTCCAACAAGCACCCACTAAACCTAGTGAGACATGTTGACTACAGAATTAACAATTAAAAAAATTGTGTATACTATGCATGCAGACATCACCCAGTGATTTTACTTACTGCTAGAGGCAAAAAGCAACCTGTTGGCCTGACCCTCGGTGAAGTCAGATGAGGTTTTCCTATTAAGATGAAACTGGACTGGATCTAATAAAATGAACCCATGATGTCCATCATTCACAGGCTCTTATCATCACAAGTTAAATCACCAGCTTTTTGAAAGTTACTTTTTTTTTTTTCAACAGCCACAGGGAACACTGATTTGCACAAAGCTTTTAAAAATAGCAATAGCTACAACATGCTATTGCGCAGCAAATCGAAGGCTAAGGAAGGGAAACTTGATGTTGGTGATGTTTTCTTCATACCTCCATTTTTTAAATGAGGTTTGCCATACTTCATAAACACATGGCTAAGTCTGTTTTCTCCTAATATGTGCATGAATCTCTATTATTAATATATCAAGACAGTGCAGAAAACCTCTTTCTTACATCTGCATAATATCCCATGGGTTACCTTACTTTGTGCAAATGAAACAGCTGAATTTTTGGCAATTAGATTACACAAGAAAAAGATAATTTGTGTTAAATAGCAACTCTGATGCAAAAGCATAAAAACAATCTTCCCCCTCCCCCCAGCCTTTTTTCATACTGAGAATGGCCATCAAGACCACTGTAATTGTGATGTCTAGCCCAAATCCTCTTATATCTAAAGGAGGACAGGTAGGTCTGAAGACACGTCAATTTTTTTCTAACTACAGCTAGTCTAACTCAAAAATATTATCATTCCTCCCAAACCATGCCCAAATCCCAGCAATTTTAAACACAGGAGGAATGCAGAAATAACCTCTAAACTTCGCATACTAAATTATTTAACAGCCAAAATAGCCCTGTAAATTTTGACTTTATGGCAAGTCGCATAACAGAGCACCGGTTTTCTCTACAACTCTAAGCTGTTTAATTGGACATTTTCAGACTTGACATTTCACTTGCCTCAGTTTCCAGAATCCACCACAAGACTCTTTGTATGAAATTGGGCTCATGGCACAATGGCAGCTGAACTGAACAAAAACTGCAGGTGTCTTGAGCAGAGGTGAGAGCCCTTCCAGTGCTCTCATTCTCCACTAGTAAGATGGAGGTGAGTGCCCTCTGGCCAACTTCAGCTATTCCCTGATACCTTCAAATTAAGAGTGCAGTCCGTATATGAAAAGTATTATGACTGTTAAGGCACTTCGCCTGTTTCATCATCACACAGAACACAATGTCTTAATTAGCATTTTATTAACACTACCATTAGTGTAAATTTAATATTAACAAGCAACAATAATTCTCAACATCAAGAAAACATTGATGAAATTGGTCCCCATGTCTGGGTATGACAGCAGTACCGATACATACAGACCAAAATCTTCATTCTGAAAATCCAGGTAGCAAGCTGGAAACCAGCTCCGGCTCCAGGTTTCACAGATGGACTTTGTGAAGTCAGCTGAAGGCTCCATGACTGAACATTACTCTTGCACACGCGTATAAATCTCAGCTCCGCAGCTTAGTCTGCCTTGGAGTTATCAAGCACAATGACATTCCATTGCAAATGTCATTTTATAGAGCCACCGGTTGTTAGGATACAGCTTTGTTCACCACAGTCAACCATACCATCTCAATTCATCGTGCACCCACTGTACCAGAAATCTGTTAATTAGAGGCTCATCTTCTACTACAGTATTTTTTAACAGGCTTCCTCCTAGGCTCGCATTCAGTTATGTTTCTTTGACTGTACTGTACCAGCTTTACTTTTCCACTGGTCACAGCTAATTAGGACTGAGTCAGCTGTGCTATTGTAGATCCAAAGTGTTGATGTTACAGGCAGCTCATACTCATCTCCTACCTGTGTCCCCAACATGGGAGGGCAAGAAGAAACTCCTGAAGAAGCAGGACTCTCCACAGCAGCCTCCCTGCTCCCCTGGCCATAGCCACTGCTTTCTGCATCCTCCTTAAAGCTGTCCAGGAGGAAAGACAAAGCAAGACCTGGACCAGGCTCAGCCGGTTTCGACACCAAGGCTTGTATCCAGCTGCCTTGAAGAGCAGCCCATGTCCAGCAGATCAGATATGATAAACTGGTAGAACAGAGGGTCTCCACATCTGAATGCTTGCAGAAGGGACCGTTTGACTTGGTCTCCATATTAAGCCATGTGCCATTATCAGCGCTGAAAGCCTGTATGAAGAGCCTTGGCTTTGCCCATAAGAGTTCCCTGTTTTTTCTGTCATTATATCAGTGATAATGAGGGCCCTTAATGGGGATATTTATAATCTTTGTCTGAACCATCCTCTTCACTCCTTAGCCATTAGTGCATAAAGATCTTTACTTCTGCACAGGGAATTTATATTCCAACTGCATCAATTCCTCTAATAGTGTATTGCCTGTTCCTTTATTAGAGGGAAAATTCAAGATCTGTTAAAATAAATGGAAAGATCCCGTGGGGTGAATGGTCTTTGAGTTAGGTCTCTGTGAAAGCTTTTTTCCTTCCTGACAAAGCAGAGTAAATTTTCAGACCCAAGCATTATTGGGGCAACCCATTAATAGCCAAAAAAAACCCACAAAAAACCAAAAAACCCACAAACATTTGCAATTTTCTTCCCTTCTCATCGTCTCAGGTGTTGTCACATCAACTTGTCTCCTGTGGCAGTGATAAATCACAGCCACTGAGGACACACGTGTGTCATCCACAACCAGAAGACAGACAGCAAATCTCTAATGAAAGGTTTCTTTCATCCAAAGGAGATAAGAAGTGCACATAGTAAAGACATACATGGCAGTTAAATTTTGCATTAAGGCACATGGTACCCGTCTCTCCCTGTGGCACTTTATCCCCTACACAGAAGGCCATCACTGGCAGAACCAGGATCCCTGCCATGCAGAACCACAGTCCAAGCACTGCTTTCACTCAGGTTTCTCATCTGTCCCAGGGAGCTGACAGGGTGATTACCATAAAACTATACAAAGCACTATTTTACTAGTGCCTTGTCAGTATAGGTAAAGGGTCTGGAAATGCTTTTCCTGAACAGCCCATGGATTCTCATCCTCTGGTTACCTTCTCCGAGCATAAAGAGGCCTAAAAATCCCTTTTCCTTACCTCAGCTTGCTTTCAGTGCATTCACTGACATAGTAAGAACTTTTCAAAACTTCTCCATACATGACAGATTGCCCTTTCATTTAACAAGAAAATTATTTTTAATGCTTAAAAAAAAGCAAGGCACTTTTAAATTTTCAAGTATTTGGTTCTTATGTGCAAGGCCATTTTGTAACTCATGCCTTGAATTCATTGTGGTATTTCCCCAAGGATGTTGTGCTACCCAGTTTCTCTCCCAACCAGCAACTTTACAAATTGACAAACTATAAGAAGGGCTTCTGCTACAGAATGAAGAATCAATAGCTGTCTACTTGGATAGCCTCAAAGAGCGCTTAACTTTTAATTGAACACTGGAAAAGAAATTGCAAAGTGCAAAAGCTCAAAACAGCACGAAGCCTGCATAATTATCTTTCTCCTTGCAGTTCCTTATGCAGACTAGAGACTAATTAAACACATGTGCAGGCTAGAAAATGATTTGTAAAGATACATCTTTTGTCAGTTTGCAAGGGTCCTAACCAGAAGGAAAGTACTAGCAAGGAACAGGAGCCATTGCCAGCTGTCTTGTACTGCCATTTTCCCTAGTACCTTGGTTTTTAATTTCACCCATCTAAAGCAAAGACAAGTAAGATTTTGTATTTGCTTTGCAATGAGATGAGCAAAGTTCAGGATAACAGTGAACTCAGGCCCCAGGCTTCAAGAGTAATATAAATACATATATAGAAGTTTTGAAGTATTTTGATGCTGGTTTTGTGCACTATACAAATACATTTTTCTTTATAAAGCTACCTACCCTAACATGACCCATTTATAATACAGAAGCAAATTAAAATAAGCATTTTTATTCCTTCTGCTGCAGAAAGGCAAAACCAAGTAAAGCCTTCAATCTTAAAAGCCATGATTTAATATTTATCATACTAACAAAAAGGCCTAAAACATCCATCACAAAACACATTTAGTAAAGTATTTCTCTAAAATACAATCACCACCTACCTCTTCTCCTTCTTTTCCAGGAGAAAAAACATCTCAACTTGCTCACCAGGGCCTTAAATCATGTCTCTTTTCACATCCAAAGTGAAAGCACCTGCTCGTGCTGTCTTTCAGCTGGCAGGATTGAATTAGAACTCAGCAACCATTGCCCTAATAGGAGGCAATATTATTAACTTTAATTCATTCACATCAGCATTGATCAGAAGCAGTTACTGAGTATCAGGAAGATATTGGGATGTCAGTACATAGCGTTCAAGGCCAGTGTAATTATCACAGAAGCGAAGGATGCTGGGATGAGTCCAAACAATCGTGTGTAATTATAACGGGAAATTCTGATCTTGTATAGGTTCATCCCGCATGCACCATCTGAAGACTCACGTCGTTCCAAGCGTTGTGGTTTCTGCAAGTCTGTAGTCAGAAAAAAAAGTGTCAGCTGCTCCAGAAATTGTAGCTGGCGAGTACATTTTTAAGGTGATGATGACAACCTTCACATGGTATTTCCCACCAGTGAACCACTGTAGGGCAAGAGAAAGGAGACTACACTGCCCATAAACGGTGCTGCTCCAGGCTTTCAAACCCCTGCGCAAATTAAAATGAAATTTTATCTATGGCACTGCGCGGCTTCAGCAGAACAGTTCAGTGCCACTTTGGGATCCCAAGAGGGCTGGTGGAGCAAGACTGCAAGGCTTTGGATGTGGCAGCCTCCCCAGTAAAGCACTGGTTTTAGATATCCAAAAGCCTGAAATGCCGTGTGCAGAGGGATGCCTTCCTGAAAACACGTTTGCTGCAATAGGGGCTGTGGCAGAAGTTGAGAGGGGAGAAATCTTCCAAGATGAATGGTCCTTTCTCATCTTTACCAGCGATGGCACTCCATCATCATTTTAAAACCCCCTGTGTATATAAACGCACCGCTCTATCCTGTCTCCGGTTCTCCTCCATTTCCCCGGCTCCTCTCCTCCTGCCAGACGGCCTCGTTCTCCCTCCGCGCCTGGGGAAGCACACGAAGGGTTGAGGGGCTGCAGCGCTGGCAGACGGCTGGGCTCTTTTGGTCTGACGCAAGTGCCTGCCAGAGAAAGACCCTTTCATTAGGGTCACTGCCCCCCACCCCAGGGGAAATTTTCTGTAAAAAGGGGGACAGCGGGGTGGTTGCTCACATGCGTCCTCCCTGTGGCGAGTGTCACGCTCAGGTTGAGCTCGGCGAATACCAGCTGGCCACGCGTGGGCTGCCCGGGGCCGCTTTGTGCCGTGAAATGTGCCAGAGCTGTCAGAGAGTGACATTTCTAATTTTGGCGTGGAGAAACACGGTCTCTGGAGGAGCTTTGCCGGGCCTGGCGGTGCGCGGGCTGCTGGACTGCTTGGTGTCCCCACGCACAGCCGTCCCTGCGCTCCCCGGCTCGCGCAGCCCTCATGGCTCAGCACCCACGCGCAAGTCCCCGTTGCGCGGCCGATGCCGCCACCCAAACGCGAAGCCATGAGCAGGCTCTGCACCGGGCGGAGAGCCTCCGTCCCCGGCCCTGCACGCCAGCCGCCCGTCAGGGAACCCGGCTAAGGGGCACGGAGACAGCTGCGGGGTGCGTTAGCCGCTGGTTTTCAGGGACTGGAGAACAGACGCCATCGGCCTCCCGCACGGAGTTGACGGGAGAGCCAGCCCAGGGCGGTGGGACGGAGGCCGAGCGCGACGGCCGGCGGGGAGAAGGAAGCCGCTTGCCCTGCGCGGCCCCGGTGCGGTCAGGTGAAGGAATAGCCGCTTACACGCTCTTTCTCGCAGCCGTGTGATGGGAAAAGTCATGGCAGAGCGCCCTCACGAGGGTGTCGGGCAGGGCACCGCACCGGTGCAGGAAGACCCGGCGCTGCCGTTTCGCCGCACCCTGACGCTCGGCAGCGGCCGTGCGCCGGCGGCGCGCGGGGAAGGGCGGGGCGGCTCGGGCCAACACTCCCCCTGCCGCGGGGCGACACTGCCACCTGCTGGCG
>Ga0065711_1043346_pt1 | contig 14784 bp, 12 predicted proteins | sample Hoacrofraction12_FD_59098 | JGI IMG/M metagenome (GOLD analysis project Ga0065711, IMG submission 59098) | Hoatzin crop microbial communities from Cojedes, Venezuela - Epithelial fraction 12 v2 (version 2) | ecosystem: Host-associated > Birds > Digestive system > Esophagus > Crop | place... | reverse complement strand
AAAAAAGACATGCGAAGTATGAGCATGGCGATTTACGAATATTCGCAGAACTGCGGGAATGCGAAGCATGAAGCAGTTCTGCGAATATTCGTAAAATATTTCCATCATATTAACTTCGATTTCAAATGCAACATCATGTCTGCATGCTAGCATGCACATGATGTTGCGATTAAAATTCTCAAAATGTATATTTCTAGTCATTTACGCGGAGGCTGAATTTGTATTCGCATGTTGTGCCTGCGCTTTCAAATGTGGCAACAACAATTGTTGTGCCGCTTGCATTTGCTGTAATTACGCCGTTTTCATCAACAGACGCCACTTTTTCTTTTCTGGACAGATATGTAGGTTCTATACTGATACCATCAAAATTTATTTCATAAGTATCACCAACATTTAATTCTACCTTTGTATATTTATCATACTCAGGTACTTCTACCGTGAACTTTCTGTCCTGACTTGTGCCATCTTCAAAGTTAATCGTTATTGTAACATCTCCTGCACTTTTGGCTGTTACAATTCCGCTTTCGTTTACTTTTGCAACGTCGCTGTCACTTGACTCATAAGATGATACATTTTCCTTAGATACATCCGCCTTCATCCCATAAATAAGAATTTCGGAATCAGTTTCATCATCATCATCATCATCTTTGCTGTCATCGCCATAATTTGTAAGGGCATCTTCAATATCAGGATCGTTTATTTCCATCTTCAAATCTGTGATAGTACAAATCTCGGTATTCCAATATGATGACTTAGCAAGGCCTACGCCGTATGTAAGAGTATCACACTTTTTCACAAGAGACAGAAGGTCTTCATATGTTGCACCCGAGCCGTTATTTCCAAGTTCAAGCTTTGTGCCGTTAACTGTTATAAGAATTTCATCTTCCGTTATAATCTCCTTTACCTTGTACTCAGTACCCGGTGTCATAGAAGATGCCATATCATCTCCGCCGCTTCCCGGCTGATTGATGTCAATCCAGTTGCCTGATGCATCATTATAGCAAATGTATGGATTTGTTTGAAATGATATTCTGCCGGTTGTCGATGTATTATAGAAAGCAAATATTCCATCCCATCCGTTTCTTGCTGTGCTATCATCCATATTTATGGTATAGCTTATTGTCAAATCTTTAATATTTTCGCCTTCGAACGGATTGTCATTTTCTTCATAAAAATCCGTACTTGTGATATCTATTTTGTCTTCTTCGAAAGTTATGTTGTTATATACTTTTTCAATAGTTCCTGCTACAGGATTAACAGTAAATGTGAGATTTGATATTGTATTGTTTGCCACATCGCTCCACCATGAACCTGAGCCTAAATAAATCTTGTCAGCATCATTATATAGAAAATCCAAAACAGCGCTGTATTCTTCAAGTGTACCTGCACCGCTTGATGTTCCTATTATGCTTTCATCATAGCAAAGCTCTCCGTCAACGTACATTGCAAATCCTGTCTGCGTAAGTTCTATTTTTACATGTGCGCTATCACCAATGTAGTCTTTTACCAAAGTATAATTTGACAAATTCGCATCGTAGTAGTATCCGCCTGCATTGTAGCCAAGGTATGAACCGGGTGTAAAATATAGTCTTCCGTTTGAACCCTCATCAGCCATAAACGAGAATATTGTTCCAAGTACATTTACAGTACCTGTGCTCGTTGTATCAAACTCTACTACAACGCCGCCTGTAAGATCGAGTCCATTTATATATCCTTTGTAAAAAGGATTTGTAAATGAGAGACTTCCATCTGAATATTTTGTAAGGTCTATGCTTTCATCTTCATAAAGACTCAAAACCTCGATAGAATCCGTGTCATTTTGTTCATTGGAGAGCACTACAACCTCATATTCTTTTTCGTAATAATAATCGCCATTTGTAAATGTAGCTGTGATTGTAACTGTTGTATCTTCGTCCGGTCTTGTGACCTTACCATCAGATGAAAGCACGCTTTCATTTGATGATGAGTAGCTGATAGTAGAGCCATATTCTCCGGTCGTTACAAATTCGATATCAGACAAAGTTTTGGCAGGAACAACTATTTCACCGCTTGTAACATCTTTTGCAAGAGCAACCATATCTGTTACTTCATGCATCCCCCAAATTGTCTCACCATCTGAAGATACCGCGCTAAAGCACATAACTTCGACATTAGTCTCACTGATATTTTGTTTTATGAATACGCCTTTATATTCCTTGTCATTTATATTTATAGTCGCATATGCAGTTCCGTCTTTTTCATTCCATGTACCTGTATATGCACCTTCGATAGTTCCATCAGAATTCAATGTTATGCTCTCTTCGCTTTGACATTCAAGAGTAGAGTAAGCTGTCTGAAAATCGTGAATTATAAGGCCATATTCGCCTACTATATCATCTGTATCATAACCACTACTTTTGATAGTTTCTCCCGAATATTCGTAAGGCGCCGTAACAAGATAACCGTCTTCATTTGTAAATAGCTGGTGAACTCTGACTTCATGTGATACTGTATTGTCATTGAACTTGGTGTGATATACCAAAAGCGCCTTGCCATCATCTGTAGTTATAACAGAGTTATGGCCTTGAGATATCTCGCCTTTATCCATGGACTTAAGCTGATATCCTCCCATGAGCTTTGTGCCCCTGTTATTTGATGAATCAGTCGCAGAATAGTTCATTATATACTTATTGAATATAGCACTGTTTCCCTCTTCATCCGTGTACGGGCCTGTCGGATTATCGCTTCTGAAGACACGCATATTGTAGCCGCCCTCAGGAGAGTAAAAACCATATGAAATAAACAGATAATAGTAGTCATCTATTTTTTCTATATAAGAACCTTCTCCTGATACGTAGTAACCACCTGCAATCTTGGTTCCGAAATAAGGATCGGATGTGCAAGATGCTCCAAGTTCATCAAAGGTATCTTCGTACGTGACTGTATAGTCTCTAAGTCCTGTAGTTTCGTCAAGCTCAATCACGTATATCCCGCCTGACCATGAGCCATATGTCATATAAAGTTTGCCATCATCTCCGTAAAATACGGCAGGGTCTATTGCATGTGGCCAGTATGTGCCCCACGATTTATCAGATATTTTCTGATACTTTTCAGGAAGCTCGTCGCACTCACCAATAACAAGTTCTAAATCTGTGTCATGATAATCTTTGGATGATCCTGAGATATTAAATCCTGAATAGATGACAGGTCCTTGATATACGTAAGGTCCTTCGATGTCATCTGCTGTAAGTAGAACTATTGATGAGTTCCATGTGGCACCGTTTAAAGATAAATACATGCACCATTTGCCCATTGCAGTATTGTATATAACATCAGGTGCCCACATATTGCCTTCAATAGTGTTAGAAGAAATCCATTCTGAAATATCGTAATCCGTTCCAAATGTAACTGTCGTTTCTACGCCGTCTTGCAAAATCGTAACTTCTCCGTCATATGCATTGCTTGTAAAAGCATCTTCATATGAAACAGTTACAAGTTCTCCATCTTCATAATTGCCAAAAAGTTTACTCGATGTATCCTGGCTCGTAACTTCAGTCCAGTTCATGAAATCTTGCGTTTTGGCAACTGCCATATGAGAACCAAATACATAATATGTTCCATCGTTATCATAAACAACGGACGGATCATGAACGCTTACTCTATCATAGTCTTCTTCTTCAAGAAGATTTGATATTTCATCGTCCGACAGCTCTGTTAATGAACTGTCTAAAGTATTTTGTTTTGCGTATAAATCATTTGAATTTACACACAAAGAGCCGAGCAACATTGTGCTCGCAAGTGACATACCTATAACCCTTTTAGTTTTAGTATTCATGCTATCCTCCCTCTGATTTTTTATTTTCTTTATTTCGTATGTCTTATTGCTACAATAACACACAGAGGGCGCCTTGTCAGTAGGTATTTTATTTTTTGGTAAAATAGTTTAAAAATTACACATGGTTTTTGTTTAATTTTTACGGTTTAATTTTTCATACTGCACATTTCTTTATCTTCTTTTACATCTGTTATATATAAAGTCAGTAGGGCTGTCATAAAAAGGCATATACCCATTACAAAAAATATGATATTTAGCTCTATTTTTTCTCCTAAGTATCCTGCAAAAATAGTTCCTACAGGTGATGATGCATATGACACGCATGCAAACGCGCTAAATACACGTCCCATATACTCTTTTGGTGTATTTTTTTGAAGCATAACTCCATTCATAATTGACACAAAACCAGTTGACAATCCATATAATAATCCTGAAATCATCCCCATAACGATATTATTTTGCGCTGTAAATAAAAGCATAAGACCTATCGCGCCATATAAAAATCCAACTGACATAAGTTTATTCATTGTCATATATTTTTTCACCTTTGTAAGGAGCCACGTACCTATGATGCTTCCAAAGGCAACTGCTGCCATAAATGCAGAATATATAAGCGAGCTATCTTGACTAAAAAAAGCAACAGACAATGAATCAACAGGTGCTGTAAAAAGATTACCAAGGAAAGTAACAAACAAAACCGCCATAACTATTTTGTTTGAAAAAATAATTATAAATCCATCTTTGGCGTCTGCAAAAAAATTGTAGTCATCTTTCTTTTGATGCTCTATTTCTTTATAATCCAATAAAATAATAACAAGTGCCGATACAGCAAAAGATATGGCATCAATTATAAAAGCACCAAGTATACCTATTGTATTTATTAAAAATCCTGAACATATATATGAAAAGACCTTTAAAAATTGCTGAAAAATACCAAAAGATGCCCTTGCATCAATCATTTCATCTTTGATTGTAATAATCGGAAGAATAGAATTCTTGGCTGGTGTACTAAATGTACTGAAAATAGTTTGAACAGTTACAAATATTATTAAAATACATGTGCTAATCATAGCATTCATGTATAGAAAAGACATTATAAACAGAACAATAGACTGACCCAGAGATGTTACTATAAGTATATTTTTCTTGTTACTATTATCTACAAACGTTGATGTAAACATACTTATAAATGAAAGTATCATTTTGATTCCGAAAACATAACTTGTTATAAGCGTGGAATTTGTTACCATATATATAAGCATTGCAAATGCTATATCATCAAAGTAATCACCTATTCCGCTTATACATGATGAAAGCCATAATATTCTGAAGTTCTTGTTACGTTTTAAAAGATCAAGCATATTTATTCTCCAATTTCTTCAATTTTATAATATTCTCCTGATTTTCTATTATTCCATCATATAAGCCACTATTAATTACCTTTTTCATTTTGCAATAGGCTTTTATTCGATTTTTATTTTCATCCAATGTCAATTTAGTCCCATCATAAAACCATAACCATTTTATAATTTTGCAATCATCGTACAAATCGCAACTACTATTTTTACAATCATAGTTTCTGTAGCTGTTACTAAGCTGATTAACAAGTTTATTTGCCACTTCTTCAATATTATTGCTACTTATACCTAATGAATTTAGTCAAAAATCCATGTAGCCAAAACGCTACATGGATTTTCAAAAAACACTAACTTATCAATTATGTAAAGCTTTGTTCACCAATATTCTATGAATATCTTGAAAGTAAGTTTATTGGTTAGTCTTCATATACAAATGAATCAAAAGAAATATTAGCACCGTCACATACTCTTGCAAAAATATTAACGGCTCTGTTCATTACATGCGTAATATTTTCATCAGAAGCTTTTACAACAACATATGAATAATTATCTGTAAACTCTACGTCTTCACATCCTGTTACTTTCTTTACTTCGTCAATTGTCTGATTTGCCATTTCGTCTGTTATTTTCTTTGAAACGCTATATTTTCTTTTCATGATTTTTTTCCTTCTTTCCTTTGAAAAAAACTTTTTTATCGTTTATATAATACACATAAACTTGTAATAGCGCAAGTAATGTATTGCACGGTTTAAGTCTTGAATGTGCATCGCATAATTATCAAAGAATCCGAAATTTTGATTATAGTCTTCTTACAAGATTTATCATTTCTACTGCACTCTCAGCGCATTCACTTCCTTTGTTGCCGGCTTTGCTTCCTGCTCTCTCTATCGCCTGCTCTATTGTGTCGCATGTAAGGACTCCGAACAAGACAGGTGTACCACTTTCAAGCGAAACATTTGCAATTCCTTTGCTGACTTCCGAGCAAACATATGTATAATGATCTGTGCTGCCCTTTATAACTGCACCAAGGCATATGATAGCATCATATTTTTTAGTTTCAGTCATTTTCTTTGCAATCAGCGGAATCTCAAATGCCCCCGGTACCCAGCACAAATCTATGTCATCATCCTTTACGCCTCTTCTTGTAAGGCCATCTACAGCTCCTGACAGAAGCTTTGATGTTATTATCTCATTAAACCTTGCCGCTACTATTCCCACTTTCGCATCATTTGCTACTAATTTTCCTTCATAAACGTTCATTTTTTATATTCTCCTTCTATCGTTATTTTTTATATTTTCGTATTTTTTATCGTTAATTTGCTATATCTAGGTCTAGCATATGTCCCATCCTTTTTTCTTTTGTTTTCAGATAAAAAGAATCATACTTAGTCGGCTTTATTTTGATGGGCTCTCTTTTTTCTATTTTAATTCCATATTCTTCAAGTTGATAAATTTTGTCGGGATTGTTGGTCAAAAGTCTCATTGTCTTTATCCCTAAATCCTTGAGAATCTGGGCTCCGGTATAATATTCTCTTTCATCCGCTTTAAATCCGAGCGCAAGATTTGCATCAAGCGTATCCATTCCTTTTTCTTGAAGCTCATATGCTTTTAACTTATTGATAAGGCCTATTCCTCTGCCTTCTTGTCTCATATATAAAAGGACGCCTCTACCCTCTTCATTTATTTTTTTCATCGCACCTTCAAACTGCTTGCCGCAGTCGCATCTCATAGATCCGAATACATCTCCTGTAAGACACTCTGAGTGCACTCTTACAAGAATATCTCTGCCATCTTTTATATCTCCTTTTACAAGAGCTACGTGATGCTGACCATTTATTTTATTTACGTAGCCATAGGCTTTGAACTCACCATATTTTGTAGGCATGTTTACAACTGCTTCACACTTTACAAGACTATCATAGATTTTTCTATACTCTGCTATATCTTCAATTGTTATGATGGTAAGTCCAAAATCTTTGGCCATCTGCATAAGGCCATCTTTCCTAAGCATCTTGCCATCATCTGCCATGATTTCGCAGCATATTCCGGCTTCTTTACGGCCTGAAAGTTTCATCAAATCAACTGTTGCCTCTGTATGGCCGCGCCTTGCAAGTACTCCGCCATCATTTGCAACAAGTGGAAACATGTGTCCGGGTCTTCTGAAATCATTGGCTTCTACCTCGTCTCTCACAAGCATTTTGGCTGTAAGTGCCCTATCATATGCAGATATACCTGTAGTCGTATCTTTATAATCTATAGATATAGTAAAAGCAGTCTCATGATTATCAGTATTATGTGCCGTCATAGGATAAAGAGATAGCTTTTTAGCTACTGATTTTGATACCGGCATGCAGATAAGACCCTTTCCGTGCATAGCCATAAAATTTATATTGTCTGCCGTTATGCCTTCACATGAACATATAAAATCTCCTTCATTTTCTCTTGTCTCATCATCCATAACCATGACTATTTTTCCTTTTTTCAAATCCTTTATTGCCTTTTTTACATCTAATACAGACATTTTTTGCTCCTTTCAAAAGCCATTTTGCATAAGAAAATCAAGTGTTATAGTGTTTTCTTTCTTATCTTCTTTCCTAGCTTCTTTTTCACTTATATTTTGCATGAATTTTTTTATATATTTACCGATAATGTCAGTTTCAATATTTATAGTATTTCCTATTTTTTTATAGGATAAATTTGTACCATCTCTTGTATGAGGAATTGTCGATACTTCAAAGCTATTCGCATAGACATTCGACACTGTCAAACTTATTCCATCAAGCGTAACCGAACCCTTCATAACGATATTTGACAAAATATCAGCATCTGCCTTTATTTCATAAATAATTGCATTTGAATCTTTTGTTATATTTTTGATATATCCTATATCATCAACATGTCCCGTTACTATATGACCGCCAAGTCTATCTGACAGCGAAAGCGCTCTTTCCAGATTTACCGTATCTCCGCTTTTTAGTCTATCCAGACTACTTCTTTTTAGTGTCTCGTGCATAATATCTGCTTCAAAAAAATCACTTCCTTTATTTCTAACAGTCAGGCACACTCCGTTTACAGCTATCGAGTCACCTATTTTGGTATTTTCCAAAACTTTTTTTGCTTTTATTTGTAATATGCAGCTGCGCATCTCCATCTCTTTGGACTTTATAATTCCTAATTCTTCAATTATTCCCGTGAACATGAAATCTCCCTTCTATCAGTATGTCTCTATCAAGTCTGCTAATATTTGTTATTTCAAGACCTTTAAAAATATTTGGATCATCAAATCCCACACCTTCAACAGGCGTTTTGGCATATCTTCCTCCAAGTATCTTAGGTGATACAAATGCAAGTATTTTTGATGCAAGATTTTTTTCCAAAATACTAAAATTCAGTTCGCCTCCACCTTCAACAAGAATTGAATCTATTTTTTTTTCATGAAGTTTTCGCATAAGTATATCTATATCAACGTATCCGTTTCTATCGGAAGGTATTTCAAGTACACATACGCCATTTTCTTTTAACTCTTTCGTTTTTAGAAGCTTATATTCTTTATTTGAAAGCTTGTTTTTTAATTCGTCAAGATTCCTTCTTGATTCATAGACATTCGATACTTTGGTATTTTCAAAATTAAAATTGTTACTTGAATTAGCATTTGTCTTTTCAAAATTACTATCTAAGTTAACATTCTCTTTTTCAAAATCATTTTGCAGAAGTTTAGTAGTTGCAACTATAGTTTTTATGTCCACAGCCGTTTGCACGATTTGTGATGTTATAGGTATTTGCAAGTTACTATCTACAATTATTCTTATAGGTGTATGATAGTTTTCTTTTTCCACATCTCTTACATTTAGCATAGGATCATCAGATAGAACTGTCCCTATACCTACCATAACTGCTGCATTTTTAAATCTTTCGTTATGCACATATTTTCTTGCCATACTTCCCGATATCCATTTGGATTTGCCACTATTCGATGCTATTTTGCCATCTATAGTCATCGCATATTTTAATGTTATATATGGATAGTCATTTTTTATATAGTGAAAAAATACTTCATTTATTTCATCACATTTATCTTTTAAAAATCCTTCTATAACTTCTATTCCATTTTCTTTTAATATGCTTACTCCCTTTCCTGCTACAAGAGGATTGGGATCGCTTGAACCTATAACTATCCTTTTTATGCCGCTTTCAATTATCGCATCAGTACATGGTGGCTGTTTGCCGTAGTGACAACATGGCTCAAGCGTTACATACATAGTCGCATCTGATAACCATTCTTTTAATGTATCGAATTTAAATTCCTTATCTTCTTTCTTTTTCATGGCAAAATTTTCATTTGCATTTTTTAAAGCATTTCGCTCAGCATGAAGTTTTCCGTACTTTTCATGATATCCTTCAGCTATTATTTCTTTATTTTTTACAATCACAGCACCTACAAGCGGATTGGGCGATACAAATCCTTCTCCTTTTTTGGCAAGCTCGATTGCTCTATGCATAAATTCTTCGTTCATATATATATTCCCTTCATCTTCGTTTTGATTTATCTATTGTTCTGTTGTTAAAATCATTATTTTTTAACAACAAAAAAGGAAACACCCATTTTGTTACTTCAGGGATGTTTCCTTTTTTTGTAAGATTTCAAATTATAATATGCTATACCTTATAAGTTCTATTTTGTATTTTTCCATATGCAAGTAAGTTCTAATTATAATACAAATTTTACTCTATCAGCATTCACTACATTGCAAAACCATGTAATACTTAAATCTAACACCTTAGTTTAGAAGTTAAAAAAATCCTGAAACAATTAGTTTCAGGACTTTTGATTGCAACAGTAATTTATGTTTGTCTTTAAAGACGAGGTATACATATCAAATATCTTCTTCCATCCAGACTTTACTGTCGGTACCGGAATCTAACCGGTTCGTGCATATTGCTTGCGGACTTTACCGCCGATCGGGAATTTCACCCTGCCCTGAAGATTATTAAGTTATGTACATAGTAATCCATCCGAATTACTTTTGCAAGTATTTTTTTAGTATTTATTTTAACAATACTATGCGTATATAAAGTATACTTGTTAAAAATACCTTTATAAAAGTTCTTTCACAAATGATGCTACAATTATATTTTTGGCTCCTGTATATATTTCATCAAATAGGTATGTTTTTTCTTTAGATGTGTTTGGCATGTTTTTTTCATTTCCATTTTCAAATTTGTAGAGATTAACTCCTATGCCTAGAACTACAAAATTAACGCGTGACGTTTCGGCGTCGCCATATACATCTGTTAAGATGCCGCATACTTTCATACCTCTTACAAAAAGGCCATTACCTTCCTTAATTTCAATTTCTTTTCCTGCGATGTTTTCCAAAACTTCTTTCATGATTTTTTCTGCTTTTTTGCTGATGATTTTACAATCAGAAAACGTTTTGTTATCCGGTCTTAAAAGTATGCTAAAATATAACCCCACGTTATCGGGAGACTCGAATCTTTTTCCATTATGAGCTCTTCCGTTTGTCTGCTCTTTTGCTATTAGAATATATCCTTCATCTGCACCTATAAGTGCCTTTTCGGAAAGCTTTGTATTGGTTGATGAAATCTTATCGACTATCTCAATATTTATTTTCATATTTGGATTATCTTCATTTATCATATCGAGAATCTGCTGCCCATCTAAGATATCGCTTCCCTTTTCAATTCTATAGCCTTGATTAGTCACAGAAGTTATGATATATCCATCATTTTTTAGGCTATTTATATTTTTCCATATGGCAGTTCTGGATATGCCAAGCTCTGCTGCAATATCTTCTCCCGATACGAACTTCTCACTGTTTTCTTTTAGTATATACAATATTTTCTCTTTATTTTTCACATCTATCTCCGCATATGTTTTTCAATTATTATACCCGCTATCGCACTTATTATCAAAAAATGACCGGCGCAACGAGTGCAACCGGCCACTTTTGTATAGGGATAGGTATTATATATTTTTTATTTGATAGCACCATCAACCATACCTTGTACGATTTGTTTTTGTCCAATAAGGAATACGATTATCATCGGTATGATTGCAAGAAGTGCTGCTGTAAGAATCATGTTCCACTGCTTTACGTATGAACCAACGAATGCCTGTACAGCAACAGGAAGTGTCTTGACTTTACCATTTAGTCCAAGCATAAGTGATGGAAGAAGGTAGTCATTCCATATCCACATACCATTTAAGATTGTAACTGTCATGATAACAGGCTTTAGCATCGGGAATACGATTCTAAAGAAAACTTCTTCAGGAAGGCATCCGTCAATGTAAGCTGCTTCTTCAAGTTCAAAAGGAATACCTTTTATGAAACCTGTAAGAATGAATACTGTCATGGCACCGCCAAATCCAAGATAGGCAAAAATGATGCCCGGTACCGACTGAAGCATTTGGATACCGATGAACTTACCGACATCTCTAAATGTAGAGATAAGAGGAAGCATAACGACCTGGAATGGTATAATCATCGATGCGATGAATACAAAATATATTACTGTGGACCAAACTGTCTTGTTACGGCAGATAACCCATGCTGTCATACCGCCAAATACTGCAAGGAGTACCAGTGATATAACTGTTATGAGCGCTGATGTTCCAAATGCTGACCAGAACTGGAAGTGAGTGTTGTTCACAACATCATTTAGGTTTGTGATGAACTGTGAAAAGCTGGCTCCGTTTAGTCCAACAGGATTTTCTGTGATAGCATTTGTTGTTTTGAACGAGTTTATAAGTACAATGAAGAAGGGAAAAAGTACATATGCTGCAATTATAATTGCTATAATTGTTTGAATGACAATAGTCGATGTTTTCGGCTTTCTATTCATTACATTTCTACCTCCTTCTTATTTGATATTCTAACTTGGATAATCGAAACTGCCGCAAGTATTATGAAGAAGAGTACGGCTTTGGCCTGGCCAAGTGCGTAGTTGTCTTCGTTGATGGCAGTTGTATAAATGTTTAATGCGAGCATTTCTGTTCCGTTGGAAAGATAACTTCCCATGAAGTTTTGAACCGATCCCGTACCACCTGTGAGTGCAAGGTTTACATCGAACTGTTTGAAAGCAGATGTAAGAGTTAGGAATGTACAGATAGTAAATGTTGATGCTATCATAGGAATCTTAATATTAAATAGTGTCTGAATCGCGTTTGCTCCGTCAATTGCAGATGCTTCAAGTACGTCTCTTGGTACTGTCGTAAGACCTGTAATATAGATGAGCATTATGTAACCTGCATACTGCCATACATAAACTATGATAATAGCCGCAAATGCTGTGTTTGTACTTGCAAGCCATGAATACTGCTGATTCAAAATCTCTGTAAGTACGTTTGCAAAAATGAACTGCCAAATGTAACCCAGTACAATACCGCCGATAAGATTCGGTAAGAAATACGATGCTCTGAAAAATCCAACCCCTTTAAGTTTACTTGTACAAAGAAGTGCAAGTAAAAATCCTACAAGATTTACAAGAATCATGTTGAAGATAACAAATAAAAATGTTATGAGTATTGACCATATAAAGCTTGGCTGATTAAACATTTTTATATAATTCTTGAATCCCACAAACTCTGTCATCTTGATACCATTCCAATCGGTAAATGAGTAATAAACACCAAGTACAAGTGGTATGATGACTGTTACTGCAAATGCAAATAAAAGTGGGAATAAAAAGAGTATATTTATAATCGTTCTATGATGTTTTAATGATGGGAAAAAGTATAATCCCATAATTAAAAGTATTATTCCGATGATTAAAAATGGTCCCCTAATATCTGATTTTGAGCCTGAAAAATCCATGACAAGAGCTGTAATAAACAATATGGCGCCCAGGACAAGGCCTATAAATGACATGATTTTTCTACCTGGAGAAAGTATATTCATTCCCGCTACCTCCGTTTCTATAAATTTTTTGCTATAAATTTTATGGTGTCTTTGTTTTGCGCGTTTGTATTATATAAATTTTTTTATCTAATACAAACACGCAAACTTTCTGCAACCATTTTGTATATTACGGGCGGTAATAGTACCGCCCGCATATATTTTTTATAAGATTATTCTGCGTAGTATGATGAAATAACCTGTGCGATTGTTGTTACGAATCCATCTGCATCAAGTGATCCCTTTGCATAGTCTGCAAATACCTGACATGTCTCGTTCTCAAGACCTGTCTTCTTAAGGAATGTATGCCATCCTGATGTCTTACCTTCTGACATATATGAAAGAACGCTTTCTGCGAATGGATCTGAAGGTGTATATTCGCAATCATTGAATGGGCTGATAAGACCAGCTTCATTTACGAGAATATTCTGTGCAGAATCTTCTGAGCACCACTGAAGGAATGCCTTTGCTGCATCTACGTTGCCATCTGCATATACTGCCCAGTATGATGAAGGGCCGGCGATGATTGTGTCATAGCCATCTTCGAATGCATATGGTGCAAATCCAACTTCAAATCCTGAATAGTTTTCATTGCTTGTAAGAGATGCTCCAATCCATGAACCCTGTGTTACGAATGCATACTTGCCTGCTGCAAAGTTACCAACCTGGTTATCATATGTTCCGTCTACAAGGAGATCTGGATCTGAATATGTGTTGAGCATGCCGATAAACTCAGCAAATGCTGTCATTCTGTCTGTATCAATCTGTCCGCCATCATTGAGAAGATCGATATATGTTGTATCATCTGCTGCAAGTCCGGAATCAAGATACTGTGCGAAAATATGTGTACCTGTTGACCAGCCAAGGTTTGCAGGCTCTGCGCAGTAACCAACTACTGCTGTGATTCCAAGTTCATCCTTCATGCTATCGATTGTAGCAAAAGCTTCTTCATAAGCTGATGGACTTGTAAGAGTTGAAGGATCGATTCCTGCCTTGTCAAGGATTTCAGCATTGTATGCAAGAGCTGTAGCTTCTACCTGATATGGGAAACCGATTGTACCCATTTCATCATCTACATATTCGTAATCTGTATTGTCGCACCATGCCTCGCCTGACAAATCAGCAAGAAGGCCTTCCCAGTTTGCAAACTGGTTTGTCTCAGATACGAAGATATCAGGCATGTTGTCTGCTTGATAGTAGCTCTTTAGTGCATCTGAAGCCGATGTATCACCACCGATTGATTCGATTGTGATTGTGTTTCCTGTCTCTTCCTTATACTTTGCTGCGAGAGTCTGAAGCTGTTCATCGATTTCAGGCTTGCCGTTTACAAGTCTGATTTCAGGATATGACTCGCTATCGCTTGAAGCGTCAGCTGTGTCTGTGCTTTCAGAATCTGTTGTAGTACTTGTGGTATCATCAGTGCTGCTTGAAGAGCATGCAGTCATCCCTAGAACCATTGTTCCCACTAATATTGTTGCCAGTACCTTTCTTTTCATAAAGAATCCTCCTTATATTTTGAGTACAAACACAAGCGTGATTTCGATTATATTTGTACTATTTTATATAATAATTTTACCACCACACAAAAAATTAACAACTATTTAGTGAAATTTCGTTCTTTTTTCGTTATTATTGAACAAAATTTATTTTGATATCTCGTAGTCCATTTTTTCAAAATCTACATGAAGTGATGCTT
>Ga0065711_1043345_pt1 | contig 14785 bp, 11 predicted proteins | sample Hoacrofraction12_FD_59098 | JGI IMG/M metagenome (GOLD analysis project Ga0065711, IMG submission 59098) | Hoatzin crop microbial communities from Cojedes, Venezuela - Epithelial fraction 12 v2 (version 2) | ecosystem: Host-associated > Birds > Digestive system > Esophagus > Crop | place... | reverse complement strand
CTGTGGGTCATCTAGTCCAACCCCCCTGCCGAAGCAGGGTCACCCAGAGCAGGCTGCACAGGATCTTGTCCAGGCGGGTCTTGAATATCTCCAGAGAAGGAGACTCCACAGCATCCCTGGGCAGCCCGTTCCAGTGCTCCGTCACCCTCAGAGGGAAGAAGTTCTTCCTCATGTTCAGACGGAACTTCCTGTGCCTCAGTTTGTGCCCATCGCCCCTTGTCCTGTCACTGGGCTCCACTGGAAAGAGCTTGGCCCCATCCCATGGCCTGCCTGCCCTGTGAACTTGGATCGATGTGCCGATGCTGGGAGACTTTTGGTGCCTCAGCTTCGTGGTTCTCAAGCTGCAGGTTCCTGCAGAGGTCTGGTTTCGGGGGAATTAGTGTGGTCAGCTGCTGTTGACAGTCAGAGCTGTTTATGAAAGGTTTTCAAACTGGGTACCTGGAAACTTTGCTCTTGAAAACGTTCTAGTTTCACTTTTTTCTCGCGTATCCCAATTGTCCTTCTTATCAGAGGTGGAAAAAGATTCCGTTTGTGGTAGCTGATCATTTAGTGTGTAAGGCAAACAACTGATCAGTTAGTGGAGTAGTTTTGTTAGGTGTCATGAGTGCCCTGTGAGAAGCTACGAAAGCAGCTTTGAAGTAAAGCTAAATCAGTTTAGAAATTACTCGCTTTACTTGTAAATCTTGTGTGGAAGGAGGCCTGTTGGGTCATTGAGTCCCTCGCTCCATCTGCCAGTTCAGCGTGTTCCTGAGCACCGGCCAACCTCAGAAACAGCGTGTCTAAAGATAAACGTCAAGTGGACTGACTTTTGGTATTCAGTTATTAAAGAATGCAATGGATGTAGGCAGCGCTCGTCATACCGGTTATGACTGTGGGTAAGCCTTGGGATAAAGCGGTATTTTGGGGGACTGGCAGCATGCCCCATGGGAGCAGCGCAGGCACGCTCCAGCCGCGGTATCTCCTGTTGCGTTGGCGATAACGTCGCGCTGATCGGCGTTAGAACAGTCATCAAAGAGGATACAAGAACGGGATGAGTGAGAACTGAGGTGCTAAATACTGCATGCCTGAGAGGAGCCTTAAGAAGGAAGGTTGTTGTAGCCAGATCAACCCTTTGGAAACCTTAGCTCCGGCCAAGCTGGTGGCCAGCAGGCAGCCTGGGGAGCGGGGCTGGGAGAGGCTGGGGTTCAGCTTACGCCCCGAGCTGCATGGGAGCAGAACCTGACTCTGTAGCCATGGCTTCGCAAGCTCGCCCAGAAAAACTTAAAAAGCATCTGGTGAACAGACCAGCAGTGAAATTTGATCATACTGTGTGCCTGAAATTCTTCCAGACTTGAAACTACCATTCTGTTGTCCGTAACCATCTAGTGGTTATAGGTAAGGTTGCTAAACGTTTTATGAATGGAAATGTCAGTAAATTGCAAAAGGACTTATTTTAGGGGTGACATTATCACGGTGTACAACATCCTAGGGTTACAATATCATGGTATACAACATGGTATATCAGGAACTTCCTCAGTAAAGGAAATACAAGAAAATTTAGGCTCTGTTCTGGGAAGTGATGCAGTAATTTGATTGTCCATCCTTGGGCCTGGTCTTGGTTCACGGTCTGAGATACTCCCCCCACCCCCCCCAAAAAAAAAAACAAAGAATTCTTCTCTTCTCTGTGCAAAGTCAGTGATTTTGACCTTCACGTTCTCTTGGGAACAGCTGTGGTGAACATCTGCCTCTTCTAAAGGAACCATGACGTAGTCCAGTAAAGTAATCCCCCTCGCACCCCGAACGGGGTACCTTAAATGCCATTGTGAAGAGGGGTCCTGTGGAAGTATCTGCGTTTCTTGTGGACTTGGGTACCTTTTGCTTTGGTTAATTTAGAGCTGCGCTTAATTTTGAGGGCTTGAAAGTTTTTAATATGACATTCGTTGTTTATATCCAAGTCGGACAATGAGGAAAGCTGTATTTCTAGTGATGCTAATTCAGTCACTCAGCATATTTCTGTATGTTTTTGTGGCATATATCTTAAAATAAGTAGCGATGTTTTTCTGTCCACTTACCAAGAGAGAATGGGAATGGACTGAGCAACGTGCAGTGGCTGAGGGACTTGGCATTAAACAAGCGACCTGAAGCCAAGCGGTTGCTGCTGTGCGCGCACAGATTTGATCGCAGATTTCCTTACCCTGCACATGAACTCGGCACGTTACCTTTTGTTTTTCCTGAATTTGTTTTTAATTGTACAAATGACACAGGGATTTACAGACGGGAGAATGTCTATGATGTATTTTGACTTAAGGAGAGTTGTTGTTATTATTGCCAGCACCGCCTGCCCTTCAGGGGTGAGGCAGTGAGGAGGAGTAGCTGTTTGCAGCTTTGCAGAAGAAAAGCGTAGCTTCAGGTTTTTGCCTGCGCTTCCATATCTGCAGTACAGTATCGACATCAACTTTTAAATCCCCACGAATCTGTCCTTTTGAGCTCCAGCCTTGCCGAATCAACTTGATCCTCACACTTTTGGTAAACAAGATAGTGTTCAGTGAAAAGGAATATTCATCCCCTGTACAGTGTCAGGGCTGTGCTCCATAATAAGCTTCATTTCCTGCTGCTTAGTTCTCCTGGTGGTAGACCATTTAAAACTGATTTGGGTGTGACGTCGGAGAGGGTGGAAGTGTTCCCAGTTATTTTCCCTGCTGTCTGGGGGTCTGGTCCTGGGCGGTGTGCCCTGGCAGGGCTGCTGGCCGAGCAGGTCGCCAGCCTGCGAGAGGGAGCAGCGTGGAAGGGCTGCGTTGCTGCCTGCTGCTGGAAACCTCAGGCAGCCAAAGCTGTTTCAGCGTTTTGAACTCAGTGATCAAAAAGCATGGCTTAGGAGGAGCTCCAAGAAACCGGTAAATGGCCCTGGCAAAGACTTCTTTGGAAATCTGTGCAGTTGGGCTTCTTTTTATCTGGGCTCATGTAGTTTGTCTCTTTCTTTGTCGCTGTGACAGATAGAAACTCGTTTTTCTATATTTCTTTAAATGACAGGTAGGTGCTGTATCATTCGGTCCAGGATTTGGGGCTTTAAAGAAAATAAGGATAGTTTTTAATACTGTGGAAGCTGACAACACTAAGTGGCTGTCTCCTCAGTGTCAGCCTAGGCAATTTCTTTTAAAAACAGGACTGAAGTATTCCTGATTTCACAGGGATTTGGCTTCCTGAGACATCCGTAGTTTGAAGTATTTGACTCTGAAAAATCTTAATCTTTATGTTTTTACATGCAAAATCTGTTGTCAGGCACGTTCAGTGGGTCGTCGCCTGTTGCTGTCCTTGGGACCGCAGCTGTCAGCAGGTGGCTACCTAGGTGTTGGTCACATCAATTTTGTGACATGACCAAAAAATACTGACATGAATCACATCAGTATTTTACATTACAGTTCCCACGAGCACCACTCCAGCACACCAGAGAACCTTTAAAATGCGCTCAAACCTACCTTTGATTCTGACAAAGGAGCTGGCAAAGGCCCGCGCTGTGATTTCGGTGGTACGAATCACACGCCTTCAGCTGAGGCAGCCCACTCTTCTCCCCCATTTCCCTCTCGCGGGTGGGATGCGACGGGTCGGTACGCCGGGGCTGCAGTGGCTGTGAGCATCTGCTGGGGTGAATACAGCTGCCCGTGGAACAGTCACACCGAGTGGGATGCCAGCAGCTGCTTGGTTTTCCATAGTTTATTTTTCTAAGCAAGCGTTTTGACATGCTGTGTTTTCTTCGATACCTGAAATTCCAGTGTGAGAACTTGTTCTGTGTTCCAAACAAATGAACAAACAAAAGCAAAGGGCCCTGTGCTTGTAATCCCCAGTAGTTTACACCGAGAAATTCTGCCTGATACACAGTAACATTGTGCTTTATTCTTCTAGGGGCAGTAAGCCAGAGATGACCGACAAGATGTCGAGCTTCCTTCATATTGGAGATATTTGTTCTCTCTATGCAGAGGGCTCAACAAATGGATTTATTAGCACTTTGGGGTAAGAACAGCTGTTCTCTTGTACTAAAAACATGCGTAAGAAGGACTAGCAGAGCTCAGCTAGCTACCCTGAGCCAGACTCCCAGGAAATACTGGGTGAAGCAAGGTGGCTTTATGTACAGATTTGGCCCTAAATTAAAAAATGGCCCAAAGCTAATATGGGAAGTTAGATTTTGGGAGGATAGAGAGTGTATCAATGGCTGTGGTGTGGTTTTGATGTCCTTGGTGGGTGGAAGAGGCTTGTCAAGTTACGGTGTGGGTAGAGGGAATGAATGCAAGAAAATGATTTTCGTGTTGTCTGTCGCGTGTCCATCCGTGTGTCCTGTCCTGTCCCTCACTGCCTCCTTCCCAGTCAGGGATTAATAGGCCCCAGTGTAATCTGCTGACTGGAAAAAAGGATGTAGCATAGGCAATGGAAGTAGTTTAAAAAAAATAAAATGTAAAAAACCCCAAAAGAAGCCCTAAGCCAAACCGTTTATACACCACTAACTTACCACTATGACTAGCTTTGCCTTCTCTTACAGTATTTGAGGTTTCTCATGCAAACAAAATTGCACTTCTCCAGTCAAAGGAGAACATGTTTTGAATCTCCAGCTTTCCCAGCGGCCAGCACGCCGGAGCTGCGGAGAGAGCCGTGCCTTGCCAGCTCCTGCCCCCTGCGTGCTTCCCCTCAAAGACACCCGAGCAGGTGCTCTGCAGGAGAGTGCCTCTGAAGCGGTGAGAAGTGTGTGCCGCTTCAGTAAACAAAAAGTAGCCGTTCACATAGGAAGAGTTTGCAGAGAAAAGCCGTGGAATTGAAATACAGCTCTGCCGAGTGACAGGGTATGTTTTATTCTGCTCCACTGCTGCTGAGGAGGAGTCTCTCTGAACATCAGAAGCTGGCAGAGGAGCCGTGTATTGGTTTGGAAGACCTTGCAGGGGGCTGGATGAGAAGCTCAAAGAGCGCATCTGCCACCTTGTCTCAAAGCAGTGAGAAATTAGAGGGAGGGAAACAGCGTGCATGACACATTGCTGTGGTACTTCACTACTGCATGAGTAGCAAAGAAGCGACCAGGAGGCTTGACGATGTGGTGAGTGGGCACGCACACAACATGCTCTTTCTCATTTCCAGTAGCCGTAAGGGCGTCAGGGTGGGTACAGTGACAGCAAAATTTTTGATGCCTACTGTCCAGCTGCATCTGATAAATGGAGCTCCCAAGCAGGGTACAAAGACAGCATCCTGGTAAGTCTCTCGGCAGGAAACGATGGGCTGGAATCTCATCTGAGTGACTCCACACTAACTTGTAGGTTTAGTCCTCTAGCTATTAGGATTCTGGAAAATAAGGGGGCAGAGAAGGAAGCAGACACTGAAGATGCACCATGATCTATTATAGGAAAGAGAAGAAAATATGGGATGCTGCCAGAAGGGAAAGAAGGTATGATAAAAGCAAGGGATGTAGTAAGTAGGGTTGGTCGAATAGTATTTGGCGAATGTATTTGACAAATTTCCCAGGTACTCGTCAAATATGACATGTACACTCTGCAGTATTGGATCAGCTGTGTAACTGGCCAAATACTATCTGCTGAAAACCGGCAAAACGAATGGAGCGATAATATACATTTGGCTATTTTTTTTTTATTTCCTAGTATTGAAGCAAGTTTGGCAGTAAATGATTCCAGAACTAGTAGAAAGTTGTTATGTTATGTTCAATCCCGTACAGTGCATGATGAACATTATGCAGTGGCTGTGGCTTTTGATGGCATTGCTGAGCAGACATTTTTCACCATGGGTAGTCCTGCTAGACATTACAGGCCTTAAGCACGTGTATTTTCTAGGCTTGGTGAGATGTTCTCATGGCAGGTCTAAAGATCCCTTCGTGTTACAAGCATCTGCTTTGATTTGATTAGTACTGTTTTAAGGTAACTGCATTATACAATGGCCACACATCTTCTGAGCCTAATTTAAGCCAGAAATCCCAATTGCCATGTGAAACATGAAATGCATTATCATCTTAATAAGCCTTCATAATCGAATTAGTTTTGTCCCATATTTAATTTAGTCTTTGTCCTGGAGAAAATTAAAGAAGGAAAGGAAAGATTCAATGTAACTGTACTCTATACCATGTGGAGTTTTGACAGTCTTATGTCATAACAATGTGTAATGACTTGTTCATGTGATTAATGAAGGTTGAGAAACAGATACCGCTATACATGCTAATGTCGTTCGACATCTTTGAGGAGTGTTCCTATTTAATAGTCCTGTGACATGACTGTTGCTTAATCAGGACTTTTCTCTTGCTGTTTCCCAAACTCAGTGCTGTCATCATGATGATTACCGGTGTGCCATATATCCTCTTTTGTGTTTTGTGCCCTGTAAAATTATTTTCTTAGTAGTTTGGGAAGTTCCTCTTTACTTTCAATTTAATCTCAGGATGAGAGGGATGTATTGCACTGAGATTATCTCTGTGTGGAATGATCAGAGTAACCCATTTGACTTGATATTTTTTTGGCCCTTTGTTCACTAGAAGCCCGTGTTTCAGTCAGCTCCAATGTTAGTATTAATATTACTACTATTCTTGTTGGAGCACATCTATGTATACATAATACTGAATAGGGAGAAAATCCATGGGGAAAAAAGCAATTTACTCTGAATGTTTGCATTTGCAAATTTTAGATGCATAGAACTGTAGAGTCCACGTAATCTCTCTGATCTCTTAATTTTGTGCACTTCATTATTTTCTATAATTGTTGTCTCAAGATGCTCCCTGCATGTAACCAGCCTCTGCAAGGAACAACTCTCATATTCTAGGTCTCAATCTTTTTCAAGTTGATTCTGCATGAGAATGGACCTCTCAAACCTTTAAGACCTTGGAGTTTTACTTTCTACTTTTGCGTAGAAAGCCTCTTTGACAGATTGCCTTTAAGGTGCCAAACTGAGTCATTTAGGATCAACTCAGATCCTGCAAAGTTATTAGGTTACAGCTGCATTTTCATGATTTGGAAACAGCATTTGGTAAAAGTACAATTCCACATTGATTCTGGGCATGCGAAGGGCAGAGCAGGGGTGACAGATGCATCTTGGCAGTGTTCTTGATTCTTTGGGCTTTCATTGACCCTCTTGGGTTTTTGCTGATGTGCATTCACAGGGGAAGCTCTGTCCCGGCATTCCCTGTTGGAATCTCTTGGGTTCACTTGTCCAGTTCTCCTCCTTCCTGGTAGAACAGGAGGAGGTTCGTTCCATCCCTTGACTTACCTCGTGTTTACGACTGCTGAGCAGGAGGGTGTCTTCAGGCCTTCCTCTCTCTTGGGAGTCAATTTTTATTGTGGCAGTTATTGTTTCTGCCTTTTCTTAATACTTGAGGGGTCATAGGGCCAGCGTCCGGTTTGCACAGTTGTCATATTTTCCCGTTCTCTACCCTTCGTATAAACATATTTGCAACATTATTCAAATCTGTCCAAGAGGCAATAATTGTTCTGAGGCTGTCTCTCACCTAACTAGAATATGGGCTGTTCTGTCTGCACCTCAAGGAGGGGACATAAAGATGATGCAGTATACAGGAGCAATGACTTATTTATTGTCCCACCTATCCAGGAGCATAGCTCTGGGCAACAGTAAAAATTAGCTGCATGCTTCTTAGAAAGATTTGGCATAAGTTGGCATTTGGGGAATGTCTTCTGCTGAAGTGGCCACTCGGGTAAAATGTTGCAAAGAAACGACTTTGTTTTTGCTGACTAGGATGTAAGCAATAGCGAGGGAATAAAATCTCACTTCACTTCTCATTTCTTTGCAGCCTTGTGGATGATCGATGTGTTGTACAGCCAGAAGCAGGTGATCTTAACAACCCACCCAAAAAATTCAGAGGTAAGGTTGTTAGACAGCTTATTACCCTTCTGGCTGGAAGAGGTCCTTCGTTTTGTGCAATCGTGTAACTATTTTTGACCTCCGCGCTTTCTGTAGGGTATTTTAGTGTCATCTGCCTCCATGAAGGGCAACTCATGAGGGGAGAAGAAGTGTGTCGGTGTGAATGTCTGCGGGAGTCAAAACGAACGCTTTGTGTGGGGATGGAGCTGGGATTGCCAACTCACGTTGGCTTTTGGGTCTGTTCAAACTTACAGGGTCTCTGTGTTTAATTTCTTTTTCTCCATACCAGCATATATGCCATTTAGTACCAAACCTATCTCAGAGAAGCAGAAAATGAAAAGGAGCAAACGTTTGTAACAACTATTGTTGTTTGACCTCATTCGATATTAACTATGTTTGACTTGACTTTCATTCTGCCAGGAAACTTATGCTTAGTGATAAGAAATTAATGCCTACTTCTTTGCACCCTTTGACTGGGGCTGATTTGTCTAAGAGCAAAATCTCAAACAGGAAGAGAAGGATGAACTGGGATTTTGGTTTTTTGTTGAAAAAACCTTCTTGAATTCTTTTTTCACTCCTTGGTTGCATCTTTTACCCAAATGACAGCTCAGCCAAATATTCTAAAAATTTGGTCTACCTTTTACTGCTGTTCTTAGAGGTAGCAGCAACTGGTTGTCTTGTTTGTTGGATAGGTCTCATTTCCTTGGTTAGGCTTTGCCTTTATCAGGGGCTCAGAATTACCATAATTCTGTTCAGGTTTGGCCAGAACTGCAGGTGATTGCCCTTGAAAATAATACACCTTCTGTACTGCTGGTTTTGTTTGCTGCTGTTTGTGTTTTGGGGTTTTTTGCCATGATACAATGATGTCTCATACAATGAAACTCTGTTTTTAGAATATTGCTGAAGTCTCTGAGTTCTTGGTGGTTTTTCTCCCTTTTTACTGGAGAACTAAATAGCTGATGCTTCAAATACTTGAAGAGGCAACCTGGGGAAGTTTTGCCATTCAGTGTTAAGCTCTCCAGAAAAAGAACAATGGTGTTACGTGAACTAGAGCCCTGACTCCAGGCGTTGCTTGACGTTGAAATCATATGAAGGAATAAAGCCACATTTGTCTGAGACTGCTGGGTGTAGAAGGAGGGGAGGGGAGATTGAGAAAAGAGAATGAGAACCAGGCAATTCTTGCTAGCACAGTTTAGGAACTGCAAGTACAGAGAGACATTTGCCTGACATAAAACATTGTGGTTAGACATTGTAAGTGTTCTCATATTACTTAGAATTTATACATGGAGAAAGAATGGTGTGAACCTTTTCCAACCTTTTGTAGTTACTTCACTAAAGCTTTCATGGGGAAGTTTATGCTTAATGGTAAATGGCAACAAAAGTCATAAAATTTTAGCAGGCATCTCTGTTCTTTATACACATGCTTTACAAGTATAGTCTAAGATAAAATGCTTTCCACGATAAATATGTTCAGAAGAAGCAATAATGAAGTTTATCGCACTGTCTTCAACACAAATGGAAAAGACCCTCTCTTCGTTGTGAAGCGAAGGCACGCAGAGGCTGCGTGGGGTATTGAGGAAGGCTCTGGCGGAGGCAGGCACGGCGGCCACATCTCTGCAATCTTCCTTGGCATTTTTATGACGCTTTGCAAGAATATCTCCCTTGCAAACGCAACACAAGGTCTTCCCTGAGGTGCATTTGTCCAAATAACAACGTTTACATCTGGGATCCAAAGCAGCCTTGGGCATCTGGTGGATGTAATCCAGTAGTCCCAGTATTTAGTTTTGTTGTGCTCGAAATGTAGTCATCGTTGCCTCGGGCGGCGTCACGGGTGCTGTGGAAACGTTCTCGTATCCAGTTGACTTTGTATGCGGTGCCTGCGTTTGTTCAGTGGTTTCATAGAGTCCATACTGGTCGCCACATCCGACAGGATCGCTGCAGCTTGAGGCCGCAGAAGAAGCGTGAGCGTGGTTTGAATTCAGATAGGTGCCAAACACTGGCACTGGTGACTGAGAAGTATCTTCTGGCAATCTCGTTAGAGCAGGAATGGGAGTGACTTACACCATAGCTTCACACAGTACTGGAAAAACGTCTCTATGCCTTGTTCTGTTTTACATCTGTGGGCGAATCCTCTTTCAAACGAGCTGTGCTTTAAGGTGTCCAGACGCAGGGCAGTGACATCTGAGGTCACCTGCTGGGAGCAACACCAACGTGTGGCTTTGTGGCTGGTCTCGAGGATCTCGCTCTGGGTAGTATTTTAAGAAATGTAATTCTGAGCTTTTCTAAGCAGATCTGTCTTCTGTGGGCAGATGTAAAACAGTTGTAAATACAATTTTCATGCTTAATCAAAGTGGTGAGAGATATCTGGAAGCAAGATTCACTGCTTAGATATGCATACATGACTCTAAGAAAATTCAGTGTGAAACTAAAGCATATATATCCAGCGGCAGAACTGATCTATCCTGCTTTTTTCTTAGCCATGGGTGTTTCAGATTTTAAAAAGTCTTGTTGCCGAGGCTACAGTTAATCAGCTGCATCTTGTGGCAGCGGCAAGGCCCTGGTCTAGAGGGTGGTGAGTTTTGTTTCCTTTCTGCTTTAGACCCTTGAAATACAGCAGAGCTGCAGTTCCCAGAGCGCTGGTGTGTATGCACTGTCCTTCTGCCCGCAGAGAGCCTCTCCCGTACGAAAGGCAGCTGACAGTAGTACTGAGCCGTGAGTACGTGCTGTCACGAAACGCCGTAACCCGCTTGCCATGTGAAAACAAGTCCCTGCCTGAAAGCGTGGCTCGAAAAGCAAACACTTCGTAGCTGAAACGGAGGTGGGTTCTGTGTGCTAGTAAGTCACTCCTTGTAAAAACGTTGGCTTCAAGTTGTCCTCAGGAAAATTCAGTGCGGGGAGCTCGAGGTGTGTTGGGATGAGCTGGGTTGAGCAGCGTGGTTGGCAGCGGCGCGGCTGGAGTCGAGGGTGGGAGCGGTACAGCCTCCCGCTCGGCGGGGAGGAAAACCGGCAGGGGTATCCTGAGGACGCGAGGGCTTGCTTTGGTGACAAAAGTTGTGGGAAAAAGTAGGCTGACACGTTAATCTGGTGGTGGTGGAGCCCTGGGAGGGATGGAACGCAAGAGGAAGCTGGGAGTAAGACGGGATAGCGTTTCAGGTAAGATGCGGAGTGTGGTGTACAAATATCAATGGGACATGAGGAAAAAAATGCAGAGGGTGTATTGGATGGAAAAACCTGAAGTGTTGGAGTTGGAAAGAAAGCTAAAAGAAGGTGTTAGTCCAGCACCCGCAAGTTACTATGAGTGTTTACCAGTAGTTGTTCCACATATTAAATGCTGTCGTGCTTCTAGGTCCTTAAAATACTAATTTGATCACTTGAAGGTGTGAAGGCTGATTTTTTTTTTCTTTCCCCCTTCCTTTTTCCCATCCCAGTCAGAAGTAGATGGTGTCTGAAGTTAGTGGTTTGAGGTTGGATGGTAAATATAGTCTGTGAGATTTCAGTGGATTGTTTTTTTATTCTGGCTTTCTGCATCCACTTACAAAAAAAGAAAAAACAACACAGCCAAACCACGATGTTTGAAGTGCAGTGTTTCTCTGGCCCGTCATATTTTCAACTCCAACTAATTCAAAAGTCCTCAAACTGCCTTGCAAAGCATTAAAACTTTAGAGTACATTCGTTGGGATGTTTCTTTTTAAAGATGTTAAAATGACAATTCTAGTGAAAGAGTATTTTACTTAACTGGTCTGAATATACTGTGTACAGATGATGTTCCTGGAAAATATCCTAGTTGTACAAGTCTCCAAGAAAAGAAAGAATGTGACAGTTCCTTGGTTATCTGCGCTGCTTTGAACAAAAAAAAGACATTTTGCATGTTTTATAAAGCTGGAATCACTGCTCTAATTGCATTTTTAAGTATGACTGTGTGTCTGAATAGTGACTATAAATGAACATCCTTTTAATATGCATGGGTTTATGTGGAAAATATGAACTACAGCTGACCCTCTAGCTAGGCTCAAAGCACGAGTGTTTCATTAGAAATCATTCCTCCTTCAATGCACGGAGACGGGTAGCTGTTCTGCAAATCGAAGTCAGACCCAGCAGTAGCGGCGAAGCTGAAGCAGAGCCCAGGGCTGATGATTTTGTTCCTTAGCTGCTGTTTCTGTGCTTTGTTAGTTAGTTTGGGTGCGCTTTTTGCAGAGGTTTTGTTTGTGTTTGTTTTGTATTGGAATGTAGCACTGCGCTAAGCCAAATGTGTTTGCTTAATGCAAGACACCGCTGCTGCAGCAGAACAGTCTGTCTGACAGCCTTCTCGGGAAGTGCCCGACGGCTCTTCATTCGGATGCAGAGCTGTCTGCCAGGGACCCAGAAGCTGCACGAAACGCAGGGAGAAAGGGCGCTTACGGGGTTAATTTGTCCAGCAGCTCCCTCCTTCCAGAACATTGTTTTAGTAGTTGCTGGGCAACACTCTTTTTTTGGCAAGATGTTCAAGGAATGAACCCGTATCTTAGACTTAAAATACCCTCATGGTGAAGCAGAAGATGAGTAGTTGAAATGCTGTTTGTTCTTTTGATCCTAATCCATACTGTGTGCTCCTCCTGAACGCCGCCTCCCCGAGGCGTTCGCTCAGGCTTGGCCGGTGGGGTTGGGGGCTAGCACCGAGGGTCTCTGAGCTACAAGTTCATCTTCAACAGAAGAAATGACCTGGATGCTGCAAAGAAGCTTTAATATATAAATATATGTGCATTTTAACAAAAATTAAAAACTTATGTGTACCCACCCCAGTTCTTTTGATCGATTTCTCTTACATTCACCCTGTGCTCTGCACTGAGGAAAGTCACTACGCTTCTCCGTGACAGAAAGGCTTTCAGTTATGTTTGGTTCTTCATAGCTTTGCCATCGATGGTCTGAAGCCTATACACTACTGCTTTGTTTAATGTGAAGGAAACCAAATAATTTATGCAACACTGATAAAGGCTGTGGAGTTATGTTGCAGACATACGGGATTATTTAGCCTTATTTAGCCAAGGCAAGCTTGTTTATAGTTTGGCGTTAGGACTGCGATTAAGGGAATTTTCTGTTGAAGGGTCACATACATATTTTCCCCAAACCCTTCAGAATATTAAAAAATAAAGTAAAATGAATACCCAGATCCCTCTGCCTGTTAGTTTTGGTAAAATATTAGCAGCATGTAGAAGTGCACTTTCTAGGTAGTAAGGTGGTTCGGTACCATCCCCTGTAGTCATCAAGAAGATTTTTTTGCGGCATTAGCCTTTAGGTGCTGTGTGTTCACCTTCAGGTGTAGCCTCAAATCCCATTGCTCTCTATGCTCTCCGCTCATGTTTTTCCAAACCTGCTCTGGTGAAAGCATTTCTGTCAGCTCAGATTGCTTTTTAAACTTTAATGTGAAATAGTCTGCACTGTATGACTTTCTGCATATATTAGGTGAGTTCAAGTGGGTGTTTTTCAGAGGTCTGAGGACATGTCCCTGGGTGATAGGGATTAGAGGGGGGTGATGGACTGGGCTGCACGGCCAAGTTTAGGCTGCTTTTCCTCTTTGAACATGGGATTTCTAATGCTGGTGAAATGTTTGAGTGTAAATGTATTGAGGTGCTTAGATTCCTTTAAAGAATACTTAAACTAATGGCTAAATTTGGCCCTTTTTTTTTTTACTCTGACAAACATATATTAACAAATAAAATAGCAGAATTTGTTTTTTGTGTGGGAGACAGAACTTTTGAGAGTGCTTGAGTGGTGAGTTCAAGGCTTAGCTTGGTGATCTTGAAGAGAAATAAATCGCTGGCAATAGAAAAGTGACTCCTTTTCAGTTTTGAGATGTCCAAGGCAGGCTCAAGTGCACTCACTGAATACCAACAGTAGGAAGTGGGGCAACAATAGTAAGCACCTACTTCTCTGGTTTTCCCAAGAGCTGAATACCATAAAAAGAAAAAAATTATGTTTGTTAGCCCTATTCAAAAAGGGTACTAAGATCGTGTTTTAGTGCAAAATCAAAAACTTTAGGGTTGGCACGATGGAAGAGAAAAATTATAACAATACAGTCTGATGCTGTGCGTATATTTCTTTATTTAAAATCGAAGCATTGGCCATTTTGTGTAGGAAGACTCTTTAATTAAAATCTTGGTGAATTAGGATATAGTTATAATATCCAAAATACATTTTCACTGCCTTGATGAGGAATCCTTTAGTATGATTCCTAAGTATTTATAGAATTGTACTAGAAAACTGCCAGCTGCTGGTACACATTTGAATTTGGTGCCCTTTATGCGGTGAAGCAGTCCTGTCTCTGAAATGTGACTCTTTAGCCCACTGCATCCCACGTACAAGCAGATGTTGCGGACAGTTGTCACCGTGGCATTTAGGTGTTTCGAAGAACGGGAAAGTCAGAAGCGTTGCATTTTCCTGCAGACAAATGCGCTTTGTATCTGCCGAAGCTTGGCAAACCCCATGAGAGGGGGAATCCTAACCAGGAGTGATGCACAAACAGCCTGAGCCTCCTTCCCCTCCGTGGGCAGCATGGCAGGCGACGTACCCGGCCTTCTCCGCTGTCCCCCAGTCACTGCAGAGGGACATCGTGACCGCCTCATCTCCAGAGGGTTTTAACCACAGCTTCTGTGGTGGTACCAGGCTCATCAGTGATCCATTATCAGCAAGCAGAGGAGGAATCAGAGCTTTACCATTATGAGTGCAGCTGGAGAAGTAGTGTTAGACCCTAACTTGTGTAGCTGCTGTGTCCTGTAATGTGTTTAAGTGTGCATAAGTGGCTTGCGTTGCTTTGAAATCCAGTAGTGACTGGACGCAGGAGCCAAAGTGAAGCTTTGCCTTTACATGGGAGGAGAAATATTGTCATGGAGAGTGAATCTGAAGGCTGATTTCATTTGCCATGTCTACTGCAGTGTGGTTCCTCACTGGCCTGTTAAGCGAGACAAGCTGGCAGCCATGCGTG
>Ga0065711_1043344_pt1 | contig 14785 bp, 8 predicted proteins | sample Hoacrofraction12_FD_59098 | JGI IMG/M metagenome (GOLD analysis project Ga0065711, IMG submission 59098) | Hoatzin crop microbial communities from Cojedes, Venezuela - Epithelial fraction 12 v2 (version 2) | ecosystem: Host-associated > Birds > Digestive system > Esophagus > Crop | place... | reverse complement strand
GGGGGGGGGGGGACAGGGACAGCAGGGAAGCTCAGCATAATGCCTAATAAAGTGAAAACTTCTCCACCTTACTCAGCAAACAGCTTTTCTTAAACACTGTTCTTAGAATCCCAATGTCTTCATTTTAAGACTTTTTTTTCTTGCAGTAGTTTTTTTCTGTTTTACAAGAATGGAGATGGCAAGCTTACTGCTACCCAGCAGTGGTTTGCACTATTTGAAAAGAAGTTTCCACCTTCCTCTAAACGGTTACAGAGACATAAATAAATAAAGTCCTTAAATGGAGTACACTTTAAAAAAAATTTAGAACTGACATCTATAAAGCTATCAGAGAGTATTAGCAACAAATTCAATTCAACAGGGTACAGAACTCTGCATAAGAGGCAGGCAATGGTGAAATGCCACCGAAGTTTCCGATACACACATCCGTTTTGCAGAGAAGAAAAAGCCTGGGAGCCTTAGATGCAACATGTTGAGCCTTTCTTCTTCCAACTGTCTGAAGAATCAGAAACAATATGGAAAGAGGCACAGACATAAGGTTATATCTGCAACCCTAGAAAGTCAAAAAGTAGTTTGCTCTTTGAAAATATTTCATTTTGCAGTAACTAATAAGTAGCTAAATCGCTTAGAAGTTGAAGGTTTTAAACAGAATTTTATTGGTATCACATATCAACAACAACGAAAAATCAGTACAAGATGCTGAGATAATCATTCCAAGCCTACAACCATACTTGTCCATTTTGTATGATGAAAACTCATTTACTGAGGCGCAACAGAGATCGGTCTGCGCACGACATACCGTATGATTCTCGAACTCCAATAACGAGCTGAGAGTCGAAAGCTTCTCCTAGTCTTTCAGCATGAACTAGCTTCATTGCACTGTCCTGAAGTCTGTTTTTTATATTTGAAAATATGGATTCATTCCATGTATCTAGCATGAGCTGTGTATCAGGAAGAAAAAAAAAAATCCTGTCAGAAAGGTACATGCAGACTCATTTCTGCAGAAGAAATACAAGAGCTCAGAAACAGAAATTAAGCAATTTATAATTTTCAGGTTATACACAGCAGTTCAACTGCCTTAGAACTTGATCTTGCTCTGAACTTGTTACAGAAATAACAGCTTACATTCTAAGCTTACTTTATGTAACTGGAAAGCTAGGGGAAGCAATATTTGATTCAGATATTAATTCCGTAATTCTGTATTAATTATGACACGGTGACATTTCTACAGTTCTCAGTAATCAGTCAAGTAGCTTTTCCAGCAATGAAACGTGTCAGAAGTTGCAATATCAGGGGGTACTTTTGAGCCAAACATCCAAATATAGTTCACTATTTGGCAGGCTCAGTCTTCAACAAAACCAAAAATTCAATGAACATCACAGTTACGTAAAAAAAAAAAAAATGATCATTTTGGATTTATCTAACATGAAAGTTCAATATGCAAATAATGTGTATGTAATTTATAAAAAACTCCAAACGTCATCTAAGCACCGCAAAGTTTTAGAATGAGTTATGGAAATGCCTAACTAATTCCTCATCACTCAAAGGGTCCCTTCATATTCCACTGTGGGGTTTTTTTGGGGTTTTTTTTTTTGTGATTGCTACTGACACTGCTGCAAACGTACTGCATTACCCCTGATCACCAGACCCGATGTGCTGCAGCTGAGCAACGCCAAAAGCTCACTGGCAGGCCAGGCCATACTCATGCCCACCTAAACTCCACCAGCTGTTCAGTAGTAAATACTCAACGTATGCTACATGTTTGTTAAAAGATCTTCATTTGCTTTAGAATTCAAGTTACTGTGATCTTTTTTTTGTTGCCCTTAGACACCGGATCTGTCTCTTTCTATAAGCCACTGAATGCCTAATGATGTCAAACTTCAAAAAATAATTTTTATTTATTCTATCCAACTCATGCCATTTCATTGCTTTAGAGGAAAGCTCAAATTTGCAGTATCTTTGAACTTAGCAGTAACTGCTACGAATGTAATTTAAGCACACCGATTGTCAGGCTACACTGGCAGTGGAAAGCAGGCTGGAATCATAAAATTTACCAGTTCATACTTCACCTCCTGATTGTGAATAAGCTTACTAAAAATGAGCTTAGGATGACTTGACACAGTTGTGTAGTGAAGTTAATAGCAAAGATTAGATGGTCTTGTTCCATTCTTGCTTTGTAAGTTTTAGATTTAATCACAGCAAGCGCCTAATAGAAGTCAGATATTCTTTCAAAAGTGTTAAGTTTACCACCCTTTATTCTTAACTTCTCCATAACTGTCTCTCAATTTCAGCTAAATTTCCACTTCTGACACTGAAGTCATATGTGTTGGAAGGGAATTACTGTTCAAAACATTGGAACATTCTTAGAAGCAAAACTTTATTACACTTCTTCAATTACTTTTTTCACTGTTTTAACATTACTGATATGCCCATTATGGTTGCACTGTACAATTATAGAATTGGTTTATAAGAGCTGAAACAAGTGAAAAATGGGAAACAGTGAGATAAGTCAAGCAACCTGGCAGGCACATTAACAGCTTTATCACAGTCCAACTGCTTTTAGACATTAAGGAGAAGGAAGTTTTACGGAGGTATTTGAAGGAAAACACACATATCATTTTGAGTGACTACATGAAGAACTTCTCAAGCATGGGAAAAGTTTTCACAAGGTGGTTTTTAGAAAACTAGCGAGAACGATGCCAGAAACAGGAAGTGACCTTCAGCAGTGAACATGAAATAGCAAGATAAGTTGGAGACTCGGGGCTTTGATGTCCCGATCATGGGATGGTCCTAACTAGACTCCATATGAGAGATAAGACACATCTCCATCAGCTTCATCCTGAACAAAATCTTAGTTGTTAGACACCAGTTCTTTCTCCCAGTTTCTCCTCACTACTTCCTCCACTCCATCTTGTCTTTTCTTTAATTTCTTAGTTCTCCTGTCTTCTGCATACAGCAGAGGTAAGAGTTCGAGTTTGCCAGATCTTGGAGAGCCTAATAAGGTCACATGCTTTCTCCAATGAACAATGAAAAGAAAAAAAGGTAACTTGAGGTGGTGATTCCTCTCTTCGCTATTCTTCTCTCTTCCTTTTGTTCAAAAGGTATAGAAGATCAAACGTCAAAAATGGAGGGCGAAGAAAAAAACCCTGCCCAAAGTAATGCATTAAAACCATTTTGTTCTTCCCATCCTGTACACAGTTGGACAGTTAAAACTATTTTCAGTACCAAATGAAAGATTGCTAAAGAAATTTCATTTCCCTACAGACCCTTCTGCAATGAAAAGGCATAATGAATGACTTCAAACTAAAGGACTTCACACTTTACAACTGATATGTTCCGTTTTTCTCATAATGAAAAACTAAAGCAATTTCAAGGACCATTATTCATGGGACTTGGAACACTGAGCACTCCACACTCAAAACCTTAGACTTTCTTTATGTGTTTGATATGAAATAGTAAAAAGATTGTATTCACAAGATTCTACATGTCCAATCTTTTCACTGATGTGACTAACAGTCTGGAGGAAAAAGGGGAAATTGAGAGATCAATAGCCATATTTAACTTGAGATGACAGTATTTAATTGGTCATTTATAAAATGCAGACATGTGTCCCAGTTACAATCTTGGCCTAGGGAAATAAACTAGGAGTAGAAAAACTACTCACTTGTATATACAAGTACACTTGCTGCTCAAAAGTATAGAAATAGTAGATGAATTTACAACTGTCTCCCATGCCAAGATTCAAGTCACAATTGAAAAAAAAAACAAAGCCAACAAAAGTGCTTTAATCACCTGAACAAAACTGTTACTAGGCAAAGCAAAACTGGAGAAACACAGTGAAATTATTGTGGAGAGAAATAAACAAGTTGCAGGGTTGTTCTGACCTTCACACTGAAGCAAAGGGATACGTCATATTACTTGATCGGTGCAATTTCATCTTCAGCTACAGAATGCCTTCTGTACTATTACTATAAGCAGAACAGTAGGCAACAAAACTCTTAATACCTGTCACTTACCTTTCGAACAATACTGTCTTCTACATTAGACTTCTTGTTGCTGCCCTGCTTGCCCATTAAAGTAATCTCCAACTGACAAAATGGCTTGGGCAAAATATCACACTGTGTGAAGAACTTGCGCCACTCCACTATATATGCTTTTAGCAGAGCTGTATCATCTTGATGACTCAGCACTCTCTGGAGAAGGGGGAGAAGAGGAGGTAATTTATAAACAAATTTCTACACAAAATACGAATTGACTTTGCTTATACTGAAAATAATTCCACGTGTAAAATTCAAATAGACAGATATATCAGTATGAGAAACTCTACATATCTAAGTACCATTTAGTTTAGGGAAGTAGTTATCAACTCATAGCATATGGACCATTTCTAAAGAGTAAATAAAGGTAACAGCAAACAAGTAGTAAGTTTAAATTTTCCTAACGAACCATTTTTTTCTTTTAAGCCATCTGCAAGCCAAAAAGATTAAAAGCCTTTGATCTAAAGGCATGTGCTGGTACAATCACATCTTTAAAAAAACCCCAAACCTGTAACGATTATGTAATATTCTATACAGTCAAAGTTTAATTGAACGGCATCTACTAACCTTTCATTAGACCCAGACATCTGCCTAACACGTGTATTTTATTAATGTCTGGAAACTCCAGCTTCATTGTACAATGACTATCACAGTGCCTAAAACGATACCCCTGAAACAACAGCCAATGCAGACCGTATCAAAGGCCCCAGTTCAGCACAGCATTTATCCATGTAAGCAAGCAAGCTGATGGAACTCAAAAATCAATATTTATATGCCTGGTTATACAAAGGCCTATATAAGAAACAATTTTCCTTTGAGCAAAGCCATAGTGCTGTAAGTCTCCTCACTGAAGAAAGATTTTATAGACTTTCATTTTGTCCTCCTCTAACCTTTGCCATGGGATTTTAGTTTTTTTTCTTAATCTCACAACAACTCCTTCTAAAATTCCTTATTACAGAAAACACTGTTTGATATACATTTTACAAACACAAAAATTTCCTTTGAATCTATTGATGACTTCAATCATTTGGGGGGAAGCCCAAAAAACTGGACAGCTAAGCTTGCTGAGTCGATAGCACGGGTATTTCTAGTATGTCATACACATGGCTTATTCTAAAGCCATCCATGAACACGTCAGCATAGCACTGAAGCTAGACAAACAAATTTTTTTTCCAGACGGTAATTTCTTATGGAAAATTTTGCCTCAGGAGGTTTTCAAGTAGAAGAATATTCCATAAGTACTGTTGGATAAACAAAAATAATGCTGTGTTTGGGTTTTTTTTTTTAATATAACACAAAAATCATTGCCCACCCCAGTTTCAAGGACTGTGAGAAAACAATAAGCCAATGCAAATGCTCAAGGCTAAGTCTTCTTTTTGTCAACAGAAGTTTGCAGGGTAATTACGATCTCCAGAACATCACAGAATTTCAAACAAAAAAGCAATGCATTTAGATTCAATGAAAGCTGGTTATTTTTCTAACAATATGAACAGAAGTTATGAAACGTTAAGAACTTACCGCTTGTGCCTGTTTAATAAAATCAAGGATGTCTTCCTTCAGAGCCTGATGGATTTTTGCTGGACCTTTATCATCCCACAAGCAAACTGCATGTACATCTCTATAAAAGAATGTATCCACCTTTTAGTAACAGCTACTCAAAGTTTAAGGTTTTAACAGTCATAATTTCAGTATGTCTAAGAAATTAATATACTTTTTATCTATCATTGTCAAACAACACATGGTTAGGTCCCAGTGATGCACGCAAGAAAGCATGTTTGGAGAAGAGACTGAAGCTATAAAAAAGTATTGGAAGCAAGTGACAGCAACCTACCTAGGAAAAGGCCACAGTCGAGAAGGAGAGGTAGAAGCCAATTCTGTTTTCACTATCTATTTAATAATCCTCACTGCATTAAGGACAATTTTTAAAGCTCTTCTTTAAAATCGCTTGCCAGCAGAAGCATTACTACTCAGCCCATATTATTCTAAAATGCTTTCATTAACATGCAGCCTTCACTCACAGATTCACAATCCAAGCACTACAACATCCTTGTGCTACAAAGGAAACATACCTTCCTTGTGAGAAATGTGAGCTTAGGGGCATCAGTAACATAAAAGACATTTTAATTAGTTTAATAAGATCACTTAAATATTTCATGACAGCAGTAGCATTTTAAAGTGAAACCTTACTGTAGAAAAGCTACCAAAATGATTTTTAATGAAGTCAAATAAATTCCTGTTTTTCCTAGCTGACAGCCCAGCAAGTGTAACTTAATTCCTACTTTCTTTCCATACTAAAAACTAAATAAGTTACACTCCTAACCATACATCACATATAATGTGGCCCAGCAAGCCTTTTTTTGACTCATTATGTTCCTCTGGTTCTTCTTCCTCCTTTCAACAATAAGACCACATCTTTGCAGGAAAGCAACTATATAATCTAAAGGTATGACTTTGTTCGTATTAAATCAATACAGTTATTTCAATACAAAAGCATCTTTTTTAGTTTAACTGAAATGACAAAACTGACAAGGTAAAAAGTTCCTCTGACACAGATCAAAGGTGCTGGCCCAGGATTCAGAGAGGTCTACCTAACTTCTGAGACTTACGCAACTTTCACGTGCAGAAAGGTGTTGCTGTATTTAGAATGCCACTATTTCCTGACAGCAATGAAAAAAGCAATACTGGATAATTATACTCAAACAGTAGGCAGAAGACACCTACAGGTTTTGAATTTTTGTTAGAAAGCTTAACAAAGAGCACTGTCCAAAAATAGGAACGTAGGAGAGTGGGATCCTTTCCCTCAATATCCTTAATTTAGCCACAAAGTTACTTAAGTTCTATTTAATAATTCAGCTACAACAAAAATAATAAATGGAAGATTTCAATAACAATGCAGAATTATTGAACTAATTATTAAAAATGAAAGCAATTACTCTGAACTGAATTTGTACCTTAACTGTACCATGCTTCTGGCAACTACTACAGCCATGACATCATAAGACTTTAAAACTCATTACATGATAAACTACCTTTCCTTTTGGTTGGCAGAAAAGTGTGACAAGTGCAGTAAGATGGGTGTAAAAAGAATCACTGCACCATCCTCATGGAAGAGCAATAAAGATACAAACTGCTACAAGACTGCATTTAAATAAAAAACTCCTCTGTGACAGATTTTAAAAAACAGAAGGAGATGCTGCAGATTTAAGCCACAACTGTATTTCAGGGAAAACAACTAGGTTCAGACAAAGATTATTTCAGATATACTTTTGATATATATGTTTTAATTCACTTCCATATTATGTTGGCAAAGGTCACACAATATATTTTAAGAAAAAAAAATCACTGAACAGGTAGCAACTTCTGGCTTTTTGGAAGGAGGAAAACAGCAGGTTTTGTAGAAAATACAATAATGCAAACACTGTCTGAAAAATGTAGTATTCTTAGGGCATAAAACTATTCAAATTATACCAGTCAAACTGCATTACCCTGTTACTTCAGTAGCATTCTTAAGTGATTTTAGGAGAAAGACATTCAAATCAGAATAATGTAACCTTCGGCAAAACTGCCTTTAAATGAACTTACTGCCAAAGCAGTAAACAACATCTTGTCTCTAATTCTAACAAAAGCTTTGTGGGCAGGTACAAAACTTGCTTACTACGATCAGCTGAAGTCAAAAGCTCTGGTGTTGTTTCTCCACCCTATCTGCAAAGATCTGAATCCCAACAAAACTGTACTCTTGCCTACACCACTGCAAACGTGCACACTTACCACTTAATAAAACTAGTACTCATGTTCTCTGTGTTCCCACATAGTCTGTCCCACGTGACTTCTGTATCAGAAGCAGTACCATAATTGTATTCCCACTACGCAGAAGGATGCAAGATACTAAAAAATTACTTACGAAAACAGATCAAACCATTGCTGTTTTGTGACAGACTCCTGACGAAGAAGTTTCAGAACAATAGGGCGCATGAAATCCCATTTGTCTTCAAACTGAAGTGAACCTTTATTCTAAAAGGAACAGAAAAATTAAATAAGAAACTGTCTTATTAACAATAAAGTTATCTTTCAGGACTGCAGTTTCTACAGTTAATGTAAAAATTCTTCTTCTCAGAGGCGTCTCTCATAAGCTAGCATCTGACCTACACTACCATGGCTGAACAACACTTTTCACAGTAAGTATTATTCTAAAAAGTGACAGAGTTACTATTTATTTCTTCGAGAAGCAGACTGCCAACTTCTTCCCTTATTCACTGCATTAGCTACAAAGCAACAAGTTCTAGCAAGTGTTCTTCACCTGTTAATGGAGTTATACATCGACAACATGACTGATACTCAGTCTGCTTCGTTGCCCCAGCCAAGATACATGCAAGGAAAGTCATGAGGCAGAGCTACAAACCCATCTTGAATAAATTACCATGACCAAAATGGCAGCCAGGCATCAGGAGCAGTACCCACGGATGCTGCCACATACCTTTTTTCTCCACTGTGCATTTGGCATCAGCAGCAAAGAGGGAGGAAGGAAGCAGAGTAACGTAGGAGCTGCTGTATCACAGACTCCCTTCCTGTGGGTTAACTGGCCATAGGCAGTTTGACAGGCAAGGCTACAGTTGGTACAGATAAAAATTATTTACATCGTGCTGAAAAATCTAATCCAAGGTGACTTTTTCAAAGTTACAATGCAAATCAAGAGGAAAGCTAAAGAAATAAAGTGGTCCCATACCATTCTGATTATTCTCACCGTAGAATACGGGCTGACTTCTGTTATTAAACAAACAAACAAACAAACAAACACCTTAAGAGAAAAATAACCGTTCTATTGCATATGTTGTAATCCTATTTGCTTACAGCTCCACATTTTAAAAAGAAAAACCTGCAATTAAAGAAAATGTTGATTGAGAGTTCTGTGGCAGAAAGACTACCGGTTAAGCTATCTGCAGTGTTATGTTCCAATGCCCTGTTTACTGCTGAACAGATCATTGTCTTGGCTACCCATACTACATTCGACATAATTCACTTCAAATACAGTAAATAATACAGTCTAACTACTTGAAATTCTGACACGCGCTCTGTTCTGACGCTAACACCTCTTCAAACAAGCACAGGCAGCACATCAGGGTCTCTCAACCATCTCCTTGTATTAACTTCTACATGGAAATTTACAATTAAATCTGTTCTTTAATATTCAGAATAAGCATAGTTTGGAAACTGTATCCCCTGCTGCTCTTAAGTGCAAAGATGTCTCATCTTCAAGTTATAAAGATCCAGCAGGCATCACAGTAACTATTTGTACAGCAACAGGACCTGGAGGCCTCACAGCATCATCAAACCATTGCCGTAGGTATTGAACATGGGTCTCATGGAAGCAGCACACCCCCCCCCATTTGATAAAGTTTATAATTCTTTCAACATTACAAAAAAAACAAACCAAAACAAAAAAAAACCCCATGGGGGTAAAAAAGGTTCTCCCATTCAGAGAGACAGTTTTGCCCATTCTCTTCATCAAAGGGGTTGTCAAGCACTGGAACAGGCTGCCCAGGGAAGTGGCTGAGTCACCATCCCTGGAGGTGTTTAAAAGATGTGTAGATGTGGTGCTTAGGGACACGTTTTAGTGCTGGACTTGGCAGTGGTAGGTTTACAGTTGGACTCAATCATCTTAAAGGTCCTTTCCGATCTAAATGATTCTATGATTCTTCCATTGTAAAAAAACAAAGAAACAAAAATTTGAATGCATCACCTTTGAAAATCATCAGCTGCATGCTTCCCCCACACAGAGCTGGCTTTACAATTATTCCCTAGACTTTGGTGAGTTGCTCTAATCTTTCCTATTCCTGTGAAAAAGATTAGTTTTCTACTTGCAGATATTTCTGTTCCCAGTCACTCTTTGCAGGATAATGAACTTGAAAGACGCACTGCTGAACAGTTAGAAGTTGCCGAAAAGGCATTATAAAACAAGTAAAACAAACTACTTCCTCAGAAGTTTTCCTTGGGAGTGAAACTTCAGAGTGGATCCCATAAGTTTTCTGGAAGAGGTAAAAAGCCTGTTCTGCAATTCTGGAGAAGACCAACTCAGCCCTTCGCTGAAAAAAGCTGAAAATAAAATCCAAGTACACCAGCTTTGTGAATAAGAGTGGTTTCACTGTGAAACATGGGGGGGGAATTGCAAACACCAGTGTTTACATGATTTAGATTGCGATTACCTAGCTCATGCTAAGAAGCACACATAAAACTCCATTTCAGTTGTAAAAACTGCATGTCCACTTATATGGAACACGTACCCTCTTAAAAAGAATTCCCCAAATAAAGCTTGACAGAAAATGCCATTAGGGAAGTTTAGAACTTTGTTTCCTATAGCAGTAAAACTTATCCCCCATCCTTCCCTCCTTTATTCCTAAATTAAGCAGAAGATGAAACAAAATTAAGGGAATAAAAATCCCACTCAACTAAACTGTTCTTTAATTTCAATAAACAATTCAACATCTAGATAGATTCAGGCTTCCACAACCATTAATCTTACGTTCCTCAAGAAGAAAGGGTGCATAACGCCACTTATTGTGTGTCGTTCACATTCATTAACTCTACCCCTATTAGTGCAAGAGAAAACCACATTTTATGGTAGAAGAGAAGGTCAAACAGTGGTAATTCGTAGTTACCAAAGTCACACACACACCAGTGACCCAGACAACACGAGGAACCCAGTTCCCACTTTGCTGAGCCACCCACAAACCCATGCAATTTCTGAGCAACACTTCCTGGGTAACTTTTCTTTCTGAGCTTGTTGCCTCAAACCACAGTTCCCAAGGGAAGGTTAGCAGGAAGGTAAGTCAGACCTTTGAGGTAATAAAATCACTCCACTTATCAAACCTTCTCTGAAAACACGGATTACGAATGATAGCAGTACCCTGTCTAAGCAACCATTCTAGGAGCGTGAAATGTAATGCTTTGAAAAATAACTGCACTTATGAAATATTTTATGTTTCAAAAGTCACTTCACTAAATTTGCCCACAGATATTTAAATTTCCATTTTAACACTAAACTGACTTGAAATATACACTACTTCACAGACTATATTGAACCATATACTACAACTCCACTCTTCGAACTTACTTCTTCCTGTTCTTCACTTCTATGCATCAGCACCTCAGCACAACGGTTTAGGATAGCAGACGAAAACCCTCCCAGGCTATGTTGGTGGGTATTACACAGAATTAGTGCAACGATGCAAGAGGAGTTGTTCCACTAACCAGTTCTCCTGATTTGGGTATCGTCACACAACACAAAATTCCTCTCCTTAACTGTAAGCAAGGGAAGCACAGCAGAAGCAGGCACAGAGTACAGTATAAGAGCCTAAACAAACACAGAATACAACAAGGCAAAGCAATATAACAAGACCTCCACACTACTGTGCCTCTGAACCTTGAAACGTCTATTTGGACATTCAGCGCTCTTTACTGCAAACTCTATGTTTAGGCCACATACAAATTCAGCCTTGATCTCTGACAGATGCTCCAAACAGTACAGTAAAAAGCAACAACCTCTGCATCTTATTGTACATCTCATCTACACATACGTAACATCTCCACCTTTACTATGTCACCATTTTCAGACACTATATTTATATTCAGGCTAGTTCACAGAGGGATGAAGTACAAAATATGACATCCTAGACTGAAATAAGCATGAAGACACACTGTCTGATTAATTTCTGCTATAAGCAGCTCTAAAAATCAGCGTAATGATTGTAGCGAAGTTACTATACAAAGCAGAAAAGTAGCCACAGGTAAAGCTTTGCCATGTAACTAACTAGTGTGCAACATTCTCTAGCTTCTTAAAGATATCCTAATTGGAAACAGACAGGAAGAAACAGACAAACTTAAAATGTAGGTCTAGAAATATGTACTTTGTAAGTTGAAAAATTCACAAACTTCAGATGTGTTTCCAGTTGTCAGTGACAGAGGCGTGAGGTCAAAAAAAAAAAAGCTGAAACCAACGCACAGGTAAACAATGATTCTCATTTCACTTAAGTCTATGGAAAATCTACTGCCTCCTTTGCTTCTTCCATCCTAACACCAGGCTCAAGCTGCATTTAATCTTGCAAGGACAGACTCTCACATTTGCTGGCAGCTCCAGTAAAGCTCTACAGAAGTGTCAAGATCTGCTAGCATGATACATCTACAGGTTTTCTTTGTGCTGCAATAAGCTGAGGTGCTTTCTGTTCAGAAACTGCAGAAAACCTCATGTATCTTCATGTCACGTGAGTGAATTGGTCTAGAACATCTTGTCACTCCAAACGGAACAGGTTACAAGTCCAACACACCCCCTGAAACAAAGCATCCCACTTTGAAAGTGCCAGAGTCGCTGGTACATTGAGAGAAGAAACTCCAGGGGACTCACCTAGAAATGGCTCAGTCACCTGCAGCAAAGCCACGGCCTCAACGTGGAAGAGCAGTTCTGCTACAGGCAGGGTACGCACGAGCTTACCATGTAATGGCCAGGTCTTACTAAGTGCTTCAGTATTTTCACCATGTTACAATTTGTTGGATCTCACCAGGATTCAACATATGATTGGTCATTCTCATTTTGCATTAAAGAAGGCTGAGAACATGCTTCTCACTAAAACAATAATTTACAATTAGGAAAACTGTGCGCTAGTGGAGTTTAAACGATGCCCTTTACAATTACAACAGCCAGTCAGATTTGCATTCAGCTAATATCCGTTACTAGAATAAGAAAAGAGTATTTCACTTCACTTTCTCAACTATGTAGAAAGTCAAACGAGGATGGGGGGAAAACCAGAGAAAGCTCTTAGTTCCTGTTCATCCTAGCAAAAAAAAGACCTGTCTAAACCCAATTCAGATTTGATTATTGCAGGCTTGTCTGGAAAGGATATGGAAAAACCTTACAGGTTTTAACACCTCTCCTTTCTCACCCAGGGATATTTATGGTGCTGAGACGTTGCTTTTTTTCCCCCCTAAAGCAGAAGTACGTTTCACAGCCTCTACCGGCACAAGGCACTGCCAATCAACACTAACCTGGAATCAACAGTTTGCTTCTCTGTGAACACTCTGATGAGCAGAGCTGGGGCACAAAAGCCTTTATCTAGTGCCAATTCTTCCATTGGCTTATTGTGTCATTATAAACAAAGTCAAATCACTGTATAATCTTACCTTTTGTAATGCAGGACTCCTACTTTATTGTCTTTAGAAAACTCACCGATTAGTAAGTTATAGCTTAAAAACACTCCAAGCCACCAGAAAGGCCTATTTTAGAACAGCTATCTTCATAGCATTTTTCCTGAAACACTGTGCATATGTATCTCGTTGTCAATATAAAATATTAATGATTCAAAGGCCAGTTGCAAAAACATGACTAGCCAACACAAAGGCTTCAGTTCAGCAAGAGTCATCTCGCAGAATCAAGCCCTTTATTTTCATTTATTGTACACCTATTACTCCTTCAAAAACAGCCAAAGTGGAATGCTGACAAATCTCATAGGTCTACGTTTGTTCTGTCTACTACGGGCTATACAACTACATCTTGTCAAAGCACGCACTGGTCTTTCAAGAGATCCTTAACATACAGCAAAGAGATGGACTAGAACACTAACGAGTAGATAAACTGTCTGAGCCCCAATCTAAAACCACGCTCTTCCACAAAAAAGCACATTTCTTCTTATAGGACATTATTTTTTTCACCAGTGTTCTTGGATTCTTCAATTTTAGATTTTTATTTAAGTCTTCTCTGGTTAAAAATCTAACTATCCACTTAGAAAAAAACATAGAGAAATGAATTAAAATTCATTTCAACTACATTTTCATTTCAAGAAAGATTTTTTTTTTTAATTGATTTATCTTTTTCAGACTAAAACCTTCTTTTGGATATAAGGATAAAACAAAGCTATCAATTATTTCTCCACACTGAGTGTCTCACAGTAACACAACCAGCAGTTTCAGGCCAAACCTATACACCCAAAATAGGTCAGATTGCTGAAATGTAAGCAGCACTTCTTCAGAACCACAGCTAACTATCATACATAGTGCTGAACAGACGCACACTTCCGTATTTATACATATTTTCAACTGCTAACTGACAAAGTTGAGCAGACAGCCTTCCCAAGGCCTTTCACCCTAACTACACTGATGGAGGCACGAGTTACAGTTGTTTGAAGTAGGCCCGTCTTCCATGTGCTGGCATGGCCTCAAAGGCCGCATACGGTCTTCTCCACACACACGCTGCCAATACCAGGACAGGCAGCGCTGAGCTCGAACACGGGACTGTCACACCGAAAACTTCTGTTCCAATCTGTGGCAGCTCGGGGTGACTGACATCTGTCATCGAACGCCAGGAAAGCGCTTGAAAACATCCGACTACAACAGCAAGGCTGCCTAACGTAAGCGAAAGGCCTCCGGGGGTTCTTCTCTGCAGAAAAGCTGTAGTGAACAAAAAAAGCCGGAATACGGCGGCAACCCAAACGACGACACCTGCCCACCGCGACAACGTTTTCCAACTCTTTGTTGAACTTGAAACTCATTTTCCGTCCACTCAGGTCTTCTTACCCAGACAAAGGGACGACACCGTGCCCTGTCGAGCAGCGCGACGCAACGCTGCTTCCCGACGACGCGCGGTCGGGCAGGGAGAGCCTGCGGGCGGCGGGGTGCTGCCAGCCCAGAGGCCGCCGGCCGGGCCCGGCCCCAGGCCAAGGCCGCTCACCTGAGGGACGGCCGCCGACACCCCCCCCGCCCCCGGAACG
>Ga0065711_1043343_pt1 | contig 14785 bp, 24 predicted proteins | sample Hoacrofraction12_FD_59098 | JGI IMG/M metagenome (GOLD analysis project Ga0065711, IMG submission 59098) | Hoatzin crop microbial communities from Cojedes, Venezuela - Epithelial fraction 12 v2 (version 2) | ecosystem: Host-associated > Birds > Digestive system > Esophagus > Crop | place... | reverse complement strand
CTCCTCCCTCCCTCCCTCCTCCTTCCCCGCTCCCAGCTTCCCCCCCCGCGTCCTGCGCCTCACCGGGGTCAGGGCTGCGGGCGAAGGGGACGCCGGGGCAGGGGGAGGTGGCGCGGCTCGCTCCTCCCCCCCGCAGCAGCCCGGCGGGTCGGGGGGCCCGGGACGGGGCGGGGAGCTGCGGGACCCCCACGGCTTGTACCGGCCGCGGGAGCTGCCTCGGCTGACAGGGGGGGTCCCCCGGGGCCGGCGGTGGCATGGCCGCTGTCTGCGCTGGGTCCCGCCCGCGCTGGTGCCGCCCAGGGGACCCCCGGGGCTGGGGGGGGGTCGCAGCTCTGTGGAGGGGCCGGCGTGGGTCTGCCCCGGGCTGACCCCGCGCAGCCGCGCTGCTCCCTGACCCCACGCCGCGGGTGTCCCCGAGCCCCCCGGCCCCCCGGCAGCCATCCCCGCTCTGCCTGCCGCCTGCGGCTCTTCTCGGCCCCGCGCCCGCCGCCCTTCCCGGCCTTATCGCGGTGTTGTCCGGAGCCCGGGCGCCATAAACCGCTCAAATATTTACGGAGATGTCTGCGTGTGGCCGAAGCCGCCAGCTCCCCGCGCTGGGCACCGGCCCCGCTCGGCCCCGCAGCCGCCCCGGTGTGGGGCTGGGTGCTGGGGGCTCGGACCGAGCGCGGCCGTAGCACCGCGCACCAAGGCGGCCTTTGGGGTGGCACCCCGCGGGGGCACGGAGCTCCGGCACCGCGGGGGTGCGGGGCAGGCAACCGAGTTTTCGGTTGCGGGCTGGCAGGGGCTGTGCTGCTGGCTCCGTGGGGACCTTGTGCGTGGGTGACACGCTCTTCGATGTCACCCCCCCCTTGGTCCCGCAGCCCTTCGTTCAAGCGGTGCCCTTGGCGATGCTGCCGGCCCTCCTGCGCCCGTGGCGGGGTTTCGAGCAGCCGTGGCCAGCTCTTCCCCGTGGCAGTGCCTGGCACCCACTGTGCCAGCCCGGCGCCAGGCGCGGCTCTGCCCCAGCACGGCTCGGGCTGGGCCGTGGCAGCGGGACCCTGAAGCTGCGTGGCACTGAGGGGACAGTGCCTGCCTTGTTGCCATCCCCGGAGGCAGGCGGGGGTGGCCGGGCACAGTCCGCGCTCCGGCCAGGCTCTTCTCCTCCCTCCGGGGCGGGGAGAGTGGACGGGAGATAAAAGAGAGGTCAGGGCCAGCTGGACATTGCCGAGAGCCACTGGGGCTGGGAGCGAGGTCTGGCTGCAGGACAGCAGTGAGGAGGAGTGCGGTACTGAGGGCAAGTTCTTGCGGCGGAGGGGGCTGGGGATTTGGGGTTCATCCATCCCAACTAGACCCCACAGTCCCCTGATCCCTCCCCACCTCCCTGGATTATCCGCCCCAGTCTGTGTCCTCGCCCTGCCTGTTTGATGTGCTGGATTCTGGAGGGACAGGGTGTATTTTGGGGTGGGCAGGTGAGGGGGCTGTGGGAGGAATGGGCTTGAGGCAGATATTGGGGGCAGGGGGGTTAAAGGCTCTGTGCACCCCTCAAGTGCTTTGTGTGTCATCGAGGACTCTCAAGGTGTCTTGAAGGTGAAACTATCCATGTCCCACTGACCCCCCACCTGTGGCCAGCGTGATGAGGGCTGCATCGCTGCCCACCCATGGGGCGAAGACAAGCCCCTGGCCGCGATTGGGTCTGGCTTTCAGGGCTGGGGAGGTGGAGAATGCCCAGGGGGGAGAGGGACCTTCATCCCCCGATGTGTGAAGTGGGTGCCCACGACAGCTGGTGGTGAGGGTGCTGTGCTTGTCAGGAGCTGGACACCCCAATACCCCCACCTCATCCCCCTTTCCTCACCCCCCTGGCACAGGCGTCCTGCCTCCCAGTGCCGTGCTGGGACCAGTCTGACACTCGTCTTTGACCCGGAGGGGCATGCAGGGCGGCACGTTGGGATTGCAGTGGGGTTGGGAGGACCCCGCTGTGTTGGTCCCCGGGGCAGAGGGGAGACTGATGCCCCTTTTCCCCCCCCCAGGGCCCGGGATGGGGCTGCTGGTGCTGGCCCTGGCCGCCTGGCTGGGACTGGGGCTGGCTGCGGCCTCTGAGGGGGCCGCCAACAGCAGCCGGCTCTGCCGGGAGGCACCAGCGTGGAGTGTCAAGGGCTGGAGCCCCATGGCGGGAGCGGCGGGGCAGGTGACGGTGGTGGCCCTGCTGAAGGCCAGCTGACAGTTCTGCCTGCAGCAGGCCCACAGGTGAGCCCCGGACCCCCTACCCCAAACCCAGCCCCCCGTCTTGGCGGACGACATGGCGGCCCCCCCGCCATCCTGGCACCCCTCCTCCCAGCGCCTCCTTTCCCGCAGCCTCGGGGGCCTGCAGGAGAGGCTGGCCCGGCAGGGCACGGTCAACGTCCGCTACGTGATCGTCAACGAGAAGGCACCGCTGTCCCGCGCCATGCTCGGGGAGCTGGAGCGCCATGCCCCGCCGGGCGTCCCCATCCTGCAGCCGGAGCCCCAGGAACCCGACGTCTGGCAGGTCCTGGGGGGTGACAAGGACGACTTCCTCATCTACGATCGGTGAGTGTCCCCCGCCTTGGCTGAGGCTTTCCTGGAGGGTCGCGGGGTGTTCGGTGGGCTTGCCGAAGCTCCCCCCTACACTTGGGCTGGGGGGAAGCCAGACCCCCCCGCCTCGAGCCAGGCCGTGGCTTCTCCCCGCAGGTGCGGCCGCCTGGCTTTCCACATCCAGCTGCCCTACAGCTTCCTCCACTTCCCTTACGTGGAGTCGGCCATCCGCTTCACCCACGGCAAGGACTTCTGTGGCAACTGCTCCTTCTACCCCAACACCACCCTGGAGGTGAGGAGCAGGGATGCTGGCTGGAGCTGGGCTCCCTTCTCTGGCATCGTATGCGAGGAAAGAAAACGCCTTTTATCTTCACGCTGGGGACAGGCTCTGGGCTGGCAGCCATCCTCGTCTGTGGTTGAGAGGGGAGGTTGTGAAAGGTCTGGAATAAGGGTGGTTAAATAGGTCAGAGCTTTCAGGCTGAGAAGGAACAGACTAAAGGGGCTGTAGCCCGGGTCTGGAAAAGCTGACGAGCATTGCTGATGGTTCTGATGTAAGGAAGGAGCAGGCAATGGACCTGGGGGTGGTAAGCCCAGAGCACGGAAAAGGACGTAGCTCCAGGCTCAGCAGGTGATTAGTCACTTCCTAGGAGAAAAATCCATCTAGAAATATTAAATGCAAATTCCCTTCCTGGGTCAGGAATCTCCTGGACCACAGGCAGCTGAAGGCGAGGGATGTAGGTACAGAGGATTGTGCTTTGTGTGCTCCAGCCTCTCCTGTCTTCCCTGTGCCCTGGGTCGGGGCTGGAGAGCCTTTGCTCTGACCCACGCAGCTTTCTGTGTGGCAGAACGCTGTTCCGCTTTCATCCCAGCTCACAGGCGTGCTCGCAGGCTCGCTGCGGGGCTGGGTGTACGTTCGCATACAGCACCAGCCCTTGTGTTGCTTTCTGCAGGCGAACGGTACCGCAGGGGTCCCTGTAACCGCGAGCCCGCTTCCCAAACAAGAGGGGAAGGAGTCAGAGACCGCCATCCACCAGCACAACCCCCTCCATCCTCTCCACCACCACGAGGTGAGCAGCGGGAGAGCCGCAGAGCGAAGTGGGGGCCATGAACCTGCCACCCATGCCCACCGCCGCCACAGAGACCATGGCCAGCCCCACCACGAGGTGAAGAAGCAGAAGGAGGGAAAGGTGCACTAAGCCAGACTGGGCAGCCCCACAGAACCCAGTAGTGTGCAGACCATGCCAACTCGCTTCCCAGAGGAATGAAAGGACTCGCTTTGGGCTGCTGGTGACCAGCAGCGTTGGTAGAACAACCCCCTTCAGTATCTCCCATGTGGGTCATGCTCCCACACTGTGACCGGGGGTGGAAACCCCCCCTCAGATCCCCAGAGCTGCTGCATTTTCAGCCCTGCGGCTGAGTTCTGACCCTTCTGCTGCCGCTGCCTGCCTTTCCGTGCTCAATGAAGCCCGTGGTGCCAACCGGGAGGTCCCCGGTCACTGCTGGCTGACACTGCACGGGGCAGCAGGGCAGCGGTGGAGGGGACAGAACTGGGACGGGGGCAGCAGCACGCTCTGCGTGTCCTGGCACCCCTGGGTGTCCTGGCACCCCTGGGTGTCCTGGACGGAGAGTGAGGAGAGGGACAGCGTGTGCCCCGCAGGACGTGATCCCAGGGGATGGAGGCTCTAGGAGCGGTGGGAGGTCGCAGCTCCCCATGGTCCAAACCCTGTACCCCCACAGCTGTCGCATCGTGGGGACCCTCCAGGCCTTGCAGACGGGGATGTGCAGTGGTGGTGGGTGGCCGCAAGATGGTGGCCTTGTCCCCTCCTGGAGACCTAGGGGCTGTATCACGGACGTGAGGGGTCTCTCCTGGGGGAGAAGCGAGATGGGAGGGCGACGCGGACAACCGGAGCGCGAATAAAACCTCTGTGAAGCGAACCCTGCTCAGCCTGGCCTCTGGTGGGGTCCCTTGCCCGGAGAGGGTGGGGGGCTCGCTGGGCGCAGGGCTCACTCTGGGGTTTCTCTTGGCTCAGGGGGGGACTCTGGACTGGATGTGGACCTCGGGAAGCAGCAGCTGGTGGTGGTTTGCAATCCCCTGTGTAGAGACCTGGAGGTAACGGGGTTGAACACTGAAGAGACCCCATCTCTTCACACCTCCTGGTTGCCTCCTGCCAGGAGGGCTCAGTCCTCCCCGGGGCAGGGCATTAACCTTGCCCTGCCGGGAGGAGGTTTGGCTTGGTACCTTCATCTCTGGCCTGGGGTGTGATGTTGGGGTGCCTGCTCCGAGCTGCTCGCGTGGGGCCAGCGTTCCCACACGCAGTCCAAGGTCATCTTGGGCATCTTCTGCCCAGTGCGCAGCCTGGTTCCCCATTGCACGCACCGTGCTGGGGGCTGCCCAGCCCCCAGGCAGCTGGGTGCTGCATCCCTGGTGGGCAATCACGCCTGCCTGCGCCCCGGGCTGCCCCATGCCTGTCTCAGCCCCGCAGCCCTTCGCTACAGCTCCATCCACCATCCATCCCACACAGCCCCACTCAGCGCCTCCCCTGAAGTCTCCATCTCCTCTCTGGGCCCCACAGCCTGCGTGGGGAGCAAAAGATGATTTTTCCTGCTCAGTGTGATGCGGCGCCATGCTGTGGTGCGTGTGCTGCTGCTGATCCTCTGAGCTGACTTTCTGCCCCGAGTCCTGGGGGGCTGCACCCCTCCGCCTTGTCTCTGCAGGGGGGGTGCTCTGCCCAGTGCCTGGGGCCAGAGCCGGGGCGAAGAGGAGCTGCCCCTCGTGGGGATGAGGGCTGCGGGACCAGGTGGGTCTTTCTCACCAGACCGTGGGAGCCAGCCAGGCTCTCCCATGGGACCCTGGTTGAGATCCTCCTCCCTCTCCTCCATCTCTCTTGCTCCCTCCCTCCTCCCCCTCCTCCTCTACCTGCTCCCAGCAGCCCACAAGGGCACCTCTGTCTGCTGCTCCCGCCATCAATATTGAGGTTATCTTTTTCTTCTGGCAGCTGCTGTAATTGAAACAAAGCAGGCCGGGCCTCACGGGCTCCACTTCTCTCGCTCTTTTTGCCGGTGCTGCTGAGACAACTAATTCATCTTATCAATGCGTGGTTGGCCTCTTTTCCACCAGATCCAGGCAGAGCCATCTCCCCACCGCGGCTGGCGGGAGCAGTCTGTGTCCCTGCGGCGTGCTGCTGGGTGCTGCTCTGGCCCAGCCTCTGGTCCTCGGCTTGTAGCCCACCAGCCAGAGATGCCAGGGGAGCTGGCCAGGGGTGAGAGGTGCAGGCTGGAAGGATGTTGGTGACTTCTATCTCTGTCTTTTGCCTTTTGATGCTTCCTCAGCCCTTTCATTAAATTCCACATCCTCTCCTTGCACAGCTGCTGAAGGTGTCCCTGGCAAGTAGGTGACATTGTGATGAGTGGGGCGCACACAGATCTACATTCCCTTGCTGATGACCAGATCTGCAATTAGCGGTGGCAGATAGAGAGATCATGTCTGGTGCTGGGTGGGTAGCCCAGTGGCACTGTGCTGCACTGCCACCTCCCAGCAAACGAATTTCCAGCCCTGAAGGCTTGGGTTGGTGTTTTTCTTTGGGCAGAGAAATTGAGGCACGGGAAAGGGCTGTGACACTGTTAGGGTGAAGTCCTATGTGTCTGAGTAATGGCCAGGGTTTAGGGTGAAGCTGATGCTGCTCCATGTGTTGTTGTCTGAAGGCCTGAAGGGTTTGGGGGTGCTGTGCTTGGGGCCCCTGTAGCATCATTTCCCCCTGAAAGGTGCTAGAGACATGGAGCTCTTCAAAACCTGTGTCAGTGTCTGCACTCCAGCGATGCTGAGGGAGAGCTTCGCTCTGAGTGGGGTGGAGAAGACATGTTTCGGGGCAGTTAACAGGCTCTTCGCATCGCTGATGTCTCAGGGAGTGAGGCTGTTAGCAGGAGTCAGAGAGCCCCAAGGAGTGCTCAGGGGGGCTGGCTCAGCAGGGGAGGGTCCAGGGCAAGAAACTGGGGCTGAGTTCAGGTCCTGGCAGAACACCTGGTACCCTGATGTCCATGGCTGTCCCACCGCCCCGGAGGAGGATGTGGCCTGGTACCCTGGTGTCCATGGCTGTCCCACCGCCCCGGAGGAGGATGTGGCCTGGTGCCCTGGTGTCCATGGCTGTCCCACTGCCCTGGAGGAGGAGAGACCCCAGCCCCACACCACGTGCAGCCTGCTGCCTTGGCCCTGTGCGCTGCTCCGGCTGGGGGCCAGGCAGAGCCTCACAGGAGAGGGGGAACAGCCAGTCCTAATGTCAACAGAGGCCTCTTGTGCAGCAATGCTGTGTCAAGAAGAGGAATGGGTCCCTCCTCCTCCGCCCATTCATCTGGCAGCCGGGGCTGGCGTGCCGCCAAGCCAGGCTGCTTTGGAAAGGTTTCATTGAGGAGGCAGCTGAGCCTAGGAAAACAGAATGAAAATACACAGAGAGATCACTGTTGTTAGGCAACACAAATGCGGGCGGCTGCATTTCTGACCCCCGAGTCCAGCCCAGCCGGGCCCCTCTTGCTTCTCTGGGGTGAGGGTGAATGCTGCTGCCTGGGCATGGCAGCCACCTATCTCCAATGTGGGTTAGGAGCTGGCAAACAAGGGCTAGAGAGGTTGTCCCTGGCTTTGTCTGACTTGCTGACGTCCCCGGTAAGTAGGTCCAGACTCATCTCAGTGCAGCATCACCCAAGCAATTGGGATGGAGCAGAGAAACAGCTGCAGAAACCAGCCAGCCCTGGTGACTCGTGCCCCCGGCTTGGCCACTAGTGCTGAAGGCTGGTGAACACTGGGCTGAGGAAGCGCATCAGATACCGGACTCATTCATCCCCGCCTCCCTCCCCAGCACCATGTCACAGGTCCTGTCTGGGCGTGAGGTCACAAGCGGGACAGAGTCCAGTCCCTGCGTTTTCGAAGCCCCGCTGCTTGGCAGGCCCTGTCTCTTGTCTGTGGCCAGAGGGAAAACAGAGTTACCCCAAAGCAGTCCCCGGGGACAGAGGGTGGAGGCACCTCTCCGGCTGGTGGGCAAAGGTGCATGCAACAGGTTCGCCTCTCCTGTTGCTTCCCCCATAAACCCTCTTGTCTCTCCAAAGGCCTCTAAGTCTCTCTCCCAGCCATCTTCTGCCCTGCAACAGACCCATCCCAGCTCCTTCCCCCCCGCCTGGTGGGTCCAGCGTGGTTTGGGGGAAGCAGAGCTGGAGCCCCCACTCTGTAGGACATCAAGGCTCTCACTCCTGCACAGGTGTTCGCAGTGCCGTGGTGGCTCAGCTTTGCGTGGCTCTGTCTCCTCCCTGTGTTCCCCCAGCAAGGTCCAGCCATCGCCATGCGAGAACCAGCTGTTTCTCTGTGGTGCTGGTTTCTAGCCCCTACCTTTGCCTGCCATCGATGGATGAACGCATGGAGGGGACAGTTTGCTTCTGTCATGTATTGTTTTGATCTTGGGGTTGAAAGCAGTCCAGTGCAAGCAGGCAAAGCCCAACCAGCACCCAAGGAGAGACACACCTCGCCAACCTGACACATGAGGCTTTGCAGCACAGAGCAGATGTCCAAGGCTGAGACTGGATCCCATGCTGGTCCCTGCGTTCACAGGAGCTTTGCTGAAAATCAGGCCCTTCTCGTCCTCCCGCCAGGAAAGCATCCAGCGAGCTGCTTGGTTTTCGCTCCGTGCAAGCAGAGATTTGCCGTGTCTCTTTCCATCTGTCTGTCAAGAGAACTTGGGTGCGACGCTTGGTTTCCAGCCGAAGCACGGTGCAGCACCGAGCCACCGTGTCCTGCTCTTGCATCAGGTGGCTTCAAGCGGCGCAGCCTTGTGCCGGGACTGCTGGTGCCTCTGCCGAAGCTTTGGTGTCCTCCGCGGCTGGCTCCTGCCATGGAGCGATGCGTGAGGACACACCGTCGTGGAGGGAAGCTGGGCTGGGCCGGCTCTTCAAGGGAAGATCAGCATGGTGCAACCTTCCCTTGCCCCGCTGCACCCTGATAAAGCCGTGAAAGCAAAACGGAGCTAGCAATGTCCGTCAGTTTTTACTGCGGAGGAGGTGGCTTTGGAGTCAGTGGTTGCAATGGAGGGCAGGGGATGACCCAGCTGGACGCTCCAGGTGTCCGAGCCTGGCTCCTGGGCCTGCTGCTGAGTGTGGCCCGGGATGGCAGCAGCCATGGCGGCGATGGGCCCAGCAGCGCCGGAGGAATGGCAAAGCCCAGCGGCGCCAGGCGTGAGGAGCAATAGCGTAAATTGGAGTGATTTAACCTTTGTCAAAGCTGGTTTTTTATGAGGTTTTTGGTTTTCCCCCCCCCAGTGACCCAGCCAATCAGCACGCAGCGATAAGGCCACGCAGCCGACTAGCATCCAGCAACGTGGCCAACCAGCCAATCAGCCCCGTGGCACTGCAGCTTCCCAGCCCAGCAGCCACGCGGCACTGTAGCCTCTCACCCAATCAACCATGTGGCATTGCAGCCTCGCAGCCAATCAGCCGTGAGGCATTGTAACCTCCCAGCCAACCAGCCATAGGGCATTGTAACCTCTCAGCCAATCAACCTTGTGGCATTGCAGCCTCGCAGCTAATCAGCCATGAGGCATTGTAACCCCCCCAGCCAATCAGCCATAGGGCATTGTAACCTCCCAGCCAATCAGCTGTGTGGCATTGTAACCCCCCAGCCAATCAGCTGTGTGGCATTGTAAGCCCCCAGCCAATCAGCCATAGGGCATTGTAACCTCTCAGCCAATCAGACATAGGGCATTATACACCACCTCCACCAATCAGCCATAGGGCATTGTAACCTCCCAGCCAATCAGGTGTGCCCATTGTCCCCCCTCCCCTAGGAGACCGTTCCCCACCAGCGCTATTCACATCTGAGCTACCCTTTGCGAAGCGTGGGCAGTGCGGAGGGGAAGAGGCTGGCGTGACACAGAGGGGTCACGGCGTCACCCGCCGTGGGTTCTCCGCCTGGGGCAGAGGAGCGGGACCCCGGGTGGCGGTGGGCGGAGGGACGAGCCCCAGTGCAGACTCCAGCTTCCTGCCCGGCCAGACCCTGCAACCCGCTCACGTCTCTGCAGCCAGTGCAGACCCGACGCCAAGGGCCGACGGGAGCGTTGCTTACGCCTCGCTTTGCCATCATTTATCCACGCCCTTGTAGCCTGCAAAATGATTCCCCGGCTATTTTAGCATCTCTGATTAAGAGGAGGGGGCTTCAGCGGCTGAGAGGGGGCGATCGGCCGGGGGCTGCTTCCTGCTGAGCTGGGATGGATGCCGCTCTCCGGCGCGGGCTGAGCAGCTTTCTGGAGCGCTGTGTGCTGTTGGAGGTGACTGTTCCTCCTGGAAGCCGAGGGTCTTTGCCCAGCAGCTCCTCCATGCTGGGCTGCGCAGCAAAGGGTGCAGGACTCCCCATGGCAAGGCAGAGGCTCGGCACGCTGCTAATCCTCTGGGGGCTGAGGGAAGGCCGCCCTGGGAAGGCAGAGGTGTGATGTGGTGTGGGTGGGAGCGAGGGAACAACAGCTCCCGACAGCCCGAACCCTCTGGTCGGGTGCGAGGGGAGTCTGGGTCTGCCCGATCCTGAGCACCTCGCTCCATTTTTCTCTCTTCCTCACTGCTGCCCCAGACCGTCTGCTTGTTCCTCCTGCCCCTCTGCTCCTGGAGGTCCCCTCTCCAGCTGTATAAACAAGCTTCTCAACCTGTGTCCTGCCCCAGGGACCCCATCCCAACGGCAGGGCTTGCCAGCTCCCCCCGCTCACACCCCCCCAGCCTCCTGCCGAGGTCCTCCAGGGCCCCCAGCCCTGCCAGGTCCATCCTCCCGGCGCCCATGGTGCCCAGCAGGCAGAAGCGATGTGCCACGGGGTGCCCTGGGGAGGACACGGCCAAGTGCTGGATGTAGGCATCCTTGATCACAGATCAGGGGTGGCCTGAGGTTTTCCTCAGGGACTGCTGTCCCCTTTGGCAGTAGACGAAGGGCAAAGAAGCTGCAGCACCCTGAGCATCCCCTGCTTTAAACTCACACGTCCCTGAGCAGGTACAGGGACAGACAGGCAAGCAGAGGTGTTCCTGTGTCAAAGTGGGGGTGAGAGCAGCCATCCTGCACCCGATCTTCGAATTAGGCCTGTGCTTGGAGAGGGGAGATGGTGCTTTCAGTCTTGGAGGGGGGAGGTGGTGCTTTCAGCCTTTGCATTTCTCTTTTGAGCACGTGGACAATTGCAGTCACACCTGAAGGAGGTCACTGAGATTGTCAGTTCTGGAAATTTTCATAAAAAAACCTGGCTGGCTAGCAAATAGCAATATTATTAGAGTCCCTGCTGAAAGAGGAGCACAGCAATAACTCAGCGCTAATGAGTCAGTGGGGAGTCCACGGGTAATTTGAACAGTCTGATGGCAAAAAGCTCCAGCTCCAGCTTACGCTTTGTCAGACACCTTACTGGGCACTGGAGAATCAAAAAATGGGACTCAACTTTACGGGTGACCAAACCGAGGTGTGGGTCCGCTTTCTTACAAAGCCAAGTATTTCACGAGGCAACACTCTCTGGACGTCGGATCCACAGGAACACCTATCCTGGGCAACAGACCCCTCTGCTCCTGCGCACGTTGAGGCTGCGGAGCTGCGGGCTGCGTTACTCCCCGTGCCCTTTCCCTCCTGCCTCTGCTCTGCACAGCGGCAGCAACTCGGGAAAGGCAGAAACAGCCACACTTCCGAGCGCCTGGGGCTGGCGGCTGTAGCACGGAGCTTGGCTGCCGATGAGCCCGGCTTCGGCTGCTGCAGAGCAGCAAATCCTCTGGGTGGCCAGAGCAGGAGCTCGGTGGCTGCTTGCACTCTGCTATCTAGCTCCTTTCCCATCGTTAACTGGCCGTAAAGCTTCTGCTGCCCCTGTATATCTTCATCTGTCAGCAGAGGACCTCCTTGGTGCTCACGGCGTCTTGCAAAGCTCTGCTGTCACCTCTGCAGTGCTCAGCCAGTGTCACTCATGTTGGTGAGGGCACAGCATTGACTGCTCTGAGTCCAACCAGTGTCGAAGAGGCACGCGAGAATCCGAGAGAGGGGCAGATGTCCAGGGAAAGGCAGGCTTTCTGCTGGGTGTGGGGTCAGGGCATGGCGGGGGGAGAGGAGAGGAGAGCAGCTACATGAGGGTGTGCAAGTGGGAGCAGCTGAGGAGGTGGCATCCCCTTGGGCTGAGAGGTGGCACCTACCAGCGCTTACCTTGTCTGCCGCAGAACAAAGCAGAGGTGCCAGGAAACCCGCAGAGAACGTCTCAGCAGCATCCGTTTCCTCTCTCTTTGTTGGAGCTCTTGAATTTAGTTTCTAGCAAGAGGAAAGCAGATTTCTTGCCCTACAGCACCTGCAGCTTGAAGCTGGACTTCTGACTGAGCTGGCACCTGAAGCTTTTCCCACAATGTTGCATTGCAATGCTGCCTAACTGCAGTGTAGAACCATGGGGGCTCCAGCCCCCTTGATCAGTAAATTTTGTGTCCAGGGTCTTGGAATAAAATGCTTCCTGGGGCCAGCACAAAAATTCAGCCCTTTATGAAGAACACCAGTGCTCAGGCCAGGAGGGCTGGAGTTGATGGGTCGCAGCACGGGCAGCCCCCGGCCAAACAGCCTCGGAGCCGGGAGGCGAACCGGAGCTGCCAGTGTTAGCGGCTCAGCAAATGGCCGGGCTCAGGAAAGCGTGCGGTGAATTATTGATGTACCTGGTTCCAGGCTCTGAATGAGCAGCATCAGGGGCTGGGCGGGAGGCTGACATTTTGCATCCTTCCCTGGGGAGAGGAGGTCTGTCCGTGTTCTCCGGGAGGAGGAGAGCTCCCCCCTTGTGAAATTCAAGGCGGTAATGAAAGGGACAGGGAAAGACGGGGAGGAATGGGGAGCAAGAAATGTTCAGATGAAGAGGGAGAGGAAAAATAAATTGATTTGTCTTTGAAATAACATGCTAACCCCCCAGAGACAGGCTGGCCAGCCACTGCACTGACCTTGCTTTGATTTGAGTCTGGATTATATGTTTTATGCAGTGAAAAGTCAGCTCATTGGGAATGAATAACATCCCTGCTTGGGCTGAAGTCTAAAATCCTCTTTATTGGCACTGTCTGGGGACAACATAAGTAAGGACGCTCAAGGTTGTCACTAGGTGAGCTCTGCAGAGATGGATGACAGAGGGACCAGACAAGCTGGGGTGCTGCATCCCAGCTCTCATGCAGGCTCACCCCCTGTCTGAGCAGAACCGGTGGCTGCGGGGAGACTCGGGTGCCGGCGGAAACTCCCGGGCTGTGGGGCTGCTGTCACACCAGAGCCCGCAGCCTCCCTCATCAGAAGAGCTTAAGATCTCGTTGGACTGGTCTCTGCTGGGAAGGCCTGCTCTGCCCCGGGGCAGGAGGGTGCTTTGGGGTGGCCCCGTGAGGTCCCTCTGTGCAGCCAGGGAAGAGCGGAGGTGGGCGAAGCCCTTCTTGTCTCCTCAGGTCCTGCCACCTCCACGGTGAGTGCAGGCGATGCACAACATGCAGGCAGCTGTGCAGTGTGCTCGAAGGCGCTCCCTGTCGCAACAAATCCTTTACAGAGAGCAAAATGCCCTTTGGGGCTAAAGAAATGGGGATGTGATTCCTTGGGAAAACCTAAACAAATCCGTGTGCAGCCGCTGCTCGAGGCCAGGCCCTGCCGCCGATTAGCACTGATTATCTTGAACAAGACCGGTGGCAGCAAGGAACACCTCAGCCTTCAAGGAAAACCTCTTCCTGACCTTCACCGATTAGCATGTGGCTTATTCTCTAAAATGGAGATCTCATTGCAGTAGCTCTGCCTGCTCTCATTACCTGCCTGAGATCTGATTCCTTCCCTCCGAGTCCTGCAAAGGAGACCTTGGGCTTGAAGGTACCTTGTGGCGTAGCAAAGGTGCATAATTATTTCCTGTTCCCTAATTGCATCGCCCAGTTATTCCAGGAAATTTACTCATGCTCTGTCAGTAAGAGTAAATAGGAGATCTCTGCAACAAGGGAATAACCAGTAATGGTCTAGATGTGACTGAACTGCAGATAGCAACGCATTGGATTCAGATTCTCAAAGTGCTGAGAAAAACAGAGTAAGAAACCCGAACCCTGAGATCTGTGAGCTCTGCTCTTCCTCAGAGGTTTGTCACCTGCAATTAGACAGGACAAAAGAATGGGAATGGATTTCTGGGGAAAATCCTGGGATGATGTCCTGCTGGACTTGACGGCAAAGCGACCAGACCCAGCAGGGCAGCAGTGCTCTCCCCATCAGCCTGGCGCTGTGATGATCCCAGGGGTGCTGCCACCACCCTCTGCTGAAGCAGAGGCCGGTCAGGAGTCAGCTCCACTGATCTTGGGGTGCTGACTCAGGCAACACGCGCTGAAGGACCTCGCTTTAATGAAACCCCACCTAAGAGCAGAGCAGAGCAGAGCAGAGCTCCCTGGGAGTCAGCACTGTCTGTGTTTCTTCATCTCCTCTGCTGAAGGCCGTGTGGCACAGCACCTGGTATTTTCCTGGCGTCCAAGGATGCTGCAGTGATGGATGTGTGGGATGAGCATCTTTACTACTGGGCTTTAAAATAAAAAGAAAACCCCGACATGCACTGAAGCGTAGGGCAGTGCTGTCTGCTCTGCTACCATCGGAAGCCTAGAGGTGATTTACGGGTTCGGCTGGGCATTGGGTTTGTGGGTTTGGCTGGGCGTTGGGTTAGGCTGGGTGTTGGGTTCGGCCGGGTGTTGGGTTTGGGTGGGTATTGGGTTCAGCTGGGCGTTGGGTTTGTGGGTTCAGCTGGGTGTTGCGTTTGGCTAGGCATTGGGTTTGGGTGGGTGTTGGGTTTGGTTGGGCATTGGGTTTGGCTGGGTGTTAGGTTTGTGGGTTTGGCTGGACTTTGGGTTCGGGTGGGCATTGGGTTCGGGTGGGCATTGGGTTCAGGTGGGTGTTGGGTTTGGGTGGGTGTTGGGTTTGGGTGGGCGTTGTATTAGGCCGAGCGTTGGGTTTGTGGGTTTGGCTGGGTGTTGGGTTCGGCTGGGCGTTGAATTTGGCTGGGCATTGGGTTTGGCTGGGCATTGGGTTCAGGTGGGTGTTGGGTTCTACTGGGCATTGGGTTTGGCTGGGTGTTTGGGCCGGGTGCCGCACGGCCCAGACGTGCAGCTGGTCCCCCGGTCCCGCCGCACAGCTCCGGGGCAGCGGTGCCACGTCTAGCCCCGCCGTGCCCCTCGCTCCCCCTGACCCCGCACAAGCTCCGTACGCCCGTCGGGCCTCGACGCCCCCCCCCGCCCCCCCCAGCGCCGCGGGGGTTTCCCG
>Ga0065711_1043342_pt1 | contig 14786 bp, 5 predicted proteins | sample Hoacrofraction12_FD_59098 | JGI IMG/M metagenome (GOLD analysis project Ga0065711, IMG submission 59098) | Hoatzin crop microbial communities from Cojedes, Venezuela - Epithelial fraction 12 v2 (version 2) | ecosystem: Host-associated > Birds > Digestive system > Esophagus > Crop | place... | reverse complement strand
GGAAGCTCCAGCTGAACATGAGGAAGAACTTCTTCCCTCTGAGGGTGACGGAGCCCTGGAACAGGCTGCCCAGGGAGGCTGTGGAGTCTCCTTCTCTGGAGATATTCCAGACCTGCCTGGACGCGGTGCTGTGCAGCCTGCTCTAGGTGACCCTGCTTGGGCAGGGGGTTGGACTGGGTGACCCACAGGGGTCCCTTCCAATCCCGACCATCCTATGATTCTATGATTCCACACCCGACTTTAGAATGACAATGCCCTTTTACCTGGAACAGAGTTATACACCTGTTCAACTAAACTAAACAAACAAAACCAAACAACAGAAAATCCCATTAAAAGCTGATGTTTAGACAGTCGATGGAACATTTATCGTCAAAGGAAAACAGCTTCTGAAATCTGGGACTGTTTACCTAAGCAGGAGAAAAGTAAGGAAAGAACTAGGCACAGAAACTAATGGAAGATGCAGGGTATGCAGCTCAGGGACTTCCATTCCTCTCTCTCACATTAACATAAGACCATGCTCGGTTAAGTAAAGATACAGAAAATTTATGGGAAACAACACGTGATATAATTATCTAGCAGAGCTCACAGTCAAGAGCTGGTATTGAACCCAACACTCTAAACAAGTTTCAAAAATGAAGTGGGTAACTTGCATGCATCGCAGAACATGTACAGCTACATGTTCAGGACTTTCAAATCTAGGAATGAGAGTTAGGACTCCAGTGCAGATTGAAAACAGTCATCTTCTAAGCCAATTTTTCTAAAGCATATTTTATAAAAGAAACAAGCCAAAATGAATAGAAGAAATGAGCCAGAACATCAGGCTAGACGGACATGCCTGATATTATGTCAGCTGACTATGTAATATTAATTGGGAATTGGAGAAGCAGAAGGAGGGAAGAGAAGGGGAACACTAAATGTGTATTGTAACACAGCTCTGTATCTCTCTGTCTTTAGAGATATGTATCTTTATAAACACGGAATCTTTACAACTATAGAGATACGCAAGAGAGAACTCTCTTTCTTTGAAAATTAAAAGAGGTCTCCAAAACAGGAGGTAGGGATGTTTCCTTCCTCCCCCGTTCCCCACTGCAGGCAAGTCAGGGCCTAACTGAAGCCACCATGAAACCATGTAGCTGAAGACCCAGAGGTGCGTTTGAGTTACGGACTAGACCATCATTAGAGAGGCTGCCATAAATTAAAACGGTCAAGCAGCTGTACACAAGTGAAACTGAGATGGCTTTGAAGCCACTTTTCCGCTTCTTACTCCAACGTTGTTTTACATACAATGCTTTACCAGGAGAACCAGAATTGAATCTGCTCTTATAATACATTATGAATACATAGAAACTTCAGACAGAACATTTAACATAAAAAAAATCACTGAAATTACAGTCTTAAAACTGTAAAAATAAATTACAAAGAAACCACAACAAGTTTAACTGGGGTATAACCAAACAGGAATATAAATTTGTAAGCTTTATTTGCCTTTTTGTTTTCTAGTTTCCTTAATTGTAACAGTTAATGACTGAAAAGTTTATTGTCTAACAAACACGAACTACTCCCACAAAAATCCCACCCAAATCAGCTAATATGACATTTAAAACAAAAACAAACAGTACAAACTGTAGAACTGTTTACCACATACCTTACAAATAAGAACTTTCAGTGTAGGATGTCTATAGATTGAATCCTTTTGAAAATGGTTCACCTGTTGCCCACAAGCTGTACAGCTTACAATTCCATGTAGTCCTTCCTCTATAGAAGAGGATTATAAACCACACATTAATTGTTTTCATTTTTTTTTCTTTTAAGAAATCTGTATATACCTATTTCATTTTCTTACAATATTTTGGTCTGTTCAGTTTTTCATATGCCTTTATTACTTTACCATCCAGCATCAAAGAAATCCTTCTGCAACCACTCGCCATTTAAAGACTGAAAAAATTTTCCTCTCGTTTCTATACTTCACTTTGGACCAAGTTACAATTTTTTTTCCTTTGAGACACTTAATTTGGATTAACTGGTCACCTCATGAGAACACACCTAAATAAGAGTCATCACTAGAACTTATTCAAAGCAGCCCTGATACTCTGTACAACCTTTCTCATTTAATCTTTGTTCATAAAACACCATTTTAATTCATATTTGTATCATGGTATTTCTTGCACACACAGTCTTAGTTTCTCAAAGAAAAATACAGGAAATCATTACAGGAGATGCATGAAATCCTTATAATAGTGCCTGAGAAACCCTGTTTCACTTTTTGTTCCCTTCTTGCTGATGGTTTTTGTTTTGTTTTTTGAAACTACAACTTTACTACCCTACATGTTCCCACCACCTTGCTGATTTCTCCCCCAGTTTGTGTACCACTCTGCTGCCGTATCTACACTCAGTCAACAAAGCGTTTCTTTAATGTCAGTCCCCCAAATTCACTTCGAAAGGTGGTGAACTTCAGGTTGGAAGCTTGCTGCACGCCAGGCTGTTAAACCAACTAATTAATACTATGAGACCATTCTGTTTCTAGCATCAGTGATGCTTTCAGGAAAAAGGAAAATCATTTGTGAAAGCTCATACGCTCAGTTCATACAATTTCAAAAACTTCATTTGGGATCAAGCAGATAGAGGTTTGACACAGGATCACTTAACAGTGAGTTGCCCTTTGCTGTCATGCTCAGTGAGCAGTAAAAGGAAATTAACTCAAATGGTTAACTTAATAGATATAGTCTGACTACAGCCTATTCTTATTTTTTTCTTTTAACTATGGCAGAATCAGAACCAAGCACCAACACCACAATGTTAAGGAAGTGAATGAACATTCTCAATGCACAAGAGAAGCTACTAACGATTTGCTATTGAAGCACAATCTCAAACAGCTTACAGGCCATTAAGAACAGCTAACACACCCTTACAATTCTGTCAAAATAGCAGGTCTGAAATTTTGAATACAGGAGAGGCTGAGGGAGCTGGGCTTGTTCAGCCTGAACAAGAGAAGGCTGAGAGGGGACCTTAGAATGCCTATAAATATCTGAAGGGTGGGTGTCAAGAGGATGGGGCCAGACTCCTTCCAGTGGTGCCCAGCGACAGGACAAGGGGCAACGGGCACAAACTGAAGCAGAGGAAGTTCCGGCTGAATCCGAGGAAGAACTTCTTCCCTCTGAGGGTGACGGAGCCCTGGAACAGGCTGCCCAGGGAGGCTGTGGAGTCTCCTTCTCTGGAGATATTCCAGAGCCGCCTGGACGCGGTGCTGTGCAGCCTGCTCTGGGTGACCCTGCTTGGGCAGGGGGTTGGACTGGGTGACCCACAGAGGTCCCTTCCAACCCTGACCACTCTGTGATTCTGTGTGATTTGGTGTTTTCAACTTCAATGCATGCATGATTGCATGCACTGCAGAGCTCAGGGACTTGCAAAGCAGCTCTTATGACCTCAGATCAGCACAAATGCTGCTGGTAAACACTGAATAAATACATCTGTCAGACTGTACTACTTGGAAGAGAATACCACATTCTATCACACCAAGCAGCACAGAAGCCTACCCGGGCTTTGTCAAACACCACAGTCCTGACACGGGTGTAGTAATCACAGAGGGTAACACCCAGCTGATGGAGAATAAACTATTCACTGTCACATCCCGAGCCACTTCCCCCTCCTCTACATCTTTAAGGGGAAAGCACTACTGCCTCCTTCCTAAAATCTGCAAGTTGGCACCAGAAAAAAAGAGGGGGATTTATGAGAAAACCCTTTGTAAACCATGTTAACTACTACAAATGATGCTGATCCAAAGACACTGAACAACTATTAATTCATTAATATTGAGAAAATACTTGCTTAAAAACCATTCCTAACTATGAGTTTATTGCCAAAAATACAACCATAATCGTTCTGCAGACACAAAACTGGAAAGTAAGGACTGACACAGTGCCTCTGACAGTCTTGGGTAAGAGCATGCAGATGCTAGAAAGGCAAGAGTTCTGTTACTGCTACTACTTCTAACATAAACAGGACATAAAACTCCTAATAAAAATGTGAAGATGCACTACACGAAGCACAAGACAGACTGGCATTTTTATTTCGTTGTTGTTATTTGCTTGCACTGTGCGTAGAATTCAGGATCTCCAGGGGCTGGGAACACACACCTGCCTGCTTAAACCAGCAGTGCTGAAGTCTGTACAGGCATGGGCTAGGCACCTCACTCTAGCAGCAACAGAAGTGCAAGCGCCGTTCCAGGTAACTAGAGTTGCTGCACGCAAGTGTAGAATAACTGGATCTGCACTACCTCTTCCATGCATATCACATACCAAAGCTGTTCCCATACCTTCCCAATCCAGCTGCTCTTGAGGAAGACTGGACCCATCCCTCGCCTGGCTACCTTTCTTCGTCTGGAAATGGGACGATATGGGAGCGGGCAGTACCTATTTCCCTGAAGGCTGACAGGAGCTTAATTCATGCACAGGCTAGCTTTAAAATCCAGTCAAAGACTACCAGTAATGACACGGACATAGCTGAGCTGGCCCTGGATAAAGGCATGGCTTAAACAAACTCTTTATGTCCCTTCCAAAACTATTGTCTTCTGTCAGGCACCAGCACATGAGTAACCAGTCCAGACAGTCAGAGGAAGGCCTGCAGATTCTCTAGGGATGGAGAAAAAAAAACTGGGAGTTGTCCCGGGGATGCAGACACAGGGCACCAAGCTCAAGTAGAAGAGTCCTACCCATCTTGTTAACACCATACCCCTGAAGATTTACAGTGGACCTCTTGCAAAATCGTTATAAACACAAATGGAAAAAGCATTCCTAAACTCTGAATATATGCATCTTGCATGAATAGAAGGGAACTTTCAAAGACTAATAATTTAGAGAAAACATCAACGCTCAAAACGCGATTAAAATCATGCATGAGCCCATATGTATGCACAAGCACATTTCTACACTATCACATTTTACTCCTCTTCAACCACAGATGGAGAAATAGCACTTATTGAATTATAACAACATTTTAAAAGAGAGCAACTGTCTCAAATGATACAATGGGAAGAATGAATGATGTGTACAAGAGCTGTTTGTCTGAATATCCCGGGTATTGCTGTAGGTGTGTGAATTAAGATACTGCTAGAAGTATTAATGAAAATACCTGCCTTCTTACTGGATACTTTACACATAATCCTCCCTCTCTTTTACTTTTTGGAAAAAAATGAGAGAGATTAATTTCTGTTATCACTGTTATCTACCTAACTTCTCCTCAGTTTTAGCAGCAGCTGTGGAAAACCAGCTGGCATAGCAGCTTTTCAAAGTTAATCCTCAGAAAGGCCCACTGGTAGGGAATTTTCCACAGTTTCAAAACAAAACAAAGTCGTTGAATTGCTACAGGTTTTAGGTTTCTTAGCTCACTGATTGATAATATGCCTATACATGTTCCTGCTCAAATATGGTTGCTTTCTTGGTGAGTCACTGAATGTTTCCGTGTCAATGGTGTTCCAATATAATTCCTTAAAAAAGGAATACCTGTAACACCTGATGGCAATCAGGCAACTGTTCTGAATACAAAGCAAGAAGGGTCCATATGGAGTACCTAATGATGCATCCTATAGCTACTGAAAATAAGAAGTTTAATGAGAACTAATCTTAGCTTTCACTGCTGCATTGCAGGGGCAGCAATGGAGGCTAATTTCAGCCAGCTAGAATCCTTAATGAGCAAAAAGCCAGAAGAGTGGAGGTATTTTTAGGATAATTTATTAGAAATATGAACAATTTTAAATGTACCAAATGTGGTCATACGCAACAATTTAAACCCATTTTAATAAATGTTTCAAATTGTATTTACCTCCGCGCTTTTTGGGAGCTTCAGGTTTCATTTTAACGGCATTTCTGCTTCTAAATTCAGGCCCTTTAAAATCATCTTTGTCTTCATTCAGCACTGGCTCAGGCTGTACAACCACTGTACCTAGAATAATTTTATTTAGAAATTGGAAACCATTACACATCCAAATGAAGTGCAAAAGTCCTGTTTAAATAAAAGCCAACACATTACCTTAAAAAAAAAATTCAATCTGCTGACTAAAACTCAACAAAGTTTTGAATGCACAGATGTCCATGAAAAAAAAAAAAAAAAGAAAAAAAACCCAACAACCAAACAAAAACCCCACAACACACTTCAAACTAGGTCTGTTTTGCAGTTGTAGGTCAACAGCCAAAAACTGAATGGGCTACGAGCAGCAAACTCTGCTCTCTCTGCCCTGGTGTGGTATGTGCAGAACAGGACTGTCATACAGGGTGTGTGCTGTACAGGAATCTGCAGTGCAATGGTACAAATAAAGAACTTTGGTTGGGTCACTTAAGTCTATCAAAAGCCTTTAGAGTATCTACTCTTTTCTCTCTTTTCCCACTTCTACAGTTTCCCTCATCTTAACTTATTTCAGTGTGAAATAACAATAGAATAAAACCTGGTTCGTCTTCAACAAAATTCAGAAATTCACTTTATTTAAACAGAAAAGAGTCCTAATCACAATCATGTGAATGAAAAACCATCCTTCCTACTTAAGAGCTCAGTTTTAATACTTTTGTTGTGAGGACACTGGAAATAATCTGAAGTTCTGAAAAGATAATTTTAAAGTTATTGCTTTAAATACTGCTACTCATGCCATAAACAGTAGCAGTCCCTCCAATTTTTCCTGTCCCTTCTGCAGGTTAATAAAACTCACACTATAGTTAGTTAATAAGAGCAGGATGTAGGATTGTAGTATTGTTTTAAAAGGGTGCTTAAGAATAGATCCAATAATGACATTCCCCAAAAAAACTTTAGTTTTGCTTTTGTTGATGTAATTGTGATTAACCTCAAAGACAGAACAGTAAAATACATAAGACTTACAAGTGACAGAGTTTGAGAGTTCTACAAAAGAACAGAAGTACATTATTTCCCCTGTTTCATGTTGGTTTTATACAAAAGTGAGTAGACATTTGAAATTAAGCCACCAGCACCTCCTGGTGTACACACAGATTAAAGTACGCTGGGTTCAATACTATAGGTGCTTGGTTTGCTCTCATAAATGCGCATGCACTGGGGGTGGGGGTTGTCTGTGAATAAGCACATACGTTTATATATAAAAGCCAACAGGACCCAAGACAGGCATTTTACTACTACAGGTGCATTCTAGTTAATTATTTATGCTGCATCATAATCTTGGCTCATTTGCTGAATTCAGAAACAAAGAAGGACATCAACTACCTTTAGGCAAGCTTTTCATATCAACATCGTTTTCTGAGTTCTCATTTGAAATATCTTCATTTACAGTTTCATCTAAGATTTGTTCATCATCTGATCCGACATATTTTGTTACAACTGTAGGTTTCCTGCACAGACAGAAAAAAACCCACACTGTGACAAGTATTACATAGTGCAATACAGGTAAGCCTGGTGCTTTGCAAGCAAAACATCGTACTAATTGGGGAAACCTATGTTGGTTTTAAATTAAGACATTATGAGGTGGGATGCTCTGAGTTACTACAGTAAATAAGTTGTAGGCTAATTTTCTTGGTAGAATTCTCCCCTCCTAAGTGAAATACAAAGATACACTAATAAAGTAGTTTTGTTTTGCAGGCTTGTCGTATTTTTTGTCATATCAAGGTTCAATGTGTTTTTAAGAAGGTATGCAGCAAAGTCATGCTTTCAAGAAAAAAGCCTGAATGCAACACATGTGAACGTCTGCTCAGGGATTTTATACATCATTCCAAGTTTAACAGGCAGCGCAAAGAGAACAAACAGAAATTAGCAAATGACAAAAAGCAGCCTGGCAGAAAAGACGCTTGCAAGGAAATCAAGGAAATGCAGAAATGAAAATGCTGACTGCTGAATAAGAAGACCAGTTGCCAGAAGTTCACGCAAATATAATTTAGAACAGAATCCATTAAGATGAATGAATTTACTATGTCAGGGCAGGGAAGAAAAAAGAAAAAGAAAAAAAAGAATGTTGAGCATAATTTTCAGTAGTCTTCTGGTAATTCAGGAACTACTGCAGGATACTGTTTCTGTCAGTATCAGGCACAGTGCGATAAATGTGTGAGTGACAATACCTTTAGTGATAGACAGGAGGCAAAACAACAAGACTGAAAATGATATAAATGAAAAAGAGTTCAGCGGGACATTGGCTTCAGGAGATGAGGGAGAAATTAAAGCCAAATATAAAAATCACACCTGCAAACATGGAATCAAGACAAATAATATTTTTCCTTCTCCCTTTTCTGTTTAATTTCAGCAGACATAATAAAATAAACAAACTTGGATAAAAAGGTGAGTGAACAAACACACAACACTACTAAAGCGCAGTAAGCAGGCGGCTGTTGAAATCGTGCATTTAGAAGAGCTCACCTATCTATATGGCACACTAGGGTTTAAAAAAAAATCATGAAGGACCAAACTTGAATGAGCATCAGCTGAGAGCAAAAATGAGGAGGAGTTTTACCAGAGTAAGTCTGCAGTTACTTAAGTCACAAATAATTTGTCTTCTGCAAAGGTTCAAACTGGTTGGTAAACAGTTAACTCCATACTTTTTTAACTCAAAGAGCAAAATAGGATTAAGCAGAGAGAAAGTTTATGGCATTTTCTGCACGGGACAACTTAATAGCACCAGTAAGGTACATAAAGCCTTTTTTCTGTATGACCCAATTTACATTTTTGGAAGAATCCTGCATATCGAAATAGCAAGAGTGAAGGAACAGTTGTATAAACACCTTCATCCTGAAGACACAGGATAATCTTGTTGTCTTTGTTAATAAAAATCAAGCTTTATGATCTTAATCTTTGACCCTGAAAGATGGTTTGAATTTTAAGTGCACTAAGAGGCATTTGTTTTACAAGCACTCTGCTAACTTACTGGATTTATACTGGCATATACTAGAAGTATCTGGCACAGCGCATGGACTTTTCTATAGTTTCACATGCCAAAAAGTAATTTATTTATTTTTATTTCCCAAACCAACCTTTTTGAACGTGATGATCCCAAGGATTTTGCTCTTTCTGAAGAACTACTGCCCTAAAAACAAGAAAAAAATTAGAAAGTCAACACATTTGTGACCAAGTGACCTGTCAACAAAAACAATTCCTTACATTGACTAACACACATCTCAGAAGTCACCAGTGCTCTTACAACAACAACAAACAAACAAAAAAAGCAGTAAAAGCATTAACAAAAAGTGACACACAAATTCCATGGTCATGCCAGTTCAGTTAAACTAAGTCTATGGAGTTTCAGATCAGCAGTAAGATTCCAAGAAGTCATTATTCTTTTAAAAATAGATTTAAAAGTAGGTGTCATCAAACTCTAAGCGAAGTCACTAACGCTCACTACCCTCCCCATGCATATATCTGAAGAGCAAATAAGAGAGGGCACTGTTACAAGCTGAGACACTCAAAGAGAAACACTGAACCTGTCCCACACACTGAGTCTTCATGAAATTGAGGAAACACTCTCCTTGCAATTCTCAGCTTGCACTACCTGCTGGAAGCTGTCTAAGTTTTCCAGAGCAAGGACTGAGAAGGGCTCGCCATCACCGGTCGGTCCTAATCACAAACCGTTCTGCGGCCTCCTGCTCTGCGGATCGTCACTGCAGTGCTGCCTTGCGTGATCGTCACTTGGAAGAACAGCCTAACTCACACATAGCCACCTGCCTCCACATCGCTGTGCATTTCCACTTTTTTACAATTCACTGGGATTCATCACAGCACTTAGTGCTGCAGGAGCTTACGCAGGTCTATGAATGTTTTTCAGACCATATGAAGAAACCATCATCTTTCCTGACCTACAGATAGGGAGGCTTCCTGCTGGCTGGCGCTGGGGACCTGTCACTAGCACGCACCCAAGAACTGCCAGCAGAATGCAGACACTTGGTGTCTGGCTCCTATCCCAGAAAGGGCTGACTGTCTTTACAGAAAAACTGATTTTTCAGATGTTTATGCACACATGTCATAACTAGGTTTGGACACTACCAAATAAATATCTGAATTTACTGCAGTAAAGACAAACTAAGGCAGGACACTGGCACTTGCGCTTTCTCTACGTATTACCATATTGTCAACCAGAATGTTTCCACCAGGAGAGCAGACACTGGTAAGACATACCACGTGAAAAATGTCTTTGATGTATATAACACTATATAGAACAAATTTGCTCATGTTTAACAAAGATCCTGCATCTCCATCTTTTTCTCTTTTTTAATAAAGGAAGCATATTTGCCTAGAAGGACAACTAAGTACCTACTGTTATCTGAGTATCACGGTGTGTCAATATGAGGCAGAAGCCAATTCTTTTAAACCAAAAATAAGTAAGTGCCTGCTTACGCATAAGCTGAAGAACAGAATAAGGACAAAAGAATATTAACCGAATTTCTTTAAAAACTCACTCTGCATATACTTAATCTGAATCAATTAACAACACTCTGCATTTCTTAACAAAAACGCAACTGCATACCTCAGGTTAGTAAAACCTAACACTCTGAACTGTTAGCGACATTTTTCCCAGGAATTATTGTGCATCAGAAAGACAATGAAGTTGTCCAAGTAAATGAATGTATTTCAATAATTTAGAAATAAAGCAGGTGCAGGGAGAAACAGGATTGCATGCATATGCCTAAATCAAAGTATCATTCAAAATTTAATTTTAATTTTAAATTTAAAGTCTTTTACAGCCAATGTTTCTATTCAGCAGATATGATGACATTTACCGCATGGTTCTGACAATATTCTTTACAAATTTATTGTAAAATGAACAGAGTGAACTCAGCATTTTCTATACTAGCCATTCTGCACTAGTCATGCAACTAAAATTCAAAAGCATTTTTATTCCTACCTCTTCTCTACTGTTCTCCATTGAAGCTGGACTACTTTTGGGCTCTCTACTTTTACCTATGGAGAGAAATTAAAGGAATCCACTGAAATGGGAGAAATATTAAAAGTTCTTCATTGTATGTCACAGCATCGTTTGTGTTTCACCAGCATGAATAAAGTGACTGTGTGACTTTCACAGACAAACTATTGCACAACAAAACAGAGCCCACTGTATGGCATAATTGTTACAGAAATCATTTAGAAATTACTTTCAGTTAAGGTGCTAACAGGCTGAAAGACAGCCTTCCCACTGGTGAAGAAATATTGAAGAAATGAAAGTGTAACTGTATATGCGGAAAAAATACAGTTAGTGCATTTTTTTAATCTCCAAGAAGTTACTTAAAAGTATTTTCTCTTATACATCTTGACATTAAAAATGCATTATTAAATCTGAAATCACAGAACCACAGACAAAAAGCCCATTTGATTCAGGGCATGACAGAGAATTCCCGTTTCTTGACCTTGGGAACTGTGGCAGATACAATCTAAAGACATGCAACCTATTTGTATCTGTTCCATCCAGCAGTCCATGCTGGATGGAAAATGAAGGGAAAGTTTCAAGTTCAGTGATTCAATGACACTTGTATGAAGTTGCTCGAAAGGCTTAGTAATCGCAGTATTTTAATAGATGCACTACTGAGAAACATGCAAGTGACGTGGCCATATAATTACAGCACACACATCATGACCATTTGTGATTTTAGCATACGACTGCTAGCACTGCAGCGTTACACTTCAGTTTTGGGAAAAACAAACAATTTTCTTTCATACTTCAAAAAAATTAAATTACTGTGATTCAAAAATTTAATGTTGGGTATTTGACCTAGGCTGAATTGTTTGGCTAAATTTCAGCCAAAATTATCCAGCCATTTCTGTATGTAAAGCTAAGGGAGGAGAGAAAAAAAAAAAGGAAACAGCCCAAGGTTTTGGCCCTTTTAACTACCTGAAATTTCTGTTCTGCAATATTACAAGCATTCCCCCATTCTGAGGAAAGAACCTGAAATTTAGAAGGGTAACATTTCTTCTGGAGACTAGATGCTGCCTACCTTCTACTCTCGACCAGTTTTGCCCAAGTGATACACCCATGGGAAATACCAGTTTGTACGTGCTCAGTAGATTTCTTTGCATCTGGAAGCTACAGCCTCTGTAGCTTCTGCATTCAGACTGCTAACCAGACTTCACGTGCATTACTCCCAAAAGCAACAGAAGATGCTCCACTGTCAGTCCGTATGTGTGACTGGGCCGTAGGTGCGCCAGCCCATGGAATGACGGAGCACGCTGCATCCCCTCACAGCTCCTAGGACTGACCCAGCTGCACTTGCTGCATCCCGTGCTTCGGGGCTATGAGAGCGCAGGATTTCCCCTGTGACTGCCGCTCCAAGGCACGGGCTGGTCACATGCAACAACAGCAGGAAGGCACGCTCATCTGCGCTCTCAGTGATTCACCTGCTGGCACCCACACAAAGTAGAGGAGGGAGACATCCAGTTTAAATGCAGAGAGGATAAAGAAACATTATTCAGGCTGTAAAATCAAGTACTCCAACATTATGAAAAGCCAAAATGAAAGTTACGGGAGCAATTTCACTTTACTTATCATTCCTAGCACATAAGCGTTATGGTACAGTTCAGCTCCACAGCAGTGCATGAGATAGCAGTGCTCTGCCAGCAACTGCTTCATATTGTAATTGACCTCTGTGTGTGTCAGGTACATGATCCAACTCTCTTGAGCCATGCTTAACTATCTTCATCATCATCTCCCTCCTCACAACACTCTATCTAGTAGTTCACATATCCTCCAAATGGTGGAACAAAACGAGTTCCTTTACTACGTAAACCAGATTTGGCCCCAAACATGTCCATCACCCGTACATTGAATGAGCATCCTGTGGATTAAAAAGAAAAATGATACAGTTGTTAAACACAGTATCACCATGCACAGAAAGTTGGGAGGGGAAGTAAATTTGCAGAGTTTATTCTGAAATTTCCTAATATTTAAATGTTTACTTCTCAACTTTTCAATTTAATTTTTTTTTTTAAGAAATAACATCTGAGAGCAAAACATGGCTGCTATTTCTTAGTAAGTGTAACCCTGTTTCAAACTACATCTGTATTTTAAGGCAAGCAGCCAAATTCTACTTTGCAACCACACAGGGTAAAGGGAAAAGATTTCTTTTTCCCAGTATGCTCCTCAGCAAAATTTGACTCTGAGATGCAGCCACACCACTGCTTAGTTTATTATTCTGCTGAAGTATCAGAGTATGAATAATTTCTTTTTCCTATGTTAATAGTTCCGTTTGATGCTGACACAAGGAGGTTAGCGCCACATGGCAGCAGACTCTCTCAAAACAAAACATTAAAAGATAATGACTGCACACCAGAAAAACCTTGTTAAGTTTATTACTTAGGACAACAGGAGTTTGAAAATAAACTCTGTAACACAGCCAACACGCTCTCATTCTCCTGTACTCCATCTCTTCAACACAACTTTTAGCTCATTAAACAGCAGAGATTGAAGGTTTTGCATCTGTATCCAGTCCTAGTTAAAGTAGGAAACAGTTTTAACCTAGTTAAATTTGGAAACAAATCCTGTTCAGTACTGTTATGAAATAATTTCACTTTTTATGACTGTAATCCAAACAAAGTGTTTAAAATTCATTACCTGTTTCTAACTTGTAAACAAAAATTTCTAATACTAAATTTGACCTAGTGTAGGTCTCGAGGTTTTTCAGAAGTATTGCTTTGTTTTCAAATGTTTCCAGATTACACGCAGAAATCTTTTTCAAAGCATTATAAAAGCGTAATCGCCAGCACTTCTTCACAGCTACAAGGACTGCAAAAGCTTTACTTCAGCAGGAAAAACAAGATACTGCACTCACACCTTCAGGAAAACTGAACATAGTGAACACATGCATGTTTGACATCTCCTGTTTCACAGAAGGTAAACTGCCAGTAGGATGAGCTTTTTGTCACATTTAGAAAAGATTTGGAACTGAAAGAAAGATTGTGTCAAAGGCCTCTTGTATATTTAATATATCACCACTTAAATCACACTAGGACTTTGCATAATTGCCCCAGTGAAGTACAATATAGTGAAATAACAACATGAATGGATTCAAAATAAAACATAAAACATCTTTTTACCTATGGTTTTGTTTTTAGGTAACGCTGGAGGAAAGTTTGCGTCCTCAGATTCTTCCGATGAGTGAGCCAAGAAGTCATGAAGTTTCTGCACCAATGTATTCAACTTGCTTTCACTGTTAAAACACAAAATAAAACTTGGTTAGTTATATACCTCACTAATTAAATTTCTTTCAAGATTGCTAAATCTCAATTAGTACACGCCTACAAAAGAAACTCAGTTATTGCTTAAGCATTTATTTCTGCAATAGAATATCAAAGTAAATAAAAACCATACAATTTCGTTAACTAATAGGTACAGCCTTACTGACAAAAAAGCACTAAGGACTCTGTTAACTGTAATAATAAAAAGCCTTCTTAAAATAGTTTTTATTGTTTAAAATTATTCACAAAATTCAAGAAAACCTGAGCAGTAATGTTGTTATGATATGAAGACAGCAAAAAATGAATTTAAGATTCTACTTTGTCAGAAGCTGAACAGGTAAAAATAACAAAAGCTTTTTTTACTACCAAAAACGGAACCTTTGGGGATATAAAACACAAGAAATAATAGCAAAATTTCACCTACAACCTTAGAAATGAACCGGTCCACTGAGTATGACAGATCTACACGCTTACGCAAAGCTTATATTAAATCAGTCACATTGTGCTGGTTCTGGCTGGGGTCGAGTTCGGTTTCTCCCCAGCAGCTGGCACGGGGCTGTGGTTTGGATCCGTGCTGGAAACAGCGTTGATAACCCCGGGATGTTTCCGTTCTCGCTGCGCAGTGCTCACAC
>Ga0065711_1043341_pt1 | contig 14786 bp, 13 predicted proteins | sample Hoacrofraction12_FD_59098 | JGI IMG/M metagenome (GOLD analysis project Ga0065711, IMG submission 59098) | Hoatzin crop microbial communities from Cojedes, Venezuela - Epithelial fraction 12 v2 (version 2) | ecosystem: Host-associated > Birds > Digestive system > Esophagus > Crop | place... | reverse complement strand
CAGAACTGGACACAGTACTCTAGATGAGGCCTCACTAGGGCAGTGTAGAGGGGAAGGAGAACCTCCCTCGTCCTGCTGGCCACACTCTTCTTGATGCACCCCAGGATTCCATTGGCTTTCTTGGCAGCCAATCTCTGAGAAGAGTTTAGTTGAGTCTTCTCTGCAGTCTCTGATCAGGTAGCTGCAGATGGCAATGAGGACTCCCCCTCGTCTTTTCGTAAGGCTGAACAAAGCCATCTCTTTCAGCCTGGCAAGCGCTCCAGCCCTCTGTAACTCTGGGTGGCCTCTGCTGGTGAGTACTGACTCACTTCAATATGTCAACGTCTTTGTTGTACTGAGGGGGCCCAAAATTGAACACAGCAGTCCAGGCAAGGCCTCACAAAGACCCAATAGATGGGAGCAGTCACTTTCCTTGATGTGCTGGCTGCACTCTAATACAGCCCAGGGTGCTGCTGGCTTTCCTTGCCACGAGGGCACAATGCTGGCTTATGTTGCTGTTGTCAGGACCTCCAGATCCTTTTCTGCGAAGCTACTTTCTGTTGAGTCAACCCCCTGCCTGTACTGCTGTAGAAAGTGACTTCATTCCAGATGCAGGACTCTGCTTTTGACTTTTTTGAACTTCGTGATGTTCCTGTTAGTCCATTTCTCCAGACTGCCAACAGTCCTCTGAATAGCAGCCCATCCTTCCAACATGTCAGCCACTCCCCCTAGTATGGCCTATGTAGTCTACAAACTTGCTGAGACTGAACTCTGTCCCATCAGCCATGTCATTAACAAAGACATTAAACAGTATTGGCCCCAGTATCAATCCTTGAAAGGTGTTGCTGGTAACCAGCCACGACCTCACCCCTGTAAGCCTGGAGATCCAGCCAGTTTTCCACTAACTTATTATCATCTTACTCAGTTCATATCTAACCTAGTTCTAGTTTCAACTCCAGATCAGCTCTGGTTTTCCCAGCTCCATCCCTGCACACTTGAGCAATGGTGCTATATTTCCCCCAATTCAGCCCTCCCTGCTTTCTCCTTCTGTGTGCTTTTTGCATTTGAACTCAGTCAGGAGTTCCCACTCCTCCGTGCTGATCCTGTGCTGTGCCTGCTCAACTTTCTGCACCTCAGTTTGGACCATTTTTTGTACTTTGGAGGAGGGTGTCCTGCCATATCCACTAGCTTGCTTAGGCTTGTTGGAATCCAGGCCAGTCTCTCATGGGATCTTGCCCAGCAAATCTGTGAATAATCTGAAATCCACTCTCCTAGATTCCAGGGCTGTGATTCTACTGTTTGCCTTGCTCGCTTCTCTCAGGACTTTCAACTTCACACTCTCTTGCTCACTGCAGCTATGGCTGCCCTCAACCTTCACGTTTTTGACCGATTCTTCCTTGTTTCTAATGGGTCAAGGAGAACACATCCCTTAGTCAGCTCATCGATTACCAGACAGATCTACTCCTCCTTTCCTCTTCACCCGTGTCCCCAGACTTTGTAGTCACTCTTGGTATGCTCACCCCTGTCAGTGTCATTATGCTCACATGAATGAACTGCAAAGATTAATAGTCCAAGGTCCAGACAAGTCTCATTAGTGTCTCTGCAACATCCCAGACCAAGCATCTATCAAGCAACAAACTGCCTGGGAAGTAAGACAGGCTGGCAGACTGGTCAATCCTTCATGAGAGAGTCTCCAATGACTATTATCTGCCTCTTCTTCTTGATACAGACTTAGGCTCTGATGCATCCTTTGATGGGTCTCATTCTGCCTCAGTTGTTCCTGGGCCACCATACATGTTTTACAATTGCAGATCTGCAGAGATACAAAGAACCTTTCTTCTGTTGCCAGGATTCACAAGTTTGAAGCATGGCTTGTTCCAACAGCTGAGTTAATGACTAAGCTTTTAGCAGTTTCGATAGCAGAACAAAGCTGGCATAGGAGATGCGAAAGAGGAGGATTATGTTGGGGGCATCACACCTTGCAAGAACTCTGATGTGTGTTATTGGGCCAGAAAGACAAAGTGTGGAGAGCATAAGGATGAAGAAACTCTGCAAATCTGGGGAATCACCAGGTCAACTCATTGAGTCCAGTGAGGCTACTGGAGGGAGGGGATGAGTCAATCAATCTGCTTTCCAGTGCTGAGGAAGATCAGAATTAGAACGGGTGTCATAGAATAGTATAATCTCCAAGCAATCTTTTAAGCTTTCATTGCTTTTTTTCACACCAGAGAGAGGTAAAAATCTCTAAATTTCCCAACTGACCAGAATTTCCACCAGAATAGTCTTACTGAAGATGTTGAGAGAATATCCTGCATGATGTTTTACTCTGATTTTTATTACTTTTGTATTTCCTGCTGTATGACAAATTAAAAAATATAATTTTGAACCGAAAAATTGAGGAGGAAGCCCTTCTTCCTTTCCCTATGTTTGTAGGTAAACGCTAACTTAATTACAAACTGAAATAGAATGGGAAAAGATTTCTGCAAAATATGTTTCTGTTAATCATCCATATTAACTGTTGAAGAATATCTGAGCAATTATACTTAAGAGTCTCCTCTTGAAAGAGAATGGGATGCTTTTACTAGTGTGATGAATATTAAATACTCAGTCTTGACAGGGGTGTTCTCTGTTACCCCTAAAATCTCCACAGGCCATAAAGACTGTTTACCCCTTTCTATTTCTTTATTTAAATCCTTTGATGACTGAACTGCATTCTGGTATATCTATCTGTAATGTTAGTGGCCTAAACCCGCTTTTTCTTTTTCTTCACAAAGTGGAGTTGATAAAAGGACGGAGAAAAAATATATGGTTTACTAAAAATGTAATTTGCTTCAGCAAAGTCCTTAGTCTTATGTTTAGTTGTAGATAAGGGAACTCATTGCTAGTAGTGTATGTACTAATGCAGTTTACTCTTTCCTAGAAACATTTTCAAATCCAGCTCCTGAGTTACTTTGAAGCTAAGGCAATTCCAAAACCTAGCAGTTTGTTGCAAACAGACTGCATTGCTGCAGCAGACTGTTGTAAAAAAATTTACAGTTGACCCCCTGATTCACCTGAACCTCTTTCTAACGTTTCTTGTAGACTTTTCCCAGACAACAAGCCTGAAAAATGTATGTTGCATTAAAAAAAACTTACAAAGCATCTGACCACAAGCAAAGTTACAACACCAAATCCACCTTAAGGAAAAATGAGAAACAAAACAAAAAAACCAAGCCTAGGTCATAATGTTGCTTTTCTGTATCGCAAACTCATTATGAAGGTAGCTTTTACTTAACCTCTTGGTTCTCACATCACTCATGTTAATGGCCAAGTTTCTGATACCGGTGACATTTATCAACTGATCATCTGTGACTCCATGAGTCACTGTCTCCAGGCTTGACATAAACCACTCAGACTCTGTGCTAGGGTCACCTGGACTTTGTCACTATTTAACAATTGAAAAGGAGCGGTATTTTCTTAAAGCACAGCCCAGACCCTCCCAGTGGTGTAAATGAGCATAAGAGAAGTCAAGTCAATAGAGCAATGACATTTCCTATTGCTCCAGGGAAGCTGAGTAAATGGTGAAGCTCTGTTTTCCCTCTACACTTTCTTTTCTTTGCTCATTTGTTCCTTTGCTCTCTTCAGTTAAATCAAACATATCTAAATACATGCACTAGTCGAAAAGCAGCTGTCGGTTTATTGCATATGAATACTAGGACGCACTGACTATATAATAGGTGAAAAATTTTGGGCTGTTCATCTTTCTCTGCCTCTAATGTAAATCTGGAAGTAATGACAAAGTTATTTGTTTTTCTGCTTTGAAAGAGAAGGCCTTCTGAATGCAGAAAATGATTGTCTTTGTGCTTTTTTACAAAATATGAAAAAGTAATGTAAGAGTAGCACATTGGAAGGAAGCATTTTATTTACTGTGGTTTTTAATACTGTGTTGCATTTTTGCCATGCAAATGTTATAATTGTGTAGAAACTTTGATTTCTTAAAAGGCAGAACATTCAAATTAGGCCCATGGCTAATTCTTTCCCTGCCCACATCTGAGAAGAAAATTATGTGGAAAGCGGAAGAAATGTCTCTTTAAAGACAATTCACGTGTCACTTCTTGTACAATTGAAAAGTCTGTATCAAATCTGGGACCTGCAAACTGCCATTGCCCTCTTCACATAGGCTGCAATCTACTGCACTGCTTGCATACAGCTAGTAAAGCTCCAGGTAGAAGAGGGCCCAACTGCAACTTGGGGGCCAAGGTTTATCAGAGAGCCAGAGCCAGAAGAAGTCACCAAACAATCCCTTCAAATTATTCTGTTGACCAAACGAAGGCTTAACTCTCCTCCAAAGACAACAAGGCCACACGTAATGCTGAATGCCGTACTTAGCTCCATATGTTTGGAGGCATTAGGGTAGAGTGAAATGACCAGAAGTACACTAATAAATAAAAACCATATCCTGGTATTGATCTGCATGTGGAACTCACCTCTGAAATCAATAGGGAGCACTGAAAAAAAATCAATGGCAGGATATGACCTTAGATAAGCTTGTTTCAAATCATTCTGCTTCTGTACTACGAGAAGACAGGTTACTTTGTGTTATCTTAGCCCTCAAACATCCTCAAGAAGTTTGGGAAATAGGAAAAAGCCACACTGAGGTGAACTGATTCAGAAAGAGTTGCATGACAAAATACTTGTGTTTTGTAAGACCTCGACTAGTCATTGCTTTTTAATATCAACTCTCTGAATGAAAAACTTAAATGGTTTTGTGTAACTAAGACTGAAAGGCTCTGAGAATACCTTGGGGAAGGGTGAGTGATGTGGTAAAAGGAACCAGTGTTTACGGGCACTTCCTGCTAGTATTATCGATAACCTTGCCCTGCATTATTACATGGGGAAAACTCTACAGAAATTAGGCCTTCAGGCAATTGCTCTGCATGAGAAGTCAGCCATGTGTTGAAGAGAAAATGGGGCTAGGAAGCTCAAGGGACACAGCATACCTTCTTTTCTGAGATACTGTTTTGACAGATGAGAACAGTACAGTGTGGTTATTTTTCCTCTATTGGATATCAGAGGAATATTTTTTTCAACACATAGGTTATGTTTCTTGGCTATGTTTGCTTGTGTTAGATCAGTGCTGTGCAGGATCTTCTGAAGCACAAGACTGCAAACAGGGGCCTCATTGAAGCATGTTAAGGCTTCCTTCAGGCTCACAAACTTTATTTCTTTCCTTCAGAAACCAAAGTGAAGGGATGGGCATGTGGATGCCTGGATGCCTGTCTAATATGGCATCAAGATGCAGCTGAAACTTACTAAGTGCGCCAGTCCTGCCTGACTAACTTTCATGCTCCCATGACCTGAATCAACAAATAGCTTGAAGATGGCTGCATGGCTACTCCTCTCACTAGTTGCTTTCTGTTGATGTGAGTATTGCAAAATTTTTTATTTGCTGGGGAAGAAATCGGAGCTCTGGCAGATGTTTCTGTGAGTGGGAAAAACTATTTTTGATACCCCAAGGTTTTTATATGGGCTTGCTCTGATGAACATTCTCAAATTCTAGTAATTTTGGATGAGGCATGCTTAATGTCAGCCAGCTAAAAAGAGCGGCTATAATATGGAGAAAACTGTAGACTTTAATCTGAAAAGAATTTGAACCAAAGACATTTACCCAAAGAGCTTCTATCTTCAGAATAACTCTCTTTACTTGCCCTTGCTTGTCTTCTGTCTTTTTCTTTAAATTGTGTGCACATTTAATGCATGTGAAAAGTTTCACATTGCCAGATGTGGTATAAGCCAGCACTCAGAGCCTTGTGGACTTCTTGTTCCTAGTATTGGAAGATGTAATCTAGCCAAAATCCCCTCTAGATGGCTCCGATGTTTTCATTACATTACCAGTCTTTGGTTAGATCCTTGTCTAACTCTTTTCCCTATCTGTACCTTTGTTCTTATTTAGAGTTGTAAGTTTGAAGGTTCCTATTTCTTTTTATCCAGGAAGGAGATCTGTCTCAGTAATACAAGCTTTTGCATGCTGCCCCATTAGCGTCTCATCTTAATCCATGCCTTGAGGGTCCAAATCTAGGGAGGATAGAACAATTCATTCTCCACACAGATCTTGGACTCTTCTCAGACTGTGCCAACAAGCGTGCCAATTAAAATTGTGTTTTCATGACATTGCAAGCCAGCCCATTGCAGAGAAAGGGGATGAATAAAATGGGTTTATAATTTAGGTTTCAGAAAAAGAACAATTTTCCCTCCAAAATTATCTGACCTGTATCGTGTCATTGCTCACGGTTTAGTCAGAACCTGGAATGCTACCTTCAGATTATGGAAGCTGGCAAAATTCATAACCTGGCAAAAAGGAAAATATTCACATAACTCTCGGCAAGAAACCAAATCAAACTATTCTTTTTTAATTGCAGGTGAGTAATAGCACTCTTACATTTCATACAAATAAGGTCAGCACTCTCCTGCTCTGTGATTAATGGGATGTTTTTAGTGGAGTGCTTTAATTCAGCACAGCTGGACATCTCTTGTTGGATTCCCCTCCTAGTCTAAGAAATTTTTGATTTTAGATGTATTGGCAACAACTTACCCTGTTAAGGCTGAAAAATATCCCTCGAGAGAGTAGATGTTGTCAACTCTTTGCTCAGTTGGTATCTCTGCTGATGAAAACTGGAGATTACTGTTTGGTTACTTGTTTGGTTTTTTGAACCAATGCACTTGGTCTTCAAGGTCTTTGAGCTTTTGGATTGTATTGTAATCGTCTATCACAAGTAACATGTCTGTAGCCTAAGTGCTTCCTCATAGTAATTTCAAAACGAGTTCTTCCTTTCCCAGGATCTCTGCCATTTTGTTGCCTCCCGTGGCTAGGATTAAGCAGCTGGCTGCAGACTTAGGAGAATTTAGGAGAATTTCCCACACTCCTTTAACGTGCGTGTGTGGCAATTGGCAGAGGAGGGCTCCTGTGGGGTCATACGAAAGCGCTGATAGGGAAAACCACACATTTAATTTGCATAGATCCTTGAGAATCTAGGTTGAATCCAGTGCAGATTCAAAGAAGAGAATTGTGCAGCATTAGTGTATAGTGCTTTGTACCATGTGCAGGCTACAGTGCTTTGCCAAGCCAACAAAGGGTATCTAGGGAAAGAAAACTGCTGCGTGTTTTAAGAAAGGAGGAAGACTTAAAACCATTTCTCTTAAGCTTCCAAAAGGGAAGACTTTAACTGTTCAGCAAGTGGAGCAAAAGTCAGGACTATTTGAGGATCTTACAATGCTTCAAACTATGGAGTTCATTTAAACTAGGTGTATATCCACTTAATATATTAAGTTCCCTAGCATCAGACTCATGTGGATTTATTTACAGTCTCTGACTAGAATCAACATGAACTTTCAGAGCCCTGAAATACATAATAACAGGAAAATCGTGGCTCTAGTTAAACACATCCCCGGGGAAAGCCTGGTAAATGTCCAGGGTAGTGATTAGGAAAGGTTAACTTATGATGTGACAAGGAAAGTAGTACAACTTAGATAACACTAATAAATGACACTAGTGCTGAAAAATGATAGATTATTCTGAAGTGTTCAGTTAAAAAAGAAGAAAATATACCAAGCGGTTTTTAGAGGAATATCCTGAATCTATCTGTGACTATGTGCAGTTACTTACTCTTCTAGCATATTGGTTTGGATGTCTATGTGGGGAAAACATATTGTAGAAGGAATCATTTAATATATAAGGAATCATCTGGTGTGCTCTGTTCAGGACAGGACATTACACAAACTTCCAATTTGTGCAGCTGTCATGAGTGAGCACCCACAATGCCATTCATGTTGGAGGAAAACAGCAGTAATAGAAACCATTTACTGAATGACTGCAAACAAATTTACAAGGGAGAGACAATTTTCTGTTTCCTCTTATTGATTTTATGCTCCATACACTGTAATCCTTAGATCATGGAGTTAGTAAATTGAATTGTGGGGAGTTTTTGCAATAAATGAGCAAAACCTTAAACTTCCAACGTTAAAAAACCCTCTTTTTCAAGGATTAGCCATTTTGTTAATTTTTATTTTCTTATGTTAAAATTTACACCATAATCTTCTTTCCTTCTACTTTAGTTATATTAACTATTATTGCTGTGTTTCTGGCAAATCTATAGTTTTAGACTTCATTCCTTGTTGTGTTGCAAGCTCTGAGTCTTGTACAGACTTCCAGATATGTTCTTCCCCTTATGCAGTGATCTGTAATACAGATTTCAGCGGGAGAGCTCGTCGTGAAAAAAATTAAGCAACACTAAAATTTGGGACCTAAATAGTTCTGTCTTTCTCAGTAGTTGAATAATTGCTTAATATTCGGGACTTCCGATTACTCTGATGGACTCAGCACGTCTATTCAGCGCCAAGGACTGCGGCGCACAGATATCTGATCCGTCTCTGAGAAATCCTGGTTTGTCTGTGCAGCGCTGTCTGGAAATCGTAGAGCTGGTCTCACAACTCGAGCGGAGCCCTGCACCGACACACTCCTATGGCATCCAGTTTGGCAATTAGTTTAGCTGCTGTTTATTTGAGTGTCACTGTATTACTCTCCACTCCGCTATGTGGACATATTCAAGCTGTGTCTTTTAGGGGAGTTGATGGAGACATGTCTTAGCACAATGAAAACCAGAGACTCTTACTGATGCATTGAAATCCTGTGGGTATCTCTATAAAGTTCTGTTTCCTCAAGTCTGTTCTTGAAGTGTGAAACAGATGTTTTATTGCACTTTCATTGACTCTAAGGAAGAAAAATCTCTCCACTTCAGCAGGAAGATGAGGCCTACTGACAACAAAATTTTTGTTCCAAATAATGCAACGTGCATCCTATGGCATATAAAGAAAAAGCTGCTCAAATTACTAACTAGGGAGATGCTTTCCACACCTCTCCCATAGTGAATAAACAATATTTGCCTGAATGATGCCATTATAAATCATACATTTATTATGCAATAATGCCAAAATGTTGAAACTTGAGCAAGATCTAACACACATGCTTTACTCCATGGTCTACAAGATGTTTCACTGAAGTGTAAGCAGCTGACCACATGTCCAATTTTGGCAGTAAGTGAGATTTAAAGACCTCAGAATCTCTGAACATCAGGCCAGTTCTTCAAGTCTTGTGCGGGTATATGGAGATTTGTATCAGAAATAAGAAGCTGGCTACAAACGTAGTTACCTGTTGAGAAGGTCTCCGTGTTCCATGAGCATGGGTATGTACCAAGGGTTGATTTCTTTTTGGCACAGTTTCTTATTGCTACTCTTAATCTTCTTCTGATGCAATGGTAAGGATTTCAGCATGTTTGCCATAGAATCACTATTGCTATGTGAAGCATAGATAGGTACCTAGGGCAGCCGCCAGCCTGCTTAGGACTGCAGTCTTTCACAGAGGCACTGCCATAGAGCCAGTGGATCCAGCTACCATGGCAAGCTCCTGGGCAGCTCCTATCAGAAGTGGCTCTTTGCACAGATCCCACTCAACACATGGAGAGCACAGCCAGGTGGTGCCTGACCAGGCTGTGGGAAACTTGGGCTTTCCCTGTGGAATTTTTTCCAAGACAGCTATCAAGGTATCCTCTTGTGCCTGCAGTGCTGCCATTTCTCTCTTTCTCAAGACCAGGGAGGTTGTGGAGTCTCCTTCTCTGGAGATACTCAAGACCTGCCTGGACAAGGTCCTGTGTAGCCTGCTGTAGGCGACCCTGCTTTGGCAGGAGGGTTGGACTAGATGACCCACAGAGGTCCCTTCCAACCCCTACTATTCTGTGATTCTGTGATTCTGTGACAGGGAAGCAGTTCAAAGCAAATCGGCTTCTTGTCTGGGCTCCAGGAGGCTGGTGATCTAAAATACAAGAAAAACACCATAAAAAGGTGTGCTTTTCAGCCAGCTAAAAATGAATATATTTGCCACTGAGACAAAAAAAACCCTGTTTTTTTGCTTTTATCAGCTTTGTTTATGGAATACATGAACAGGCTTCATTTACATAACTGCAAAGTTGAGAAGAAAAAAATAATCAGTTCTGTCTAAACCTCTCAGGAAAAAAATACCTTTTCACTTTTTCTATAGGATGAGACAATCACTAAACCAGAGCAAAACACAGAAAAAGGATGTATCAAATCTAAGGACAGTTACTGTGATGCCCTAGTTTTTCTTTAATTAATTTAATTAGGATGTTTGTAGTGTGTAATGCAATGTTTTTTTTCTCAATTGGCTGCAGTCACAGCTATGACTCTCCATGCAGTGATCTGAAGCTAGAATCCTATGTGGTTCAGCCAGTTAAAAATACAAAAATTATTTTCTTCCCTCCTGCTCTTCCAAGCTTTCTTCTTTGCAGATGGCCGAGGACAATATGCTGGGTCTGCAATAACACTGACTCAAAATTCCTTGCTAATTGTAAGATAACTTCCTAAAGATTGCAAGCAAAAGGAAGTCAGAGAACAAAGCAATGTCAAGTATTCACATGTCACAACACAATGTGCTGATTCCAAGCCTTTGGAAACACGCTGAAAGACATGTCTGGAAAAAAAACAAACAAAAAAAAACAGGGAAGTGCTTCCACACAGTCTTTCAGCATGAAAATGACAACTGAATGTGCCTGTTCCCACCAGGAAAAAATACCCTGAAATAACAAAAGGTGCTGGAAAGCTAGAAATGAAATCATCGGATGGCGAGTACACTCTTTTGTCTGTTCCTAAAATTCACATAGACTGTACTTCCACTACATTGTGAATCAAGGGATCAATCTGGAGTCGTGTTTGACTGCGAGGTGCCAAGAAGACCAAGAAAAATGGAATGTATAAACTGGTCTCTCTTACAGTGAAGGACTAGTAGAACAAAACAGCAGTCAAGCAAACAAAGAGCCACACTTTCAGATAATGTATCTGCAGGAATGCAAACTCTGTGCATTCCTGATCGCTCCTGTAGGTACTGAAGGTACAAAAGACACACTCTTGAGGAGAATGGCATACACAGTGTTTCTTTGTGAAACAGAGTCTGCGTACATTCCCTTCATAACCACAGATAAATCTTTGCATCATTGGTGTACTCTAAAGAAGTGTTTTCAATTAGGTCTGTCACTGTTGGCTTGCTGAGTCCAATCTTCTGTCATCTTAAGAGCTATCAGTTGAGTAAATTCCTGGGGAAAATGATGGGATCCCAGTGAAAGATGACATGTGCGACACAAATGAAACACTGAGTGCATCAGAATTAAGATGTTACAAAATATCACCTCCAAAACCAGAGGGATGTCATACATAAATGCAAATGAAGCAACATTCAGTAATGAATAGTGATGCGACTAGGCACTTTTCTTTCAAAGCTGACAGAAGGAAATAAAATTATTCCTATTTTCTGCAGGAAGAAACAAATACTGTGATGAAAAGCAAGTTGCCTAAAGTTGCATATCAGCTCAGGAATAAATTCTTCATCTTCGGATTTTTAAGTGACTTTATGAAACTGTTCCATTTTGTTAACTGCCGAGCCCCAAAGATCACTTATGACAAGTGCACCTAAAAGGCTTGTTTTGCATTCAGCGCTTCTAGTTGTGCTCCCAGAGATACATGCCATAAAATGAGCTCAGAGTTTGTTAATGTTTCCTACAGTGGGCATAATATGTACGAAAGTGAAAACCCAGCCTTACCTTAAGCAAAAGTTATTTAGGTACATTTGATCCAAATTTTCCAGAGAGATGTTAAAATCTAGCATAAATGTTTCTGCCAAATATAGAAAAAGTGTTTCTGTGATTATAAAGGCTGAACACGAAATAAGATGAGAAACTTTTTATTTCCCCTGGCTGCAAACTGTAGTTTCTCTCTCAAACCTATCTGTCTGTTAGATTTTCCTTGTCAGCGTACCTTTTGGGATTCGGGTCTTTCTTGCTGATTCTAATTTGGACTCCAACTATATGAAGTACTATTTAAATTTGGTGTTCAGCTGTCTTCCATAGATTTTAATGTAATTAATGGACTTCTCCCTCCCTTATGGGTTAAACTGAGAATATCTGACTCTGAGTCTCACTATAGCAAATGAGCAAATGATGTTCATGGAAAATGTGGCTTCTTTTGAACCAGCTCTATTTTCTTGTTATTTGTATAAACAGGAAGCTGACCAAACCGAGCCTTTTTTAAATTTCACTGCTTGCCATAGAAGTTAGTAACGTACCTTTCTGAACTGTGGTCTGTTATGGTTCCACATTGTGTCTGTGTAGGCAATGAAATTTGCACCAGTTGCCAGTCCCAGGCAGGCACGATGTGTGCATAGAGAGCAGCATGCTGGAGGACTGGTGTCTGCACTGGGAAAGTAACAGTATTTCCCAGACGTGCAACTTCACCCTACCGTCACGAGACAAAGAGCTTTGCGCCAGCAGTGAACTTGAGAGCATGCCACAAGATGCCAGGTATAGGCACTAAGCAAATTTACACTTAAAATAAACCCTCTGCCATAGTGAATCACTATTGTAGATGCCCTGTGAGGCTGAGACTATGCCTGGCTGTAACACAGCCAAACGAGGGAGCGAGATATTCTGTTACTGCTGTGCATGGCCACATAAAATCTGGGAGCTGGCAGGAGCAGGCAGGTAATAAGGCACATGAAACTGTTAGGCAATGAAGGGAAAGAGAAGGGGAATGCTCCTTAGAAAGAGCTTCTAGTTTGCACTTTTGTTGGGCCTGCCAGAGGTTTTGAAATAATCACAGAATCACAGAATCACAGAATCACAATGCAAAAGAAGAGCCTGTTGTCCTGGGTATTCTAGCAAATTGCTCTTCCATGACCAAGGGAATAGTGTCTTTCATCATAACTCCTCCTCTCAGACCCTCGCATAAATGAATTAAAAGCTGACTTTAGCTAAAAAAAGAAGAAAAGAAAGGAAATACAAAGGTTAAACCCAAGCACTATTACTCTGTCCAAAAGCACTGAAGAGATTGTAGCAGGTGGTCCCACCACCTGTGCTTGTCTACTTCCATTCCAAATAATCTCCTTATCGAATGCAGGGAGGAGCAGACAGCCAGGAGGGTCCCACAGGAAGACCAGTGGCTGAAACACAGAGTGACTAACCAGAGAGATAGGAACCTGCAGTGCAGGGAATACATAACTCGGGGAAGGCGAAACAGACACTAGAGAGAGATCCTTGTCTCATTTGCAGCTTGTATATCTACATCAATGCTGCTGGCTTCAAGGGCAGCCCTTCGCATTTATGTTAGGTTAGTAATGGGTGGGAGGTAAGAGATCCTGCAATTCAAATGTATAAGCTACGATGTTCTAATGGCTTGCAGAAAAAAAGGCCAATCAGACAATGCTTTTATAAAAGCACTTATTTTCTTTATTATTCCTCAATTGCTACAGGAAATGCTTTAATTTAATAGAGTAAGCGGATGCATTGCATGAATTTCAAATGGCACACTAACAATGTAATGATCCCTACCCTCTGCATTGCAGGGAGGACTGTGGTTTGTTTCGCAGTGGGCTGCACCTACAATAGCTTTTTATTACTGTCAGACTTTGACTAAAAGAAAACAAAGGGCTGGCTGAAAAAGAAATAACAATAAAGACCATTCCTGTCATGTATCTGAATATTTCCTTTCACTCATTCTTTTCTGTGCATGAAATTTCTTAGGTAAATATAGCTAGAAGGGGAAAGGTACCTCAAAGGAGCCCGCTGTTGCCAGCATGTATCCTCACATTCAAGTGAAATCTTTTGAAGTGAAAGCATTCTCGAAGTTGAGGACTTCTGTGTCAAGCTGCCTGCTGGGCATGATGCACACCCCGGAGCTGATGGCCCTACCTTTTCACAAGCTGTTCTTTAGCAGAACGAAGTTCTTGCTCTTCGTGTGGCAGCCAGTATTTCCTTTTCACCAGGTCTGCTCACTGTTGTGCAGTGTTACACTGACAAGTCTAAATGGCTTCTCAGGTGGCAGCCAGCTTGGTATCGCTTTCCCACCTTCCGCTTTGCACCCAGAAGTGGTCCCTGACTTCCTTGTGAATTTTACATCTAGGCCCAAAGGCTTCCAGAGCTTCCTCTCTGCACTGTGCAGCGCAGAATACTTTGTGATAACCCTTTACAAGACTGAGTACACAATCCTCGCTACTTTTCTTCCATCCTCATTGACAGGATGTTTTTCTGTCCTGTAAGGATGAGCTTGGCAACAGCCCTGATACTAAATTTGCTGTTCTGGGAGATCCAGCTGTTAGTCCTGGACTTTCCTCAGTCCCTTCTCTATTTTAACAACCAAAGAGGTAATGGATGAAAGTGAGGCCTGTTGAAACCCATCAGAAATGTTGACTGTCACCCTGGATAAGAGTGGCAGATCTTAGAATCCACATTTTCCATCATGATAATTATCCATAAAAACGAACACTGTAGGAGAGCTAATTCCAAAACATCCAGCATAGCTTCTGCAAGCTTTGGTGGTTTGTCCTGTTGTAGCATTGCTTTGTATTGTTTTTTCAATGAAGGTATCTTCACTTTGGATTTAACACTGCAGTCTCAAAGTAAAGTATTGTTCACCTTGATAGCTCTTTGGCTGGTTCATTTTGAGCGATGGTTTTGAGATCTTTGACTGAAGTATTCTGAGTTAAAAGAATAGTACTGCAGTTTTCTTTCATGAATCAGAAATACTTCTTTCATTCCTTGCATGATGTTGTCAAGACAACAGTGTCCTAATTGCACCTATACTGCTGGACACAGTGTTTTGGAGCACGTAATGTTTTGGAGAACCACAATGTTTTGGAGCAAGTTTTGTTATGGAAGTATTTCCAAACCTGAGCAGCCTTTTTTTTTTTTTTTTTTTTTTTTTTTTTTTTTTTT
>Ga0065711_1043340_pt1 | contig 14787 bp, 7 predicted proteins | sample Hoacrofraction12_FD_59098 | JGI IMG/M metagenome (GOLD analysis project Ga0065711, IMG submission 59098) | Hoatzin crop microbial communities from Cojedes, Venezuela - Epithelial fraction 12 v2 (version 2) | ecosystem: Host-associated > Birds > Digestive system > Esophagus > Crop | place... | reverse complement strand
TTTTTTTTTTTTTTTTTTTTCCCAAGAAACTGGCAAAATCTCATTTAAAATCATGATGGAAATACTTTTTGTGAATGGAAGTGAGCTCAAGAAATAACGCGCAAACAGACACAGATTTCATGAAAGCAGTTCACAAGCTGATGAAGAAAATGCACATTTTCACTCATCTAAACATTACAACTTTTTATTTTCTATACCTATCAGAATTACTCACAGTTAAAATGTCATGGAATCCCAGTGCCATTACAGTATGTAAATTTATTAAGTCTAACTCCCCCCAGAAAAAGAGATGTGAGCTTACTTCATTCTTTTTGCATGCTGTTCAGTTCTTGATGGATTAGTGTTTTTATTCCAGGTGCTAATTTCTGTGCAGATACAAGCAGCCATAAAGGTGTTTGAGATCCCAGGCTGAGACTTCTTCAAGACTGCACAGCTGAATGAAGTTATGTGGTTATTACCACATTAGAGTAACATGACTAAGAGCTGTCACTGACTGAGGATGTTCCTCTCAGAGGTGACACACAGCTTGTCTCTCCAGAGCAGCACTTTGGGTCAGCATGTGACAGCGCTCAGCGAGGCAAAAAATCCTACATGTGTGTGGTAGGACATGTAAAGTCTGTATTACTGGTGTCGCATCCCACCTATGAAGGGAGGAGTGACTAAGGTTGTATAAATCCCCTGAGGCTAAATTAAGTTGAAAAGACACCAAAAGACCAATTAAAAGTTTTATTTATGATAGAGGTAACTTGAAACTTGGAAAGCGTAAAAAGTCTTGGTAACGTGTGTTCTTATTGGAAATATATATAAAAGGAAAAGGAAAGAAAAGAGAAGAAAAGAGGAGAGAAAGGTATCACCACCCTGGGATGCCGCGATGATGATGATGGATGGGGCACTCCTCCGGTGGTGGGTGCGCACCTCGCTCTTTGTAGAGGTACTTTTTAGAGTCTCGTCTCCGCCCTATTACACCTCTTGAGGACTTCTTTGGTGCTTGTTCCAGAAAGTTCGTGATCTTCTGCACAGGTGCCAGTGGGGAGTGGGGGTGGTCATGAGGAGTGTCTCGGGTGGTTCTAAGCCCCTTCCTCAGATGAACTCTGTATGAACTCTGGCAAGGCACATCAGAACACGGAACTGCACATCCTCCGATATGCCCTCCAAGCCTGTGTTAACTAACTTCTCGCCTGCAGTCTGTTGTTGCTGGGGAGACCATGACCTGTCTTATCGCAGTGTTTGAGACATTACCCCCCCCATTCTCTCAGACATTAACTGTTTCAGTTTCTCACAATTGGGACTGAATGAGCCAAGCAAATATGTGCCAGAATCCAGCGGACAGCTAATGAATCTTTATGCTTTGCATCTTGGTGAAGTCACAGTTTTGTTAATATGACTCATTTGTTACTACCTGTGATAACCCTTATCTGACAGGCTATAGTTTCCTCATAACCAAAAGGCAGTGAGTATTCCCTTGTTCGTGTCATTTCCACAAAACACGTGCATGCATCAGCTCTCCCGCCTGCTCATTGACTCAGAGTTAAGGAACAGAGCCACATTAAGGACATGGAGGGAGTTTCCTCCACTCTGTTAATCAGGATTGCCCTCCACTCTTCTTGGCTCTTTGAGACAACCAAAGAATCTGACATCAAGAGATACTGCTGCTTGGCTCCTTCCTCTCAAGCCTGCCTCTTTATTAGAAAATTACCTAACCCCTCTCTGTGCCTTCTGGAACATGCTCACTATGTTTTTTTGTAGGCATGCTTACAAATGTAGGCCTGACATAGGGTAAATTAGTGATTCAGATCATTATTCATGCACCTTCTGGGAGCTCCCTGTCTTTGCCGCTGCACCTCGTGCCAGTCAAACTCAGCATAAGGGCCAAACTATTAAGCTCTTCCCAATGAATCACATCCACAACATGCTTTTAATATTGCTCTGGAAGGAAAGAGTTGTATTTTATTATACAGCTTCATGATCTAGTATTTTTATATTTAAAATCTAGGCTTCGTTGTATAGCTGGCCACCATGTCTAACTAGACCATTTTCACCACAAATTGACAAACTGTCCAAAAATTTCACTCCCTTCTACTTGAGATCTCCTGTTCTTACCACTTAATTTACACATTTCTAAAGTCACTTTTACAAAATACTGCCATTCTCACCCTCACCTTCAAAATATCTTTCAGAGACATTTTTCCTTTTTGTTAACAATGATCATGCCTATTTACATCTTGACTGCAGTCAATTTTCTGTTACAAAAGGTTTAAATAACTTCCACTGCAGTCTTTGTTTTTTTTCCAGCCTTCCTGCAGTTCAATGCAACTGTCCATCTCGTTTTTGTTTTATGCTCTCTGACCCTTCATAGCTTGAAAAACAAGACTGTCAAAACTTTAGTTTCAGAAATCTAAAGTATTTTGGTTTCTTTCTACCCAGACATTTGCAGTAGCAAGAGCTGTATGTCCTAACGAAAGGCCCTAACTACAGCAAATCAAAATGTAAAGGGAAAAAAAAGCAACCCCACGACCCTCACCACAGGATCCTCACCCTCCTCTTGCTTTCTGAAAGAGACAGTTCCAATTGCTCTCCTCTCTCTTCTTGTACTATTGCTTGCCTCTTTGCAGTCCTTTCTCTTTAAAATGCCCAGCTGAGCCCCAGTTCATGTATGAAGTTCTTTTCAGCTGAGCCTGTGACTTTTTCCTGCTGAGGCAGTAATTTTAATTATCTGCTTTTTCTCACTTATTTGCACAGTCTCTGATCATCACCAAGTCATTAATGCATATATGCCCAGGTAAGTGTCCAAAAATACACTCTCTTTCACAGTATACATTTTCCCTGTGTATATTTTTGTTCTTAAAGAATTTCTTGCTCTATTATCATCACATCGCCTGTATGAGGATGAAGCAACTCAAATTGCCCTGGTTTTTAGTCAGTCAATACTAAAATCAATGCAAATGTGACACTATGGCAGAAAGAGCCAAATAATGACACATGAAAATTGACTGAATGTAAGATCTGTCTCATTCCTGAACTCAGCGATTTATAAAACCTGTAACAAATATAACGTCACAGACTTATAAAGGGCAAAGTATTTTGATATCTCCTTGCATTTCATGGCAGTCCACATAAACTTTGTGGCTCCAGCCCACTAAATAAAAAGAAATGCAATTTAGAAACTGTTAATACAGAACTGATCTGATTACAAACATCATTCCACTGGAAGAAATGCTCTTTCCTTATGCCAAAACACGAGTAATAAAAACAAAGCCCCCTACCAGGCTCAAGTAAGAAAGGAGTAACAAGGCGCAAGAGCTGCCTTTCGACAGACCAGATGACCATGGCCCACATGTGCTGCCCCACTTCCACAGCTGTTTCTGCGAGCAGACATCTACCTGCTTCTCCACAGCGAGGGGGTCCCTGCTGAGGGAAACTGAAGAGGGAAGAGCGTATTTCAAAGTAAATCTTGTCCTGTGCTGCCCACAGATGATGAGACGTCAAAGACAGTGTGAGCTGTGATGGACGCAACTGTGACCCACCCTGAGCCTGTCACAGCCGTTCCAGCCTGCTGGGTGCCAGGTGGCACCAGCCTGTGGCACTCCAGCCAATCAAAGGAGGGCACCTCTGTGCTCCAGCCAATCAGAGGAGCTTGTGGTGCTGAGGTAAGAGCTGGCGAGGGCAGAAGTGGGGAATGTGTGGAGATGTGTGGAGAGGGATGTTGCTGGTGGCAGCTCCTGGAAGGAGGGAGACACCTCTGCGGGGATTGCAGGGGGTTCCCTGAGTTGAGACTGTTTTGCCTGCAATGCTCCCATGAGAAAAGACCGATGAGGGACCTCTTTGGGGCTCACCTCTGTGGCAGAGAAAGAACAGCTGAAGCTAAAGTGGTTAAGCAAGTATTTGGAGAATTTATCAGTTCCTGAGCACCTGTCTCCCACTTCCTTCACATTCCTACCTCTTCAAAAACAGCATCCCCTCAACTTTCACCTAAGACCAAAAGTTCAGCTGACAGTGACTATGCTTTTTTCCACATTGACTGTTTTTTTCCCCGTAACATTTGGGAAAGAATTCCTGTGGCAGATTCAGTGATCCTGGCTGAAGAAGAGATCTGGTTAGTGTAAACATGTGAGTTTCAAAGGCGAATGATTTTAAGAAGAAGAAAAATAGTCTAAATAATTCTCTTTTTTCCTTCTCAAATATAAATCAATTTATTAATGTAATCTTAAGGTGCATTTAATTATCTGAACATTTCCGTTTTTCTGTTGGGAAAAAAAAACATTTTCCAATTCCAAAAATGAGTAACAAACCAAGACCACTTCAGCCTCCTGCAGTTCACTTCTGTATGCAGATGGAAACACCACAAGACTTCATGCTTTCATGACTAATGTTCATCATATTCATCCTTTGCCCTGCCAAAGTAAAAGTAGAAAATACTAATGAAGAGCTTTTCAAGAAGTCAGATTCAGGAAGCTTTTCATACCGAGCACATGCAATTGTCGTCATCCTACATAAAGAAATATGGTCAAGGTATAAAGATAAACAAAAAGAGACTCTAAAGACACATTGCACTTTTTCAGTAAGTGCCATTTTCACTAATTCAAGAAGTTTAATTGACTTTTCCAGACCAGTTTATTCTTTGTTATCAATTTTATACCATGCCAGGTATGACAGTTCGTTCAAAAAGATAAATTGAGATGTCAATATATTTCCCAATTTTGGGAGTGTAAATTGTAAAAATTTAATGAGCATATTTAGAAACTTGACTTCTACATCTGTGTTTGATTTATTTGCTAATGTCATCAGTAGGTTTTCCTTATAGTTCATATTAATATATTGAGCATTGTCCCTCATTCTTTTTTCTTCCCAAATTTCTTCAACCTGCCAATGCTAGGACTAAGACACCTCGTCTAAGTCTCGGGTAATGGTCAAGAAAATAAATGTCTCCTCTCCCTTCCCTCCCTTATGCTAAGCCATGATATTTTTGTCTATCTCCAGATAAGCAGAATGTACGTCAGCAAACCAGCTTTGCAGAGTATGATATTAAACTTGGAAGGAAATCTTCCTTAGACCTTTTTTTTTCAGGGGTTGCACAGAGTTCTTTTTCACTTTTTAGACTAGACTGGACATTGCTTTATAATGCATTACACTAAGTGAACTCTCTTCTTGATGTTTCAATTTTATGAAAAAAATCCAGAGGCTAGATTTCAAGCACAAAGACATTAACTTTTCAGTCTCCTAAATAATCCCAAATTAAATTTGCAATAACTTGCTAAGAGCCAGAAAGTCATTTTGCCATTTAAAGTAACCACAAAAAGCAGGGTAAACACAGCAAAGTGACTACAGTGTGACCTGCTGTTGGAGTTGGTTCGTCAGGCTGTTACACGACAGCACCACAGTGCAATTCTGTGTGATGTCCTCATGCAACCTGTGGCTTCTGGTCATGCCAGTCATGGCCTGCTTTGCCTGACAAGCCAGCAGGGCCACAACAGGATGCTACTCATAGCTAAGATTTCATTTTAATCTTTGCAGACTGAAACATGACTTGGGATGTGTTGGAGTACCACAACTGTGATGTGTACAGCTGCTATAAAACAGAAAATACCAAATGTAACAAAGTGAAAAAAGAAGAGAATATTCTCATTTTTCTTACAGCATTAGCACCAATAAATCACATCTTTTTCACAGACAGATTACAAGCTCTGCACCAAATCTTCCAGGCTTACCATAGTTGTTTAAAGAAGCTTCATGTATAATAAAATAAAACAGGTATCTTTAAAATTTAGGTTATGCATATTTTTAACAGTTGGAACTCCTAGAAATAGAATGCATGTTTGATATTCTAATCAGTTTGTTAATGGAAGCTATCTGTTCAAAATTTATTTGCTTAACTGCACAAAATATTTAAACTATTTAGTTGCTTGCAACATCTGCTAAAGAAATGAGACAATATCCTTTTGAACTCTAAAACACAAAAAAAGAGCTATTGAAGCAAGCTCGCCATCAATTACTGGCTCAAAATGACTTCAGAAAGAATTTCTTCTAAACTTCAACAGTATCTTTCATACAATCTTTTTTGTAAAATTTAAAATATATTTTAAGTGCCACGTCAGCTCCTCCTGCTTCCAACAGCTCAACTCAAAAGACAGACAAATACCTTTGGTGGCATACTAAGAGCTGAAAAACTTCAGCATTTTGCTAACTTGGATGTGCATACACATGCAGCACACTTCTATGGAATATATAGTTTTTAGTAAACAATAGGACACATAAAAACACAAATCCTAGAGCACAAAGCACTGAAAACTAGAGACAATACACTGAAAAATACTGCTGACACAAAGCACATTATTTGCCCTAGATATTAGCACTAAGGAGAGATTCTAGGCACACAGGATTTTGATAGACATAATCCTAAAAGCCATTGCCCAAGTCTCTGCATCCATATTCAGTTTAAGTTCAATTCCTAGAGTGAAATCGTGGCACTGATAGGTCAACGGAACAATTTCCCTTGACTTCAGTAGTAACAAAGCTTCCCTCTACATGATCAGTCTAGAGTGTCATTCATAACCATTGTAATTCAGAACAACCTGTCAGGAAATGGGAACAGATCCTGTAAACAGTTCTCATAAACTGTGTGTTATTTCCATGTTCTTCATTGCAGCAACAAATTAAGGATTCACATTAAAAGACCACAGTATGTATATACTGGAGGAGAAAAAAGAAAAAGAGAAAAGGAAAGAGGAAAAGAAGCTTCACACTTAATATTTTTCACTATTATGGAAGTGCTGAGAGAGTAAATGGTTAGGAATATTCAGCAAGCAATTATCTGTGAAGTTTATTTAAATGCATGGAGACAAGAAATATCAAAAAAAGAAGGCCTTCTCCAATCTTTAGATGTACACTGTTTATTTTTTTCTGAAGTGAGTAAGGAAGAATATAGATAAAAAATGTTTGTACAGCATTTTAAAGATCTCTAGTGCAAAACAATGCAGTGTCCCACCCTAAATGGGCAATGACATGCAGTGAGAACACTTCTTTCAGAGTGAGTGGCCGGGACTCATTACAAAATAAATTATCATCACTTACATCAAACAGATGGTTTTGATGACCCTCAGGCCATTATTATCAACAGGAATTGCCAGGAGACTTTACATAGCTTGCATGTTGTCTCTGTGTTATTATCAGAGACGGGCTCACTGAGACTTGGAGGGTGAAAAACAAAATAATTAGTGACAAAGACTGAGGTTGACACAAACACTGGTGGAACAGCAAATATCAGTGGATGAATCACTGGTAGAGAGTGTCCTGGATGGCTTGGTAAGCTGAGGATAGGGAAACAGCATGCTGTATAATACAGGCAAAGATTAAGGCAAACAAAGATGAGAAAAAGGATGCTCCACTTGCAGAATGGAGTATTCTACCCAGAGAAGCAATATCTTTGAAAACAGCTTGAGAAGGGTGGTGTAAGAGGATAGGATTTCTGTATTTTTTTTTAATTATAGCCAATTCAAAACTTAAAATAAATTTTGCCCAGATGGATTTATTAGCTTAAAATATTGAAATATTACCTTAAAAACCAAATAGTCTACCTTTAGATTCTTCAGCTTTTCATGTTATTTTTATCGCTTTTCTAATGCTAAGTCAATCTCAAAATGCAAATAAACTTGAGAAAAAATCCCCACGCTCCTGCCTCATCCTATCACCTGCTTTTCATTTGAAATATTTACCCTGGATTTGAAAATAGTTTTAGCACTCTGAACTTTCTTCATTCAATTAATAATGACTTCAGATAAAAAATACCACTGTGTAATATTCATTCACTTAGGTTACTGAAGGGAAGGTGAGCATAAGGGGACCAATAGGGGTCTAAGATAAGGAAAAAAGCCTTGAGAACTGGCTCTTCAGTCTAGAGGAGCAGCTGATGCAGTCTTGTAAAAATGTCTGGGAAGAGCAGACAACAACATTAATGTAATAGAACTGCTGAAAATGGCTTTCTTTCCTCCACGGCACACATCTGTTTAAGAACACACAGCAATCACTTCACTTGCACTTGAATTCACCAAGACAAAAGCTGTGGGTGACTTGAGATCTCTCTCTGCTTGTTCCTTTGTTTTGTTCTTTGCTATGCTCTGCTATTTTTCTGTGTCCCATTTCCTATATGAAGTGGAACATTCTCTTCTTTTCATTCCCTATTGCTACTGAGTGTATTACTTGATTATTATACTTTCTGTTCCCCTTGTAACAGTTTCTTGTATTCTTGGTATGCAGCTCTTTCCTTAGGATCCTCCACGCTGCTCCTCCTTTCTTGCAAAGGTAATTTCCTGCTTTCTTCCCTCCCAAAACCAATTCATTCAACTTTTTTTCTTCTTCTCTGCTTATCACCTCTTCTTTTTAAGGGCTCCTGCTCTTCGTAGGAAGGATTGACCGAAGTGCCCAGACCTAACTAGGATCTTGCTTTTTGTCTCTTCTTCTGGCTTATCTTCCCCTTAGTTGCTTCCAGCCATACTCCATCTTCACCTTTATTATGTGCTTCCCAGAGAGTGAAAGAGCAAAACTGACAAGGTATCCTTTGAATTCAGAATGCCTTCGAAATCGAGGGAGTGTTTTGATATACCTAAGATTTGATTTTCATGGATGCTGAGAGCCCTTTCATTCTTCCAAGTGAACACTCAATTTCTTGATCATGTAAGAACAGAAAAGAGGAAGAAAATGATGATTTTTTTTGATGAGTGAAACACAATTATTGGTGTATGAAATATAGCTGTAGTAATGTGTTTTTTCTCGTATGTTTATGAACTGGCACTTGTTCATGGCAAGATAAATATACTATCTAGGCACTCTAAGCACCAGTCCCAACTTCTTACTCAGGGGTTGCCAGCAAAACACAAGCAAAGTACACAAGCACACCAGGAAGACAATTCCCTCTTCACAGTCACTTCTCCTGAGTCCGTAGACACAATGTGTTTTCACAAGAGTCTCTTTCAGCTCCTCATATCTTTCCTTGAGGATTATTGTCACTGGGCTAGATGTTGCCAAGGACAAAGTAAAAGCAAGGTGGCATTTTGAACAGCAAAGCTGTACTGGAGGGCTTGCTAAAGAAGACATGAGTCAGACTGAGGCAAATCTTATTAGAAGCCAAAACAATTTAAGAAAGCTACATTCCAGCCACAGAATATAATTACAGAGGAACAAGAGAAAACTAAATTTTGAAATCTAGAGTATATACAGCAATTTAAACGCAGCAGATGGGATATGAAAATCCTTTCTCTTTCTTCTCTACTCCAAAACTGCTGTAGAAAAAATGTTCAGAGGCATCGTATCACACCTATGGCAAATAAAACATTGCTGTTACAAGCCATAAGCATCAGAATCTCTATCAAAATAAACAGTTTCAACTTATTTCTGCTTAGTGATTCTGTTACCTGCTCTGTTTTACAATCCAGAGGCTTTAATTGAGATGGAATCTAGCTGCATTAGGTATGTACAAACATACAGAGAGTGTCTAACCCACAGCACTTTAAGAGCTGAAACAGTCAAATGACTGGAAACAAAGACAATATGAGCTCTGTAGTGGTTTTGTTGGTTGCAGAGTAGAAACTACAGGACAGATAGACAAAACCTGTTAATCAAGACTCTACATTTCACCACATCATATTTGCATATAGTGTAAAATAACTGAATCTGGTTTGTGGGATGTTGGTAGAACCATACAAAGAGACTTCAAAGCTATCTGCTCACACTGAGCTATTTTCAATGTTAACTGCTTGGTCATGTTTGGAAATCCAAAGTTCAGCTGTGGTATCCACCCCCTTCCTACACAGGGAGACACAAACAAAAAAAACCCTTAGCTTAAAAGGAGCAAATCTTCTGAAAAGGACACAAAACTATTAAATAGGAAAAATCAACTAAAGGTTACCTCAACTTCTCAAAGGAAATGGTAGTTCAGCTTAAAAGGCTTTATTAATGATTTCTTCAGGAATTTAGAATTATGCTTTAAATTTTTAATTACAAGAAATACAGAGAAGGCAGATCTGCAGGTAATAGGAATTCACAGCTAGAAAGTACCCATTTTTCAATTCATTTAGTAGTTTTTTTCAAATCTCTTCAAACTGTTATGACATGCCCAATGCTGACATACAGTCTGGGACAATAATGTGCTATTGTCATTTGAAAATCCTGCCGATAGCACAAAATGTCCAATGAAAGGCAGTCAATACAAAATCTGCAAGAAAAGTTTTGGGCATTTTCTGCACGTCATAAATGTGTTTGAAATGCTCCCTTTAAGGTTTGACTTATTGATCACTACATTGAAAGCGCTCTGATCTGAAACATTCTAGGATATCCACTTAGGTGCATTTGCTATTAAAGAAAAGCCATGAGCAAGACTTTAGTGTTGGAGAATCTGTGGCATCACAGAATTGTAGGGTTAGGAGTGACTTTGCTACACCACTTAACTCATTTTTTTACCCAGGATCAGCTATCCTGCATCTTTTCTGACTGATGTTCTGAAAGATCAGCAGCATCCCTGGAGAATCTACCCCTATATACATTAATTTAAAATTAAATGCAGTATGTAATTTTCCTCACCACTAAAACACTGCACTTTTTTTTCAGGACTTTAGTGTCTTGACAGAAAGGCTTGCTGGTTTGTTTTTTTTTTCCAGCTGAAATAAAGAACTAGCTATCATTAAGTATCCTTCATATTACCAGTGACTTGACACAGCTTGTGACTTGTTATTTTAAGGTTAACTACAAAGGCATAGTTCCTTACTTTTTACTGTATGGCATAGTTCAGTCTTGCAATTTTTGTCCTGTTCAGTGAGGAGGTACAGCCTTAGGTACAAGAACTGGACGTGACGTCCTCAAAGAAATCTGACTTCTGAAGTATACAGATAGAATATCTCCTAAATCTAACTATATGAACTAGATCTGGCTGCATAAACTTATCTGAAAGCCAACCAGCTTTTGTCCTCTGCATATTTATTAGCAATGCCATCATGCTTTATTCAAAAAGATTAATACAGACAGTATACAGCACTAAGAACAGATCTCTTAAAGGGATGTCATGCATCATTCAGCCATACACTTTATAACACTCTAAATATACTGTGTCAGCACCATTACTTTTATCATCTAAACTTGTAATCACTTTAAAACTTACGCCAGATTTGTGAGACAATGTTTTTTTCCATAAAACTTTTGATTGGCATTAATTATGCTCTTCTGCTTTTTCAAAGGAGAATTTAGACATTAAAATATTGGTACTTTCTATTTTAGATATCTGTTTCAGCTAGTTTTACAGCAGTGATCTGAAGCCCTACTATGCCAACAAAGCTCTGGATGCAAAAACAAAGTTCATTGTGCATAAATGGCAATATCCACTGAGACTGAACAGTAGGGGCCGAGGGATCATAATGACACATTATCTAAACACATTCTATATATTCATTTTTGAAGTTGCCTTAACCAATGCACACAAATCTTTTAAAAATATACGTATTTGACAAAAGATGTCATTAAATTCCCTGCCACATGAACTCTTGTCCAGGCAAATCGTAAGGAATTTGCTGTTATTGTTCCTCTAAGAAGTGAATTGTAATGGGTAGAGAAGAGGTCTCTGACAGATATTGTTGCTGTAATGTCTCTGTAGCTCAACATTTTGCATTAACTATCACAAGTCCATTTACTTTATGACATAGCTGCTGCAGATGCTTGGGAATGCTACGAGGCATTGATTCACCTTTCACCTGCCTGACATTGACCTGGGCCAGGCTTCTGATGGCAACGACTTTTCCTTAAAAAGAAAACATCAGTTAATACTTACTAAGTTACTTAAAATACTAAAGACAAGCTCAAGGATCTTTTAAAAATGGTTCAAGTTCTCCAACTTTGATATGATTTTTTTTTTAATTGGAAGACTAGAAAAGCAATAATTTTAAATTACTCTACCTTGACACAAGTCCAGGGGTGGATTTGCTGAGGTCAGAGCCATGGAGGAAGGGTGAAGGAACACTGGAGGAAGAACAGGGCCCAGGGAGTAGTAGCTCTTCTGTGATCCCTGCCGGTGCAACGCAGCCCATACCCAGCCACAGAGCCCAGGAACAGCCACGCCACACAATGCCCACCCCACCAGGAACACAGCATACATTCCCAACACACTGACCAGCAAACTGCCCCCCACATACGAGAGAACAAAGGTCCCTGAGGCTGCCCAGAGGGGAATTTGGATCAGGCCTCTAATTTACTAAAAGAAACTCTAAGGAAAAAAAAGAGTAACAAAAAGTAAACAGTCTGTTTGAATGCACAGTTAATCCCTTGTGGCATCTATTAAAACAAGAAAAGCACAAGAGAAAAAAAAATGAACTGTGGGCCAGTATTCAGAGTACTGCATATAGGTTTACATTCAGAAAAGGAAACATTCTGAAAGGGGAAAAAAGTCTGACTTTCCAAAGGAAAATACTTAATACAATCTATTTCTGATCCTGTTGTCTCCTTTTGCTTTTATGAAAAGCGTTTTATTATGTTTATGAATCTAAGAATTTTGCAATACTTGAAGTATATGAAAAAGCATCTTGCACTCCTGATCACTAAAAGCATCGTTCTCTTGACAGAACAACTTCTACGGTTGCTACTGAGCTTCAAAAACTTCTGGTCTCTTACCCACGGTTTCCTGAAGAAAAAGTCAGGTGCTTTAGAGTGGCAAGTGTCCAGCCGCCTCTTCCTTCAGTCGTACTCCTCTCACATCCATTACATTCCTTCTATTTCCACAGTCACCACCATTTTCTTCTGGTCCTCAGAAAAAAGCATCACTACATACTATCCCTTTCCTTCCTGAACATGCAGGAAAACTCTGATTTTTTTTTATACTCTTGTCAAAGACACACAATCACAGTGGTCAGTAGCTGCATGACTTTAGTTAATCTTGTCATCTAATTAGACTGAACTGTAACACAAAAGAGCAGAGTTTATTCATTAATCTCACCATTTGCTAGACAAGTAAAAAATCTAAAATCAATACCAATGGTGGAAATGCTTTGTGTAGAATACTAAAAATATCAGCATATGCCAGTATTTTTCAATCCAACCATAAAATTTAGAGGGGAAAAAGTTGAATGTACCCAATATTCATGTGTGGCCAGGCAGCTGATATTTAATAAAGTAAACGATTTCTACAGCTACTTTATTAAAATGCAGATGTTAAATACTTCTTTGTAGCAGAGGCTAGAATCTTTGTAAGAGTCCTTGTTATAGTCTCTGTTTCCAACATATATATGGTACATACAAATGACCAGCTGCATACAAGTCATACCAATAACTTGTCTTGAGTGCAGCTGTATTTGGGTTGCATTAGATTCAGCAGATCAGAATTAACAAAAACGTGTCCAATGACACTCTTCCTGACAAGTCTGACAAACATTACCTGGGTGAATCAGTTACAGAGTGAGGGCAACACCAGTGGAGCAGCTGTACCTACAGTCAATTATCAATGATTCATGTCATAATTAAAACTACATGGTTTTAATAAGCAGAAAGATGAGCACTTTTCACTACAATAAGGAACAGGATTAGAATTCAAAATCTTGAGAAATAGTCTGAAAAGTAGGTTAAAAAACCCCTGCAAAATTCTATACCTGAAAAAGAATAATTGTCTGAAGAAATATGCACTGAGGAGCAACTGGCAAGGAAGCTTTTTTGCAAAAAAGAACCTGTCACTAGTCTTCACACTGAATTGAACAGGAGTCAACAGTTTCACTCCTTCACAAAAAAGGAAGATATATTCAAAGGAATCTAACTTACACTACATGTTAGCTAATCCTTCCACTGTAGTTAGGATTGATAAATACGTAACTAGTGTGTTGTGTCTTACATTATGCTCTGTGTGTCCAAAAAGTGTGAACCAACTGAGCACAGAGTCCAAACAAACCAAAGAAAATGAACAAAAATCTAGACATAGTGACTTATGTAAAAGACTAAAAGGATTACAGTCACTTACTCTAAAGAAGGAAAAAAATGATGGGGGAATGCTAACTGCATACATGCCAAGCAGCAAAGAGGAAACAGCACAGACAAATAATCTTTTCTCCATGTCCAGGAGCACAGGACAACAACAGGCTAACATCAAAGACAGAAAATCTCTGCTTAGATCCTGGAATATTATTTTTAGCCACAAAGACAGCAAAGTACTAGAATAGATATGCTGGGGAGATTGGGATTTCTAACATTCTCTCAGGAATGACATAGGCTGAGTAGATCGGGCATTGAGGTGACTTAGAAAACCTCTTATTTTTGGGTACTGCTTTTCTATAACTGCATGACTGTCTATATCACAGAATCACAGAATCACAGAATAGTAGGGGTTGGAAGGGACCTCTGTGGGTCATCTAGTCCAACCCCCCTGCCGAAGCAGGGTCACCTACAGTAGGCTACACAGGATCTTGTCCAGGCGGGTCTTGAATATCTCCAGAGAAGGAGACTCCAAAAGGGGTGCAAAGGAAATGTGCTTGCAGAACAAGAAATCTGCCAAATATCTAAGCTTCTAGAATCCATAGCAGTGTACAAGTTTTTCATTTTCATATTTTCTTTTTAATATTCCACAGTTTTCTGCCTTTACAGAATCACAGAATCACAGAATAGTAGTGGTTGGAAGGCACCTCTGTGGGTCATCTAGTCCAACACCCCTGCTGAAGCAGGGTCACCTACAGCAGGCCGCACAGGACCGCGTCCAGGCGGGGCTTGAATATCTCCAGAGAAGGAGACTCCACAACCTCCCTGGGCAGCCTGTTCCAGGGCTCCGTCACCCTCAGA
>Ga0065711_1043338_pt1 | contig 14788 bp, 15 predicted proteins | sample Hoacrofraction12_FD_59098 | JGI IMG/M metagenome (GOLD analysis project Ga0065711, IMG submission 59098) | Hoatzin crop microbial communities from Cojedes, Venezuela - Epithelial fraction 12 v2 (version 2) | ecosystem: Host-associated > Birds > Digestive system > Esophagus > Crop | place... | reverse complement strand
AACCCGTGCCAGGGCCTCACCACCCTCAGTGTAAAACACTTCTTCCTTCTCTCCAGTCTGAATCTCCCTCTTTCAGTTTAAAGCCATCACCCCTTGTCCTGTCACTGCAGGCCCTGCTGAAAAGCCTGTCCCCATCCTTCCTATAGGCCCTCTTTAAGTACTGGACGGCCGCAGTCATATCACCTGATAACTTTCTTGCATCACTAACCTGCTCTGTGCCTTTCAAACATGGGCCTTCTCCAAAACAATTTCAACCTCAGAACAAAAATAACAACATCAGAATATTTTAAAACTTCTGTTAATTTTTTTTTTAAATAGAAGTCAAGCTTTTGGAATTAGCAGTGCAAGTAACTGTCAGTGAGTGCCAGATGAAGAGACTGAAAAAACATCACCCTTACCAACTCTTTCTGGAGGGTTTTTTTGAGCTCTGTCATTCTTTGCTGTAGCTGCTTTATCATCTGCAAGCAGAGCAAAGGACAGTGTTAATACAGTATTCATGGTCAGGACATGTTTTGACCCACAGACATCTGGAAAAACCCACGACAAACCAGGGCAACGAATAAAGCAATCACTAAACAACGCTGGCAGCCCTGAAGAAGCAACCTGAAAGTCTTGCCTTTCTAGCTGCACGCATTAGCAAGGCATGTGGCAGGACACTTCGGCTTTCACGTGGCAGCACAGTGGAAGGGAAAAGGTCTCTGCTGGAAAGCTGTAAATGGCATCATTTGGTGCATCTTTCCTCCAAAATAGATAAGGATTCCTACAATTCTGGCTGCAGTTTTTACCCACTGTTGCTAAATCTCTGTACGACCCAGAGAAAAAAAAAAAATCTTCTCACAGAATACAGGATTCAGATTGGATCCGCTGTGTTGGTAAGCCTGTCCTTCTAAGGGCAGCATGGGCAGCACCAATTATTAGGCTTCCTAACTAAAAGGGGAAAGACTAACAGCTGTTTCTGCTGTTTCAGTTCACCTTGTTTTTCTCAGCAATTTGCTGTTCCAGCTCTCTGTTATCCTCCCGAAGCTGAATGATGTCCACAGCTGCTACCTCTCCATTCTGTTCCACCACACGCTTTTCTGGAGAATGTAAATGCTTGTTCAAGGCTCTCGGCGATTCCTCCAGTTGTGAAACCTATATAAATGAAAAGGTTGAAAGGCAGATATGACATCTGCAGCCTGTGAACACTCCCCAGGGAGAAAGCTAGACTTCTTTTTGGTGGCGTTTGGCGGGGTGGGAGTGGTGGTGGTTGCTTTTACAAACCAGACAGCACTAGTGGCAATCTAGCTGGCTACATCTCTCACTGGCCTGCTTACTGCTCTTGGGTCTGTCTCATCGGTTTCCTAATTGTTCTCTCCAGACTTTTTATGAGTCAAATAAAATAAGGTGTCTTCCATAAACCAGTCACAGATCTGACAGGAACCAGCTTTCTTTAGGAAGACAGGGAACAACAAACAATGGTGGTCTACACTGCTGGTGTCTCAGGTCACGAGCAAGTTGGCAGCGTGAACGGCTCCAGACACGTATCACCAGGCGTGACAGAACTGGGCTCTCTTGCACACCCGCGCCTTTTCCTGAGAAGTCTGAACAGATCAGCTTTGCAACTGCACTCACGTTTTTCTCCTGTTCTCTGGCCAACAGGCACTCCTGTATCTGCAACCTCAATCCATCGATCTCCTTTCTTGCCGTTTCTTCTTTCTCCACTGCTCGGCTATTACTCGCTTCTATGTCAGACTGCAACTGGTGCATTTGCAGCAAGACAGCTTCATGATCTGAGAAAGGGGAGACTCGCTTAGTATCAGTACACCAAATCACATGGGAGTTTCTAATTATTTTTCTTAAACAAAGCAAGTTACGGTGACAGCAAATCCTGACCTTCTTGCCTTTCTCCGTCACAAAGACAGAAAGACGACAGAATTTAAGCCACCCAAGCTCACATGCCGAACTGTCTGACAGTCAGGGCGATTTTAATACTAAACAACGTAACTATCAATTACACCTGCTCCAAAAGACCCCCACCAAAGTCTGTGTGACTCATGCCGTGGCTGCACAGAAACACTCGGGGCTGAGCTGCGAGCGCCAGCGGCTCCCGACTCATGGCTAGCCAAGGGAGCGGCGCAACTGGAGGCTGCGCGTTTGTTCCCCTTCTAAAGAATGGCAACAGACGAGAAACACGGAGGGGCAAGGAACTGAATGAAGATGACTGCACTTCACTTTTTAGTATGACTGTGGAATCAGTTTACAGTTGCTCTTTAAGAATGTAAATAATCTTTCAAGCAAGTGCAGTTTTTAACGTGGTGCAACGAAGCAGCAGTTTTTGAGCTGTATAATTTATTTAATGTTTTGCGCAAAACCATTTACGAAAAGCACAGCAAGATTTGTTATTTTATGGTGTATAAACATAAGACGTATTTTAAAAAGTGGTTTTGTTTTTAGGGATGCAGTAGAGAGACTGCCCAGCTGTTACTGAAAGATTCAAGATTTCTAAAATTCTGGTAACATTAAATATGGAAGAGAAATCTAGAATTATTACAATCTATCAGGTAAGCCCAGAACTAGAGACTGTCAAGATAAAGCTGTCGGTAGACTTGTTTGGTCTAACCTTGACTGAGTTGGTTTAGTTCTTCCTTCTGTTTTAGAAGCACATCACACTTTTCATCAATCAGCTGCTCTTTTTCCTTTATTAAGGAAGCCAGATGTGAAACCTTCCAAGCAGACAAACAAACAAACAGAAGTCATTAAAGATATAAAACTAGAAGAGGACATTGAAAGATTTCAACATGCCTCAGATTTCTTTTTTTTTGTGAGAGGGACTGGAGAAGAATTCTTGTATTGGTGACAAAAGCCGCGGCTGGTATCTACAACTGGCAGGGGCTGCATGAGCTCTGTGCCTGGCAACTCAGCACCTTGAAGTGGTTTGTGCAGCATTAGTGTTACAGACAACACAACGTGGATGTCTGCGATCTAGCCACAGACCCACAGAAGGCAGCACCTCTACAGTGCTGACCTCATTCAAAAGCACTGAAGTCAATGTGCTGTAGGAGCCAAAACACGCTTTGCTGGTGATAAACTCTGCGCCACAATTACTCCGTGCCTCACAACCAGCATTCTACCCCTTCTACATACAGCTGGACCAAGCAAGCGCAGATCTACAGCAGTCCCAGATGAATAAAGAAACCAAAAGATGGGACTAAATTCAGCCAAACTTACTCAACGGGCAGTTCCCAGTTTAAACAAACAAGGTCACATTATCCACCATGATCATTTTTAGTAAAAGAGCAGCAAAAGAAAGACCACCCAGAATTCATATTTGGTTACTGGAAACAACCTCCTCCTCTAAAATTTATTTAGTTACTGGAAACAACCTCCTCCTCTAAATTTTATAATTTTAGAACTGCTGTGCTTCAGAGGGACAAACACGTGACATAAGCACTGAAAGGAACAGCAGCAGAATGAGCAGGTTTCTTTAAAACAAACTGCCAGCTAGCCAATGGCTCAGGATGGCTGGCCCACTGGGATCACGCACAAGCCTTACAGATTTAAGCTTGCTACTTATTTGGTCTTCCCCTCCCTTGTACATATTCAACGGCCGCAACCTGCCACCTTGAGCCTATGCATTTACGAATATCCTTAACTTGGCACTCGGCAGCATTTCACATTCTTCCACTGGGGTAACTCGTATCAGCTGATTACATCCTTGTGCAGGCATGTACACAGACACCCTTAAGTTTCAAGTTTACTGAGGCAACCACTACTGTCTTGCATGCTGAGGATCTGACTCTTGTTAATTTTCCTGACTGTGACGATAATTAAGTCCAAATCTAGTCTGGTCTGTGCAAGGTAGGGAGCACCCAAATATATTCCAGACTGTCGGTATTAACCCACCTGCTGTTGTAGCTCCTCTCTTTGTTTTCGGGTTTCTTCCAATGCTTTGGCAATTTCAACACTGATGGTCTCTCTGCTGCTCAGTTCATTCTGCAAACCAAAAGTCATTCAGAGGGTACTTGAGACAACTAAAATCAAATCAGTCTCTCATCTTGCAACCCAAATCCATTAGCAACTAGAACTCACAGGTGTTCTAACACACCACGATTTACCCTTCCAAATGAGAGTTACTGTTTTGTTTTACTGCACTGCTGGTACCTGCACATGTAAGAGCAACACAGAACTGATGTGAGAGGCCAAATGTATCCAACGCTTAAAATACCTTCTAGCTTGAAGTCTCTATTACATTGAAGTAGCTCCTTCCTACAACTGATCTTTATTCCAATTGTGCATCCAAGAGTAGCTAGAGAAAACACTTTCAACAACCCAAAACTACAGTCTAAAGGCTGACTAGAAGCTGTGAATACCTGACCAACTTCAGTTTTTAACTTTTGTTTTGAATGCTATGAATGGAATTTGATGTTGAACCATTCTGTATTCATTGCTGCTAACGGGATTTAAAAGCTCTTCATGCCTAACAATACAGGAATCTGTTATTTCTGCCTGGTTTAGGCAGACCCAAGCATTCTGTTTCAGAAAATGATCGCCATTTGTAATGCTCCTCAAATAAATTTTTACTGAGTACCAAAGACGATTTACAGCTGTAAGTACAAGCAACCCACGTGTAATGTGACTCCAAGTACCCAGAATGTAATACACTTTGACGCTGTTTCTCAAACTCGGCTCTGTATTTAACCAGCGTCTCTAACCAATTAAACCCTTACCTTTAACCTGCTCAGTTCAGACTCTTGTTTTTTTAAAGAACTCTCATACTCTTCTCTGCTTCCATTAAGATTTTCATTTTCCTTTTCCAACTGGCTCTGTAAAATAAAGATTGCTTAAATACTAAGCACATTTATTCTAATGCTTTGTTTAAACAATTAAACACATACAATGTTTTGTTCATATTTAGTTTCTCAAAGTATGAGATCTTCTATTATAATGCTAGAAGCGCTGAGTATGAACATTCAGACAACATGCAAGGTCTACAAGCCGCGTTAACATCGTTTTGTGAAGGCTCACGCGGCCCACTGAACAGTTTCTGTACTTACGATCTTGCGCTGAGTAGCTGTTTTATCCAATTCCCAACCTGTTTCGAGAGCAGCAATTTGAGACTCCAGCCCAGTAACTTTCTGATCGTACTGATGTTTCTCACTTAAAATCTGTTGCCGTAGTTTACTGCTTTCATCCTCTAGATCAGTTTGCTTCAGAAAAATAAAGAACACTAGGTTAATGGCATTTCGAAGCTTTGACAAGAATCGGACACCATTCCCTGTGACATACACGCAATCCGAAGCAACGCTATTCCTCCGGCAGCAGCCTCGTGTACCTGTATACAGACACTAGTTTAGGAGACAAACTGCACAAAAACACTTCAGGAATGAAACCAACATAGACAAGCGAGCATCTCTGGGGATGCTGCAAACTGATCTGCTACTGGTCAGTGAAACCTTACGCAGCGTACTCACCAGCTTCTGGATCTTCAGATCCTGTTCAGCAGCTGCTTCTTTGCTCCTTTGCAATGCTTCTGTTGCAATCTGTAGTTTTTGTTCCAGTTCTTTATTCTAAAATATAACCACACGTTTAATTCCTTATCCATTGGCATCTACGTTATTAGAAAAAACACACAGAATGACGGATAACCCAGTAGGGGAAGGTAAACATTAAAATCACATCATTCAGAGAGACTGCGTACTGGACACACGCTGCTTTTACAAACTTCACCGCACCGCTGCTGTCCAGCAGTGCTTGCACTTCAGATATTTGTTTCTTAGGACAGAGCTTTCATGTCTGTCTTCTCTAACTTCACAACCTCTAGGCCCTTCACCACTGAGGGTGGAGGGTGACCAGAGACATTGATCAATTAAACTGAAGCATGTCCAGAGATGGGCAACAAAGCTGGTGAAGGGTCTGGAGAACAAGTCTTATGAGGAGTGGCTGTGGGAACTGGGGTGGTTCAGTCTGGAGAAGAGGAGGCTGAGGGGAGACCTGATTGCTCCCTACAACAACCTGAAAGGAGGCTGTAGCGAGGCAGGGGTCAGTCTCTGCCCAAGCAGCTAGCGATAGGATGAGAGGAAATGGCCTCAGGTTGCGCCAGGGGAGGTTTCGGAAAAATTTCTTCACCGAAAGGGTTGTCAAGCTGGAACAGGCTGCCCAGGGAAGTGGTGGAATCACCATCCCTGAAGGTATTTAAGGGACATGGAGACGTGGTGCTTAGGGACAGGGTTTAGTGGTGGACTTGGCAGTGCTAGGTTAATGGCTGGACTCGATGATCTTAAAAGTCCTTCCCAACCTAAACAATTCTATGCTTCCGTTCAAGACTAAATGGGACACAGTCTCACCTTTGGCTGACAGCACAAGCACAGTGAGGAGAGGAGGTACAGGGCATAAAGAGCCTGGAAACACTGGGAATTTGTAGTAAAGAACACCCAAAAAAGCCCAACCACCTTACCTGTGTTTCCAAATGGTTCACAGTCTCAGTGTGATGCGTTCTGTCTGTTAGTAGCTGCTGCCTGGTTTCATCCAATTTCTGCTCAAGAGTGGCTTTCTGAAGATTACATTGAGATGAAGAACAGGAGGAAGGATGGACAAAGAGATTTTTCTTTAACTAAGATTTTTCTCTTTACTTCATTAATAAGGTCAAACTAAATTGGAACAGTGACTTTGATGTGCAACGCAGCTTTGCTCTGGGGAACCAGGAAGTTTGATCCTACTGCATAGGGCCTCTGCAGACCAGGTTGCCCTGGGAATGACATCATTAATTAAGAATGGGAAATTCACTGGCATGCTGTCATGATCCAGATGTAAACTCTAATCACCAGCCAGGTCATAATTTTCTAACCCAGACCAAGTTTAAGGGATAAAAAACTTTTTTCTTTTTGAAAGTTTACCACCTTCTGCATCACAGCAAATACACAGAGAACGTAAAACTTTTGCTAGTTATGGTATTTACTTTCCAAATTGTCTTACTACCCCTACATGGACTTCAAACTAGCTCAAGTTTACTAAGCCATGTTCTTTTATCATAGCAACATGAAGCTGATGTGCCTTGTAGGCAAGCCTGACCAAGGAAGAGCACATCTTCCCTTGTCTCCCAAGACCCAGCTAGGGAGGCATTGCTCCAGGCAGATTCTGAACAGGAGCACCAGTGAGAAGAGAGATCACTGAGATCAAGGATCAAGAAGTAATGAGAGAAAGGGCATTAACCAAAGCTAAGTTCTTTGTTTCCAGCTGTTTCCTAACACTTCTGAGGCCCAAGCTTTCAACATACAACATTCTGTTTGTACAACTACGTGCAAAACCAGTTCCCCTCCCTGTCCCACTGTTTGGTGAGTCACAGTGATAGAAGATGAAGAACAAGGAAAAGTGTGTACTGTTCTCTGGAAGGACTAATAAAACTCTCAAGTTGTTCTACCTCCCGTGGACATGTTAAAAAGCTGCTCTTTTGCTTCTAAGCAGTCAGATGCATTGCCTGAACAGACAATGCAGGAAGACCCACAAAACATCTGTGCCATATCTACATAATGGGCTCAGTGTCGTCACCCCCACAATTCTGCCCAGCATAGACAGCGTGCCAATGTACGCTGCAGGGACAAAGGCGCCTGCATTACATCACCATATATTCCTCCCATGTGTGATAAGTAATGTATGTGTCTTAAAAAAATCTCACTAAGATTACACTTTTAAGCCGTCTATAAATGTATAATTACCTCCTTGAGTAGCTCCTGCACATGTTCATCCCCTGAAAGATTTCTTTCTAGCTTTTTTTCCAAGGAAGACACTTTTTCCTGCAGCTGTTCAGTAAGTTTATTTCGCTCAGCAAATTCAAAAGTCATCTGCGAGAACAAGAAATCACAGAATCTTTTTTTAGAGTGAAGCTTTCATCTAATCCATTGTAGTTTGACTTTAAAAAGTGTCTTTAGAAAAAGTCCTATTTGAAAAGACAACATGATCCTAAAACACTCTCTAGACACCAAATTTCAAACTCATAGTGCATTACCCAAGAGCACACCTTTACACCAGACAAAAGTAGATTCATCGGAAAACACTTAACCTTTCGCTTGTGTTGCTCATATTCGACCTTCAGAGATTCATGCTCCACCTGTAACATTTCCAGTCTCTTCTCACAACCAGAACCAGCAACTTGGGCCTAAAAATTTTGAGAAATTACTTGCTTTGAAACTTTGATTTCCAAAACCACAGAATTGATATCTAATCTAACTTCTGCAGACAAGGAGCTCTTTGAATCATGTCTCATTTAGCTCAAACTTACATTTTGCAAGTCTACAGAAAGCTGCTGAATGACAGTTTGTAGCTCCTGTTCTCTTAACTCCAGAGCAGTGATCTTATTTTCTGCATTTGTCTCAGCTGTCATTAGTTTATCTCTTCAAAAGAGAATAAAAAAAAGTGTCACACTGTTCCAGAAAAAATAATCTTTAACAGATAATTCTGCTTCTTATGAAAATGGAACAAGCATCAAGAAGATTTTCTTGTCCTAAAGCCAGCCACTGCTTGATTATACATTTTCCAAACAAAGCGACAGTTCAGCAATCAAACTACGAAAAAAAGACATCATAACAAGCTTACAACACCCTACACAAGTACTACTCTAATTGGCTTGAAAAGAAATATAAACCTGGTATTTACATCCACATCAGCATACCAGAAGCAATTATTCAGTCAGCTCACCATGTATAAGCTCCTTCAAAAAGACAGAACTGGGCATGCAGTAAATTACGAGGGAAATGAAAACACTGCTCCTCACGGAACAGCACATCCGTACCTCTGTGCCTCTAGCTCCAAGCACTGCTGCTGCAACTCTTCAAGAGCTTTCCTTAAGCCTGACGACTCGTTGCTTGCGCCCCGAAGCACCTCTTTAGTGTGGGTTAGCTCTCGAGCGCACGCCTCTAGTTTCTGCTCTGTTTTGCTCAGAGATTCTTCCTTTTTCAAAAGCTGAATATTAGAACATTATCTTTGACAACACATATGATCTGGAAATACTGATAAAGCCTTCCCTTTGAAACTTGCCTTTTTTATTAAGTTATGAGCTGTATTAAATAACTGCCATAAAAGTCACTGCTGAAAAAAGCTACGTAATATTGTATGCATGTACCTACTCTTAGGATTTTGAGACTGACCAAGACTGTGTAAGGCTAAAAAAAATTAATGCAGAACTACCACTAACTCAGTATTCTAACAGAAATTTCAGGAAAGAAAAAAAAAAGTTTAAAATAATCTTACCATGTGTTTAACTTTGGCAATTTCCTGCTGCTGAAAGCCCTCCAGCTCATCAATTTCATCTCTTTTTTGAAAAAGGTTCAACCTCTGCTCTCTCATTTCTTGTAATTGTGCTTCAAGTATTTTTTTTTCCTGATAAACCAACAAAAACCAAAAGAAATCCAAGAAAATCTGTATGCTCATTTCAAGTCAGTGGGAGTTTAGGTGAACTCTCTGGGAAAGGAATCTTGTCTTGCAGCCACAAGGCTCTCTGACAGTACTACAGGTAGAACTAGCAGTTCTTCCACATTCATGGCGCAGTAGGCAATGTGGAGCAAATTATCGAAATTCAAAAATCTCAAAAGAATCCCTATTCATTACAGTGCAGCAAATGATCACCTAACTGGACAGCAAATAGTAGCATGCTTCATGTCTTCATAATCAGAGATAATTTAAAATAGACCAAGCTGAACAGCTGGAACAACTACAAGACTGAAATCCTGTATTTAAAAAATCCCTAACACATAGTTTCACTTGTTTAATGAAACAGGTGACCTACTGCAAGAGCTCACACGAAATCACTACCTCCTTCTGCATCCCAGCTGCCTCCTCTGTAATAAAGGAAACTGTTGTTCCACCTTACAGAAGTACATCTTTCTCATCACAACCCATCCTTCTCTACTTCCCCACTGAAAAATAATTTCAGAAATATCTCCTGAAGGATTGGAGCTGGTAATGAAAGCAGATCTCTGGCCTCTCCCACTGACCAAAGATCGAATAATACAAAGTGCTAAACAGAGTTGAGCTGCAGGAAGTGTGCAGGCTAGTGTCTACGAATACACATGCACAAAACAAACAGAACCCCCAAAGGTTACTTACCTTTTCAACTTGACCCAGTTTTTCCATCCACTCCTGAACAAGAAAGGAGAAAACCAATCAAAACCAACTGGTAGACTTTCAAGGACATCATGGTTTAAAAAAAAAGAAAAAAATGCATTTGTATTGTTAACATAGATAGTAAGTTGTGGTAATGATTAAAAAAATAATCAGCAAAAGAAAAGTAACAGCTAGTGTTTTAAGATACAAACATTGAGGAATCATTTATGCTACCTGAATACATAAGCTTCATGCAAGTAAAATAAAAGTGAGAACAGGTCTATTGTAATTGAATCTTACCAAAGCGCAAGCTTAACCTCTCCTTAGAAATCGGTGTGGGCTCTTTTTAAAAAACAGCATGAACAGTCAAAGCAACGACAAGTCCTACACCGTTTCTGGCATTTGAACCTAATAGTCCCTTCTTTCCTCTACGTTGACATGCTGAGCAAACACAGTGCAGAACAACTATTTTAATTAATGGCGACACCTGCTTAAAACATCAAGGTCACGCACTCCAGTCTCCACAGACTGTCACAAGTCGAGTTGTTCAAGCTCCATTACCTGGTCCTTTTTTTCTAAGGCCAAAGCCATTCCTTCAGCCATCTTGGCTCGACTGGCCTGGTGAGCTTCATTCTGCTCCTGAAACTTCCTCATGGAGGCTATCAACAGAGAACCACCAGCTATATTAAAAACTTGTCTTCTAAAATTGCTTCTCAGTCTTCTATATGTTATTTATCACTTTAAAGAGCTGCTTCTGCAAGTAACTAGCCCCACCTCGACTCTCCAGCACTAACGCCGTGCCTCTCATTACCTCAGACTGCTTGCACCTTGGACAAACGCCACAAGTAACAGACGATAGCAGTACTGTTCCTCACCAGATTATAACGAAGCTGTAGGTTTCAAAACAGTCTCTCCTGCACTTTAGGCCCAAATTTGGCCAAAGGAGTACAATAACAACTTTGTTCAACAGCCAACACACTACTGCTGCTTTTTACGTGGTAAATAAGGCAAGCGCTTGAGTTCTATTCCTCTGCAACCTAGAGGTGCGCAGTTTGAAAGCAAGTGATAAACGCATCTGTACATCAAACCCGCTTCCTTCCAACCATCACAGTTATCTACTTCAAATAAAAAAAAAAAAAAGGAAAAAGAAAAGTACGTACAATCCTGATGCTTTTCTAATGCATTTTCAAGCTTCTCTTTTATCTTCTGCAAGTTTCGGATCTGATCAGCATAATCTTGTGTGAGGAGGAAGAAGCACAGACCAGGAATGAACAGACATTGGGGAAAGAAATTAAAAAAAAAAAAAAAGGAAAAAGGATGAGTGGAAAATGACGATGATTTTCTCTACCAGAAAATCATTCCTGCTGCAGAAAACTCGGGTGACCATAACAATGAACACAAGCAAACGGTTCTGCACTGTCCATAGGGAAAATGGCTGGCACAAACAGGAGGACCTATCCTGGGTGTGCTAGTTACACAAGAAAGGGCAGTACCAGAGAATGCAGAACCATCCCCACTGTCTACTTCACTCAAGAACGGCGATCTGTTTAACTCTGTTTAGGAAAGGTCTCTCTCATCGGAGCATGTGAGGACGGGGCGATTCACTGACGCTTGCTCGCTGTTCAGGTCGCACCGCATCTCAGGCTGAGCTCCGACTGGGGCTCCCTGCAGCTAACAAACTCACGCCCTCACCACCACCGTGTCTGCTCAGCAGAGGAGAATTGACAAGGAAGGCAGATTTAAAAAACACAAAACAAACACACACACACACCTTGGAAAAGTTGATGTACAACGGAAAGGAGGATTTACCTACTGATCAGGCTGCTTGCACGAGTCTCTTGGTACCTAGAGCTTCCCTCTCTCCTACTAAGCCCAAACCAGCACTTTCAAGTTTACCTTACGCAAACAGGTGAACACTTTGCCCTTTCAAATTGCAATGGGAAATCACCTGTGAATCTTGTATTTTCTTGAACTGAACAGGAGCCTGGTAAGTGTCCTGAATAAATTAAAATAATCCTGAGCTGGCTATAACCTCTCCTTATTCTCCAAGGCCACCTCTGAGCTTTGGGAAGCAACAGCAGAACACAGCTCAGCCTAGTCCCCGATCCACTCCCTACAACAGTGTCAGAGCAGCACCCTTACTACAGCTTTACAGAACAAGGCATTATCTTGGAAAGCAAAAAAGCCTCAAGACTGTTTTATGCTGAATCCGTTGCTTTATTTCAAAGTTCACTTCTTTAAGAATGGCACTGTGTTACCGTCACCACCAGAAAGCTCAGATCCCAAGAGAAACAAACCATTATGTACACAGAATAAATAAGAGTGGGGAAAGACACTATTTGAAGAATGGGGACAGAAAGCTGTCCCATCTGTTCCAAAGAATCACACAAATGTGGTGTGAAATCAGAAGAGAGTCGGTCGTCTTTACAAAATGATCAGTGACACTGGATGCTCCCTAGATGACAATCAACCGCTTGTTACAAACCCATTTTAAAAAAAACTTAAACCCATGTATTTTTAATAAATTAAAGCACTTCAGTTCAAATGAAAATATTTCCTAAAATAATAGGGGTTTATATGTATCGAGACACATACCAGACAGCTTGACCTCCAGTTTTCTTATTTGTTCATTTCTTCTCAACAACTGGGATGAAAGATCCTCTCTGGAGCTGCTTCCATCAGAAGCCTTGGTAGAAAAACAACACTCCTGTAACTTACAAATGTTTAGAAAAAGTGATCCTGCCATATACTAACTCTATGATAATACACACTATCGTGCCTAGGAACAATGCTTCCGGTTTTCACACGCAGAGAAAGTTGCACTACCACAGCAGAATGTGTACAAAACGCGGAAGAGGAGAAACAGCCAGGGCTCAAACAGTGAGCTCTGCAACGCCGGCCCGCTCCACGCAGTGCAACGCTTTTAAAAGCAGCTGTAGCTGCAAGCTGTTCAAACTGGTCACTGAGGAGACGGCGTAACAGAACGACTCAGGGAAAGAAAAAATCCCAGCTCTACAGGTTCCAGGACGGGCTGAAGCGAAAGCCTTTGGAAAACTAAGCAAGCAGAAGAGAAACAGCAATGCTCTTCACGTGGGATAAGCTCGCTTAGGCACTAACGCAGCAGTCTTGCCACTTGCAAAACCCACTGCATAACTGACTTCTGATTCTCTAGGGGTTTTTTTGCTCCATAAAAATCAATACGAAGAGCAGTTAAATTACTACTGCTAAACCAACACATTCTTGGAGGTGTTCTGAAAGCCACACAAGGCTCCAGCTACCATCGTTACTTGCTTTCTGTTCTCTAAACTCACATGATGATAAATGAAATTTCTACATGAGAACGTGTTAAGTGCAAAACAATTTCAGAAAAACACAAGATATGTATTTCCTTTGTAAAATGTATTTAACCATTAGGAGTTCCAACCCTCTGCTTAACAGAACTGGAATTTCAGCTGAGCTTCAGAAAAAATGAGTTAAGACTCAGCTGCGTAAATAACTTCTCCATTTTGCAGCCAGCAAAACAGAATCATAGAGTGACCTGCTGCAACCAGCGGGTACCGCAGGCACCAGCAGTGGTGCGACACTGTGTCCTAATCCGGGTTTTGAGGAACGTGATAGCCAGCAAGGGGCAGAGGTGCTGGCGCACTACAGGGTTTCGTTTAACCCGTACGCTCCTGGAATGACACGGCTTGCTTAAACAACGCTTTGTAATGAAAGAGAGCTTAAACCAGACATGGGAGAAGCTACAAGTTCTGAGTGCAGCAAAACCAAATACACGTTGCATAAACAATGTGCTGGAGTAGGAAGAGTACCAGGAAGCCAAGAGGTAAACACAGGACCATAGCAAGATCATAGCTAACCAGCAAGCTTGCTTTCCTCCTGCTCCAGTGATTAATTTTACAAATGGGTATCTCACACATTACTACAGCTTTATTCAGCATTTTATATCTGTTTAACAACGGTCTGTATTGGGGCAGCTTTGTAACTCACGTTTACGTGGGAATGCAAGCCTCCTAGTAACTACCATGGCTAGCATTAAAACGTTTTCTCTTCAGCATTTAAGTTCATTCAAGCTAATGAATCATTTATGCATTAAGACATACAAAAACACCACAATATATACTCAACTCCTACGCCAGACTTAGAACGGTAGCCTGTAAAGCTGTATCAGAAATGCTGCAAGAGAAATCAAAACCCAAAGCAAGGTGTCACTCACAAAGTCATCTCCGGAGTCTGCTCCCACAGACGTGATGGACTCCTTACTGACGGAGCGGGGTATCCTGGCAGCCCCCCCTGGCCTGGGAGCAATGGCTGCCTCTTCTGCAATCTTCTTCTTCAGCTTCGCAAACATTTTACTGCTCTGGGGCACGGAAATGGCCAGGGACTTTGAAAAGCCACTACCACCAATATGGTTAACGTAGTGACGCTCGGTTTACAGCTTCCAGATGCCGAGATTTAATTTTGTGCCTCATCCACTCAGTTTTATTGCATTTCTAGTTCCATTAAAGCCTTCACAGCCTAACAGCACCTGCACATTAAAGAGATGCGGTTTCCACGCTAAAAATCTCCACCCGTGTTAAACACTCGAAGATAACCGAACGCCCTTCAACGCCCCCCCGTCACAGCACGCTGAGAATCAACTGCCCCAGCGCAGAGCCCGCTGACAAACCAATCCAAACCCAACCGCCACAGCGCTCAGCACGGCCGGTCCCGC
>Ga0065711_1043337_pt1 | contig 14789 bp, 9 predicted proteins | sample Hoacrofraction12_FD_59098 | JGI IMG/M metagenome (GOLD analysis project Ga0065711, IMG submission 59098) | Hoatzin crop microbial communities from Cojedes, Venezuela - Epithelial fraction 12 v2 (version 2) | ecosystem: Host-associated > Birds > Digestive system > Esophagus > Crop | place... | reverse complement strand
ATCAGGAATAGTGTGGCCAGCAGGAGTAGGGAGGTGATCGTGCCCCTGTACTCAGCACTGGTGAGGCTGCACCTGGAGTACTGTGTTCAGTTTTGGGCCCCTCACTACAAGAAAGACATTGAGGTGCTGGAGCGTGTCCAAAGAAGAGTAACGAGGCTGGTGAAGGGTCTAGAGAACAAGTCTTATGAGGAGCGACTGAAGGAAAGGGGCTGTTTAGCCTGGAGAAGAGGAGGCTGAGGGGGGACCTTATTACTCTCTACAACTACCTGAAAGGAGGTTGTAGTGAGGCAGGTGTTGGTCTCTTCTCCCAGGTAACTAGCAATAGGGCCAGAGGCAACGGCCTCAAGTTGTGTCAGGGGAGGTTTAGATTGGATATTCGGAAAAATTTCTTTACTGAAAGAGTGGTCAGGCATTGGAACAGGCAGCTCAGGGAGGTAGTTGATTCCCCATCCCTGGAGGTATTTAAAAAACGTGTAGATGTGGCACTTCAGCATATGGTTAAGTAGGCATGGTGGTGTTGGGTGGATGGTTGGACTTGATGATCTTAGAGGTCTTTTCCATCCTATGATTCTATGATTCTATGATTCTCATCAACCATCCCTAATAAAAATAGTTTAAGTAAGAACTATATCAGGTCCAGTATTGGCTATGGAAGAAAACACTTGAAAATCTGTTCTGAGGGAAAAAATGTAGAAGCTTTGCCATTGCCTTTAAAAAAGTGTCCCAGAGTATTACTACCATCTTTCTCCTCTCTGCATTTCCGTTTGTGAACTTGTTTTCTCCTAGAGGTAATGTAATCCTACTGAAAAGCAAATAAGCAAACAAGTTTTCATTGTTTTCTTTACCCCACCGAAATAACATAGACTCTAGCTTGCAGAGTAAAGCATTTCTGTGGGTGTTATATACTACTGCTTGATTTAATAGCTAAGAATCTCAAAATATTAACAGAATTAACAGATTACTGTGTTCAGTATTCTCAGCAGTTAGAGATTCTTGGCATTTTCCTTTTTAAAAAAGGAAGAGAGACGTGATGAAAAGAAATTATATGTTTGTTCAACTGCACTCAGGTGTGTTCTTTAACCAGGAACTGAGCAACACACTTTTGAACAAGGAAATAAAAAAAAAAAAAAAAGTTTCTGGTTGACCAATGAATATTATTTTGATTAGATGACAATTTTAAAACTCAAGCAAACGAAGGGAAACATTTTGCTTCACCCAAACCACTGCATTTTCAATGTTTAGACTTTCTAGTGCATGTCAATATTATACAGCAGTTACTTTGAAAGTATAAACTATTTCTTAACGGTAAAATTCAAGCATTTCATATAGAAAATACTGTAACAAACTATTTGGGCTGTTTAAATCAAAAAATTTGCCAAAGTGTACCTTTCCAAAACATTTACCTGACCTAAATCTGAATACCTGAAAAAAAGTCCTGTTAGCTACAGAGTAACCCTCTCACTTTCTTCAGGACTGAATCTTAAAAGACTGCAAATCAAAATGAACCAGAATAGGGTCATTTTCTCTTTTTACAAGCTACGCTGTGGAAGAAGGGACCACAGTTAGAGACCATCAATTATCGTTATTTCTCCAAAACAGATTGCAAAGGGATTTGCCTTTTCATTGGATAATGAAGCCATAAAAGACCAAATTCTGAGATAACTTGCTCAAGAACTTTTCAGCATTCTTTGGTTACCTTAGAAGCTGAAAATCATCTTTGGCAATAACATACTGCAAAAGCAGCTGGCACTATCTCAGCAGTCACTTTTATAAACAAAGTGGGTTACTCTGTCTTAGAAGCAAAAGGCTTTGCCCTAAGAATTTAGAAACTTGCAATATATTTATATACATCTTACCAAGCCTTAATTTGCTTGACATGGCTAAGCAACATAAAATTTAATAAACATTATCCATAGACTACCATGATACAAAAGAAAAGTCTTTTTTGTGAAGGCATGTATGAATCAGAATTACTAAGTCTAATTTCAATTGTTCTGCTTCTGAAGGGTTGGAAAGGCTTAATGCTGGTCGAGATATGTGAAATCAAACAATTAAATACAGGAGACTAAGATGCAATGCAAATTGCGAAATTAAAACATTAAAGCTACTTAAGATACTATGATAGTTGTCATACAAAGCTGGAAAATCTTATTAAACTAGACTATGTCTTCTGCTGTAACAGAGCAGCACTGGAAATAAACTGTCACGCTGGTCAATGTAGACAGAACTCCAAAATAGTACCATAGCATGAAAAACTTGCCAGTTAACCCTCTCCAGAAAACTTTCTCCTAACAGGAAAAAAAATATCCTCAACATCCTTTCAAGCTTCAAGGTCATGGTTGGAAAGAAAAACACAACTTTCGGGGTTCAAGGACATGCATATTTCAAGCAATCAAGTTATCATTCAAGACCTCAAACCCCATTGTGTCTAAGTTTGAGGCTAGTGGGTGGAATTGTGCAGCAGTAATGTATTTGACAGAAAATCTCACATTATTACTTTTAGCTGTAAATGCAAAAAAAGCAAAATCCATAAAACTGGGTAGCAGTTTAAGGAAAACCATGAATCCTAAGTGTAAGGCGAATGCATTTTTATCAAGATAACAAGGCTTAAATATAAAGGACTATAGCTCACACGGCTCCCCAAGTGCATATGCCCATAATAGAATATGAAACATGGAATAGGGCACAAGAAATCCTCCCCCTCATATACTTGTCATAGCGGGGGTTAAGGTGTTTTGGACTGAAAGAGGAAATATGTGATAATGCTACCAACTCACTGAAGATTAGATGGAAACATCTCCTAGAACCATCCAACACAGGAACCAGCCAGAAGAGAAGTCTTAAAACTGATATGGGCTGAAAGATGTTGCATTAGCAAAGTCTCATGCATCTACCACGAAGCTAACACATCTACTGAAACAATGCTTCATGCCCCTTATCCTACCCCTCTTCACCATCAATGCATGCCAGTGCAGAACCAGAACTGCACCCACCCAGACTCAGGTTTACTGGTTTCCCAGAAGAAAAAAAATTACATGATTCATCGCAGACATTTCAGGTGAAAGAGTCTTGGGTGAAAACTGTTCTCAATGCCTGACACACACGCCTCCCTGCATTTCTTTCACAACCCTACACACCTTGTTTCTGGCACTGGGATTCAAGCTGCTATCTGTGCCTGCCAGTGCAGAGCACAGGACCACAGGAGGAAGCAATCGCTGCGGCTCCTAAGTGCGTGAACCAACACATCCCTTCCACGTGCCTAACAGCTCTGAAAAGCCCTGCACCCTCCAGGCCTTGGTCCTGACTTTAAATTGTGCAATTCACAGACCTTAGCATGACTGAGCTTGATGGCTGACCTCCCACAGTCCCCACCCCATGAACAGGAATAAAACAAGATCCAAATACTGGCTGTGAGGGTGGCTGAGGTGCAGGGGAAGAGAGATGGTTGCCTGCCAGTTGGCTCACAGAGGGCTTCGGAAAAAGCTACTTAGTATAAACTTCTGGTGAGAAATGACCTGTAAATATAACACATTTGCAATCTAAAAAAGAAAATATCAGAGCCATAAAGGTGTTAGTTCCTGTGTTAGAGGAATGAGCCGTATGCCTTCATCTGCCAGGAAAGAGGGGGTGGGCACACTTCTGATGTGAATATATGCACAAATGAGCTGTTTTTCAGATGGCCCTCAGCATAGTGCTTCCTTCTTTCTTCAGCTCGAAAATGCAATATACACCCAGTGAAAATTACAAACAAAATGTAGCATTAGGAGTCACAGCTTTCCAAACCACTTTGGCAAAGAAAAGAGTTTGCTAAATTATAGAGATAAGCAGTGATCTGTATTTGCATAAAAACATGAAAATGTCTACTGTGTGATTCAAATACTACTAGCACTTTAGCATAATTACCCTGCCTGCCTAAAAATTGCCCATGGAGAGACGGATGAGGCCTTAAAATACAGCACAATACAAAATACGTCTTATGAACTGTACAGCTTTTAAAGTGCTCTTGAAAGCCAAGAGGTAGCATGATTTAAGGTATATTCTCAATTTCTTCTATATTACAGACTACACCTTAAACCCCAAATCCTGGGATGTCGTTAGCCCTCAAATTTTATGAGGCTTATGACCTGGTAGAAGATTTCATACTGTGCATCTGCAGTAACATTTTCATTCAGATCAGAGCGGTCTTTTGAAACAAATCTCCTGGTCACTTAACGAGCTTTGGTTCGTGTTACAGTCTTAAAGCACATGAACCTGAAGACAGTCTCCAGGAGTACCTGTGTTGTACTCCAACCTGTAATGGATGAACACCAGTCTATTGGACTAGACTACGGGTTTTTTTGCCGTAAAATTCCTGAAATGTGTGTAGTGTGGACATTGTGTCCTCAGTACCAGTGGTTTTGATCTACTAATCCTCTCCTATTGGTTTCACTTCATGCTAACATAGACACAGTGCATAGACGCGCAAAGGTTAGGTTAGACCCTTAAATCCCAAAGGAAACTAATTCTCTGTTGGAAAACAGGATTCATCTTCACAGACAAACCTGAAGTTAGCCTTAAGCAAGATCTGCCCTTGCATGGTTTGACTTGGCTCTCAAACCTCCATGACGCATTGTTCTCAATTTCTGTGCTTTTTCTCCAATGGTGGCTGCGTTCTGCTAAGACAGTAAATAGCCAGAAGGAGAAGTGTTTTTGGAAACGAGGACTGGATGTACTTGTGGAATTAGAGACTCAGAGTGGGATGTAAATTATAAGATTATGCATTTCCAGAGTCTTTCCCAATGTACGGAAACTGGACCACTCATTGCAGTTCTCATGAATAGATTAAAAAAATGACTTTTACCCTCAATTCCTCATTTTCATACTTTTGACTATAGTCAGAATTTTGACATTCTTCTTCTCTTCTCTGTGCCTCAAGGTGTAGCACAGAACCCGAAAGCAGGAAGTGAGGGTCTCATTTGTGCATGGCTTTAGGAAAACCAATATGAAATTTATTTAATCCAAGCTAAGATATTGTATGGTTAGAAGACAGATTAAATGAAAATGGGTCTGTTTCTGGATGTAGTCATAATATATGTATCCAGAAAGGAATAACTGACCTGAAATAAAAAATTACAATTGCAAACGCAGTAGATTTGTTTTAACTGTATGTGCAGACAGCAAATATGTTATTAAATACATCTGCATTCAGCAACCTCCAGTTCCTCAAATAAAGAGGAGAAAGCTACTTGCTGCTTGAACAGAAACTGCAATGTTCTGACTTCATATCGAAACAAAACCATCTACATACATCACTAAGTGAAAAAAACAATAAGTGGTAGAAATAAATGACAGTACATGTACTGGGACTAAGATGGAAAAGCGCCAGTCACCAGCCAGAATTGAATGGTGTGAAAAGGATGCCACAGAGTGTAGTTTACAACCGCAGGAAGAGATCAACTTCTCTCCTCAGCACACATCAGACAGTGCAGTTAGGCATTAAGAAGCATTGAACCAAATCAGACTAAAATACAAAATTAATGTATTCATACGTGAAAAGGAACAAAATCTAAATGCTCCCCAGGACTTTTCTCCAGTTGCTCTACTACTGAGACAGAACAGGGTCAAACCATTGCCAGTGATGGCTACCAGGAGTAATTTTAAAGTCTTTGGAGATCAGGATCCAATTCCATCTTGTCTTTTTCACCCTATAATCCCAGCCACCCTTTATTTTTTATAAGCCTCCTTAGTCTTATTTGTCAAACACCCGTAATTCCTGAAATCTCATTGTACTCTTTAGGCTGGAGTAGGGAAATGTAATACAACAGAAATAAAATCACGCTTCCCAAGGGGTCCCACAGTACTTACTCTGCCCTGCCTACAATGGAGAAGGGAGAAAGGGAGGGAAGATGCCAGGCAGGAGAGAAGGCTCAGGAGAAGTGGGTAGAGGAGATGCTGGGGTAGGGAGGAGGCATTGTAAGCAGATGTTTAAACTGCTGTTTCTTATCCCACAAGCTGAGATTTGTGGCCAGCAAACCCAGGCTTCTCTTGAGCAAGTTCCTCTGCTGCCCGCTCCACCGCCTCTATCTTCTCTTTGGCCAGGTACTGGCATGACACTGGAGAAAGCCTGGCCCAGTCCCTCGCCAGGCTTCCCCTTCAGCATCCTCAAATTTCCCTCTCCCTATCATCAGTTTTTGTGTGTGGTCAGGAGGCTAAGTCTGCAATCCGTTTTTGAAATCCAAAGTGGCCAACCTGTTCCTGCTTCAGTCTGTGCCACCTGCAGTAGGGCAGGATGAGTCTGAAGGAACTTCAGTCACTTTGAATGCATGCTCTTCTCTAAGCTCCCCTAGATATGGTACCTAGATTACAAGTTCTGCTCCTAAATCACTCCTCATTTTGAACAAAGAAAGAGAACCAGCTCACAGGGATGGGGGTTGACAATATTGTAACCTGGACAAATAGATCTCAGAAGATCAGATATTTGACCATCTCTCCTTTCTCTGAGATCAAGCACATGTTACTTTCTTGCTGTATCTCTCTTAGGACATTTTACTTAGTTGTTACATGCAAAAGCAATATAAAAGACTGACTGTTTAAAATAAATTATAACAATTAAAATGAAAATTTTCTGAACTTTCCTGATGGAAACAGTCATCTATAGCCTATTTTGCAAGAAACCTTAACCATTAAGCCTTTCTCACCCGAGTTTACCAAGCAGAAGTTATCAAATTGGTTGTATTATTCTAAGTCATAAACTCATTTATCTAAGTTTCCGTGTTCTTATTTATCTTGTTACAATGGGGTTTTTTTACTTTTATCTTGCGTCTTTGAAATTACATATTAACTTAATACGTATTTTAGTATATAATATAATTAATAATAATTTGATTTGCCTTGATAATACTGGAGTGATGGTTTTCTCACAAAATAATGTTGTTCATGGCAGTGGCTACTTGCTTGTGGGCAGAAAATGTGAAGCTCAGCTGAAACTACCACATGAATGACAGTTCAATCTGTTCACAAGGTCTGAGGACTCCCAGACTTTCCATTAAATGCGTTTGAGTTAGGGTGAATTAAACTTTCAAGGAGTGTTTAAAATGCGGTTTTTACTACATTGAAATTCCCATATTTTATTTGCTACTAGAGAGTCAGTGAGAAATTCAACATAAATCAATAATATGATCCTAAGCACAAAGTGAAAGTATAAATTGCTACTTTAGTATATGACAGTTGGATATGTGAGCAGTATGCAACTTGGGTCATAGGGTGTTCAAGTGCTGTTCAAATATTTGGTCTGTCAATCAAGCTACTTTGACAAATGACAAATTGTCAAAGTGGTAATCAGCCAATATCCCAGGAAGCAATTTTTTACGTTAGCGCTTCATCTAGTAAGCTGAATTTGGTTCAGGCAACAAAAGCCTTTCTTGAATGATGCCAGCACAGTTGGTGGAATATTAAGCATTTACCCTTAAAAAGATTTCCTTATTTGGGGAAGTTTACATCAACAAAGGACAAAAGATGATAAGAGCTGTATGAACTGCTCTATCAAATGCTTGTTTAAAGATACTACTATACAGAATGATACTGTAAATGTTTCTTGTTTAAGATAGACCAAAAAGAAGACACATGCTTTAGGCAAGAGAATACAGGCCTGTAAGTTCTAGAAAAATGGATGAAAAGAGAATCAAGATAATACTATGTGAACTTTTAGCCCCTTTTCAATTCCGAAATTCAGTTTAAACTAGCTTAAACTAGCTAATGCACAGACCAGGCTCTATAATTTAATGTAATTTCATAAATCCTTTTCAGAGGGCTAAATCTCAAGGGTATTGCAGGCAGAAGGATCAATATTCAACAGTGAGCATTTTCTTCATAAAACACAATGAAATACTGTTAATCAATGAAAATACATTGAAAACTTTCACAAAGTACTGGAAATACATATAAATAATCTTCAAATAAAAACCATGAAATAATTTTTTGTACAGATTTCTTCATGTTGGTGATGGTAGGGCAATGTTTTAACAGACCATAGGCAGTTTGGGTTCTCTTGAATACATTTTAAAACATATTCTTCTCAAATCTGGTCCAAGAGAAGGCAGGTTGTCTGGCTGCTGCACATCTCCAACCTACCAAATATCGCTTCAACATTCATTGATACCAGGAATACAGAGTCCTTGTTTTACATCTTACCAGAATATAAGTAACATTTGTTCCTGTACCACAGAGCTATTTACCTGCAGGATTGTCTTAAATGCATAGATTACGTTTTTCTGTTAATCTCTGATGGATTTGGTTCACAGACACGCAGAAACTATTTTCCCCCTTCACAGCTGCAGAACAGCTATTCAGCGTGTCTGCTGAGCATCATATCATTCCTGCACACATCTCTGATATCTGCATATCTGTAAAGGTACAGAGGATTTAAATAAAATTGACTTCTTCAATGTCTCTCTCCAGCCCCAGCTTTTAGTTATCTCTCTTAGAATACATGTGAATCAATTGTTTCAATCAAAATCAAATGCTGTAACATAAGCACGGAAATTGGATCTTCAGGAGGGCAATAGCATGAAACAGACTCCTTAGAGGGGAAATGTACAAAATTATGTCACTGTATATCCAGTCATTTTAATGAATTTACAGATGAAAAGCAGGAAACAAGAAGAGATGAAGGAGAATACAAAAAGTAAAAAAATATTGCAGTGCTGTATGATTAAAGAAAAATATTTAACTGTAATACATTCCACAAAAATGAACAATAAGGAGAAACTTTGGACAAGAACCTGTGATGTTTGACCTTGTTATGTGTTTGTCTGGGGAAAAGTATCTGTTGATGAGGATTAAAACTTCCTACCCTTTAATTGACTGAGATGTTTTATGAGGGACAGTGGACAAATTATAACTATGAGAAAAAAATGGCAGATTGACTGAAAGTGAAAAATAGATGGGGTACCAGAGGAACAGTTTTCCTGGTCCTAAAGCCTTAAGAGGCGTAAGAGTGGGGATCATAATTTAAAGTTATTAAATGGACAGGTAAAAGAAACATTACTGAAAGGTACGAGGCACTGACCCATGCCTCAGTCATGTAGGCAGCAGGTCTGTATCCCTTGACATCCTCAGAAATAGAATATAATATAGCAAACCAAATACACATTTCTTTTCCTATTGCTTTAGCTGGCCAAAGTGTTTTCCAAGCCATGGACCAGCCTCAAGCGAGAGATACTGCAGGTGAACAAGCAAAATAGCACACCTGAGCATCTGCTCCTCTAATCTGAAGCATTGCAGAGTTTGGCAGTGGAGCTGATTTCTGAGGCTTCCCGGAGATTCATGGGAACTGGACCACCTGAAGGAAGTTCAGGAGTGCCAGAGACGATGAAGTGAAAGGCAGCTGGAAAAGCATGAGCATAAGGGCACGCTGGAGCAGCAAGGAGGCTCACATACCACAGATGACACGAATTCATGGGACAAAAGAATTATAGGAGGACTAAATGGACACAAAGTCTGGACAAGAATATGATAGGTTAGCAAAGGATTAGGAAGAAACTTACAATATATGGTGACACAGCAAGAAAATGAGAGGAACTCATGGTGGGTCTGAGATAATGGGTAAGGCAGAAGAGCAGAGTGAAACAACTTGATAGGCAAACCAGAAGACTGATTTAGGGCTGCTGCAAGGGAACCTGTACTGTAGTCTCCCAGAACTCAGGCAAAATTAGTTAGTAACTATGTTAGTAACTAATTGGTTCTTTCTTACTAACCTGCCCTCCGCTGCCTCTGCTATATCCAGCATGCTGCCATACAGACTGGACATACAGCGTGGCTTAAAATCTCTGTTCGGTACTAGCACATTTTACAGCCATTTTTGTGGGGATATGGTGAATATCTGTAACTGTTTCATGCTAGATAAAGCACCAGTCCTTCCATGATGTGAGTGCACTTTGCAGTTTGTCTGAGCTGCATTAATAATTACTCTTCAATTGTGGTTAGTCAGCCATCTGTCTAACAATTTCAAAAGCGTTAACCACACTGCTTTTTTTCTGATGTGGAGTAGTGTCAAATGCTTTGCTGAAGTCAAGAGATACGTCCCCTTTATTCCTCTTTTCTATGAAGCTTATTATCTCATCAAAGGCAGAAAGCAAGTTAGCTTGACATGATTTATTTTTGTGAATCCATACCGCCTTTCTGAGTTAATCTCTTTTAAAAATTTGCAGACTGTCCACCTCATTGTTTGTTCTAGTACTTTAAATACTTCTTCTGGCCTGTGCCTTATGAGATACAATTTTTTATTCCTCTTTACTAAATATAAATAATTTTAACTGATGTTCTGTTCCACTTTATTTGTAGATAACCAGTTAAACTTCAAATTGAGTGCTAGCCACTTCTCCTACAATCCAGGCAAAACAGATGGATCAAGGCCAGACTTGTGGGATCTCTGTCCATGCCTCAACTGTATCATTATAATGGAAACCTCTGACTTTAGTTTGTCCACCACTGCTACAGACAGGTCTGTTCTTTGCTGATTCCTGTACTGTGCTCATAGGGAGGGTATCTTGCCATCTGACCAATGATTTCTAACTATTAAAGGGCATATTTTTCTCAGTGCTTTCATCCTGACACCTTTTAACATCTTTGAATGAAATTCACTATAAAAAGAGAAATATAATCCGGACAAGGATCGCCAGTGAAGCTCTGGTCATGTTGGGAAATGCCTGGAGGCTGTGGGGCAGCTGTAGCCACACCTCAGCATCTCTTTCACTGAGACCAGTACTGCCCTACTGCAATTTTCACACACAAAGTGGCAATTTTTGTGCACAAAGTGTCTCTCCCACCCATAGGAGTTCAGGTCTTTACCTTCCGTGTCTTGGGTAAAGCCACATGTAATTTTACTATGAAGTTCAGGGTTTAGCTTAAGTTGCCAGTAATTCTTGACTCTCCTCATGGACTTCAGCGACTGAAGCCAGGCAGCTGCAGATACTGAGTAGACAGTAAAACCTGATTTGAATATAGGATAAAATTACCCAAGAAAGTCCAAAGATAAGACAGAACTATATCGTCAAAATCTAATGGAAACCCACATTATCTGTCATCTCTGTCATATTATTTATCAACATACACAAGAGCATGGAAGGTATTTCTCGCAAGATTTATTTTTACTTGAATGACAGCAAATTCATCATCTAAAGTGATCTCTCGAGCTATATGATGTCCAGTGTATAAAAGAAAAGTCAGTGACTGATTTTACTCAGCTGAAAGGGATGGCACTTTTAGTGATGCCAGTATATTAATACCAATATTTCTATTATTCAAGGGACACAGGGCAGAAGAAAAATGCATCTAAGCTGACATTTCAGCATTACAGACACATGAATGCGGAATTTTGTCTCTCCGAGAGACAGGCTATAGCAAACAACGTCAGAATGCTGCATATTATATTCTTTTCTCACTGGTGGTGGACTCAAGTCTTCAAAAATGAAATAAATCTAAGCTAAAGCCAGATAGAATTCTGCCATCATTTTTAGGCTGGTTTAATTGTGAGACTCACTATATCATCCTCTAGTCTTCAGAATTAAAGAAAGCAAATTAATGAAAACAATCATAATAAATTTTCTTCATTTTTTTCACCATTATGTTGCTACATTTATTTAATAAATGAAATAGCACCAATTACTAGTACAATTAGAGCAACGTGTTTATAACTTTTATTACCCAAATCCATTCTTCTATCAGTCTCATAAGACAACGTCAGATATGGTAAATTTGGATGACAACTTCCAGATGAGAATTATGTGTCATTTGGAGAACTGTGATGCTTTCCTTCATGACCTGCTCAAAACTTTGACATCTGATCCTGATTTCCTAAAAGCTGGGCAGTGTCAAAGCATACGTAATAAATTGTATTCACATGTTAGAGACCTAACAATCATCAATACAGTGTAACCAATAAAGTAAGTTTTCAAGAAGTGAGGATTTTCAAAAAGCCTAGTTCTCTATGTTTCTGCAAGCCATATCTGCAAATGAATAAAAGGGTCACATCAAGTTTCACCTTTGCTTCTTACAACAAAGTATTCAGGCAGCACTACTCGGTCAGCGGAGCAGCATGGAGCCAGCGGGGCTTTTGTGATGCAGCCCCAGCCCTGCAGTCAGCTCCTTGCTGTGGGATGCTGTCCACCATCTCCTGCACATGACAAGTACCTGTCCTACGCCCATGAAGCCAGTGCTCAGTGCTGGAGCAGCAGAATCCCCGGGCCGAAGCAGAGACTTGCTTAATTTCACCCCCCATAGCTCCTCTCTTATTGCTACCTGTATGGATGTCTAACGCCCTTGAAAAGGGGAGGTTACATTCAGGATCATGTCCTCCTACAGTGTTAAATCTTCACCGTATTATGTTTATTTTAGCATTACAATCATGCAAACTCAGCATTCAAGAATGCCGGCAATGAAAGCTGATTCTGTTTTCCCTCAACACACGTGATTATTTCAGAGATTTTCAACATTTCTTGATGCATATACGTAGTGCCAAGGTAGAACATCTGACATCATTGTTCACCAAGGGGGTCACTACCTTATCTGAGTATGTTTTGAGCCAGAAAAAGCCCATGCAACCACTCTAGTGTGACTGCAAACTCAAGCTAATAAACTGAGATAAACTCTCCTGGCAGTAATTATTAGATTAATCTTGGCAATTGCACAGCTTTAGGTCAGTTCAAATAGAGCTTGCATTTGCCCAGAGAGAATTTTATAAACATACTATAAAGAGGCACAATAATTAACAGCTACTTTCCTGGGAAGTAGTAACTTTCCCCTCACTGCTCCTTCTTGAATATTGTGTGAAGTTTCCTTTTTCTAAACTAGCCCAATTTAACAAAAAAAGCAACTTGATAAATGTTGTCTCTCCCTGTTAAATTTAGCTCATAGTTTATTTAAATGTACATTATACTGTGAATTTTGGTGCCACAATGTTGCTCATTGCCTAATCCACTAAGTATTTCACTTTAAAAATATTCAAGCAGCATCTGTGTTCCCTCACACATGGAGTCTCAGATACTTTGGATATATCAAAGGGAAAGCTACAGCTCTAAACCTAAAGCAAATTTTCAGCGTACTCTTGTTGCTCTGAAATTGATTTTTTTAAAACTTGTATCTTGTTAATCTGAAGAGCCATCAGAAATCTCAAACTGCTGCAATGTTAGATGAAGCTTTAGAAAAGAACTCTGGTTTCTGTATACAGCTCAAAACATAGGAATTTAAGGTACAGCTCTTCTTGCAAGGAATATATCTTTCAAATATTCTACAAAGATGGTAGAGGATGTCTCACACTCAACTGAAAACCTCAGTATAGACTACAAGAATATTTTGTGAGAAGACTCGAAAGCTCGACAATAAAACCAAGTTATTCAGTATGCAAAACTAACATTCATTTATAGATTTGGGGTTACAGTCCCAAAAATGTGCATTTCAGTTTAACAGAACATGTGGTTTTGTGAATAAAATAGGCAGTTATTAATATAATTTAGATTCTGTAATTAGAGATGATGAACAATTACAGGTCTGGAACAGAAAAGGTACCCTTAGAAAACACAAATCTCGATCATGCTTTTCCCCCCACCCAGTTTGAAACATTTGCAAATAGAGAACCATAACATGATTATAGGTTTCAGATACAAAATTATAGTTCTAGGTGAACCAGAGAAAAAAAGGATGGAATTTCTGCAGCATTTCTAAAGGGCAAAGGGGAAGCGACTGGATAATGTCTCACTGGCAGCCAAGATATTGTTATACAAGAATATCAGTCATATTTTCATATGTGTGGCAACATACAGACTCTCTCACATCTGGACTTTAGAGGAAGAATATATCTTGGAAAGATATTTAAAAGCTCTTTCATCCAGCCATCTAAATTAGCAAGATCCTAATGAAATTTTGGGTATGTCATCTTTTTTCTTTTTTAAACAGAAATTTTACAGCTCATCTGTGTTCATGGTCTTCTAGCAGCAAAACATTATGATGAAAAAAAAAGTTTCCTGTGACAGAGTTGTATTTTATTTGTGTGAAGTATCCGTCAGAAGTATTTTACCTGATGAAAACTCAGTATTTTAGTTTTCCCATTGTTATTTATACATTTTGTATGTCTATTGAGATTTTCTCCACATGTTTCTGACAATAAGTGACAGCAATGTTAGTTAGAGAAGGATATCAACTGTGTATAAGAAAATACATTTTTTTTTCCCCAGTGTCACCCTTTACAAAGAAACATCACATAACACAAAACTGTCCAGTCTATGCTTTCACTTGCCTGAGAGGTTCATGTGTGATTGCTGACTTTCACAGGTGCAGCAGTGGTATTGATTAGACTTGGTCTACTTTTCCTCTTTTGAACTACTTCTTAGCCCACCTCCGCTTTCACAAATACACAGGGGTGTGTTGGAGGTGACAGCCATGCGATACTGTAAAGATACACAGCTGGCTCTGCAGCTGCTACCTGGGCTAGCAGAGGCAGAAGGGCCACCTGACTGCTGTGCTCAGGAACCCCTCACCAGCCACACGGTGCAGCGAGCTCATTCCAGCACTCAGCCTCGTTCATTGACAGCTGCTTCCCATACCTCACGGGGCATGATATTGTGCCATGGACACAGACCCTTAGTGCCAGCCAAACCATTTGAGGAAAAAACTGACAATCTTGTATTCAGTATGGTTTCACATCAAAGTTCTTGAGAATCTGAAGAATGCTACAAGGAAGGAAGGAAGGAAGGGAGGAAGGGAGGAAGGGAGGAAGGAAGGAAGGAAGGAAGGAAGGAAGGAAGGAAGGAAGGAAG
>Ga0065711_1043336_pt1 | contig 14790 bp, 8 predicted proteins | sample Hoacrofraction12_FD_59098 | JGI IMG/M metagenome (GOLD analysis project Ga0065711, IMG submission 59098) | Hoatzin crop microbial communities from Cojedes, Venezuela - Epithelial fraction 12 v2 (version 2) | ecosystem: Host-associated > Birds > Digestive system > Esophagus > Crop | place... | reverse complement strand
CTGGAAGAGGTTGCCCAGAGAAGCTGTGGATGCCCCCTCCCTGGAAGTGTTCAAGGCCAGGCTGGATGGAGCTCTGAGCAACCTAGTCTTGCGGAAGACATCCCTGCTCATGGCAGGGGGGTTGGAACCAGATGATCTTACCCTTACCATTCTATGATTCTGTGTTTTTTTTATTCATGCTTTGTGTTGCATCTGCCATCTCTGATTTGAATATTTAAAAATTAAAAGTTATGTCTGATAAAAAATAAAAGTTATAGCTGGTAATTACATATACGTACTGAAGAGGAGGTAGAAAACACTATTCCTAACAGTGCTTTTGAATCTTTATGTGTGTCCATTTGTTGCATTAATGTCTAACAGAGATATTAAGCAGTCTGTATTGTGATGGAGCCTTATTACATGCTATATTGTGTACAGGAAGAAGTCCCTCTTTTCAGTATTTTTTAGTCAAGGTGTACTGGATATCTGGTTGTTACACCAGATCTTAAACCACATGGTATCATATCTCGGCATAAACTCAGCAGTTTATCAGCAGTATCTCTGAAGAAAATGGTATGACAAATCTATCTTAGGTTGTGGGCAAAAGCACAAAAATTCCTCATGGAAACCTGTGGTTAGCAAAAATGGTTGGTAAAAACCAGCAGCCCTTTCAGTATGAAATAAAGACCTCATATGTCATGGATTAGAAATAAAACATAGTCTTATGTCAGGGAGGGGCCTACTGAGTTGTCTGTCCTTGTGGAATGGTGAAGGGTTGGCCTGTGCAGAGATTAAAGGAAGGAATAACAAAATGAAGTAGTACACCCATCTGCTGCAAAGATTGTTTTAACTGGAGCAACATGTAATTTTTCAAGGAAGGAAGACAATATATTGCTTGAGAAGTGAACTGATGAGGACATGCTTGATTTATCTGTCTTTGCAGGGAGGATGCGTGTGTGTCAGAGTTGTTCCACAGGAAAAAAAGTTGTGTTTTTTAGACCCCACCTTGCTGTTGGGGCTTAGAGGGAAGGCCAAGGTGATAACAAAGCTAAAGTTAGTGTTTTTCTTCCTCCTCCACCTTTGCTCATTTTTTCCTATGCTTCGTAACAGGCTCTTAGGAAATGGTCACACTATGTAATTTAGGCATCCAAAGTTGATATGCCAGACTGACAGACAGCCATTGAGTAAACTCAGGGCATACAGTCTAAGCTAACGTTTGGCTGCTGGTTTTTCAACATACCTTAACATGTATGCATTCACAGATGGCACATAATTGTATGTGCAATTGTACGTTTAAATTTAAGAATGTTAACAATATTTTGGTAACATTCAAAGTACTGTTTCATGCTGCAGTCACATAATTTTGTTAAATATCTTGGCTTACCCAGAAGTAAGTGCTGAATGTTGCTACAAAAGGAAAACCCAATTTGTGTCAGTTTTACTGACAGTTTGGCGAGTTTCAGTTTTTTTGGTATAAAGTAGATAAGAAAATAAGGATGAAATCCCTTTTGAAGACTGAAGTGTGAAACAAGAATTTTAAACTTCTTAAGGTACTGAAAATCAGACCTTTTTGTTCAAAGATAGCTTAAGAACAAAAAACTTCATATGATCAGTTTAAAAGGTCGGCAAATGTCTGCATACTTATTTGAAAAGTAAATAATCAAAGAATAAATTAAAGAATAATATAAAGAATATATCTGGAGATGCTTCAGGAAAAGATCTGAAAGGAAAAAAAAAAACAAAACCCCTTCATAGATCTCCCTAAAATACTGAATGCATCTCATCCATTGCTGATGGGTGAGGCTGCATTGTTTACCTATAATTAAGGAAGCATATTTTTTTTCTTTTAAGAAGTCCATTTTTGAGTGATAGCCTCAGCATTTTTCCCCCTCTATTTAGCAGTAGAAAAGGGAGGTTCTGAACACAACACAAATCATTACATAACAAGAAAGAGGCTTCACAAAGGGCAAGTCAGAGTGTAATTTCCATCTTCTGAGTGGGAGTTCTTAAAAATCTTTCACTAGTGTGGCTTGATTGTTACCCTCTTCTTTTCCCAATGTGTTTCAATCAAAAATGAATGTTGAACGTCACTTGCCATGCTGATACCATGCTTATATCAGTACAGATAAACAATATGACAAGAGTGTAAAAACAAAAACAACACCCACCAAATTTGAGACTGAACCTCATCATAATTGCAGATACATTCATAAAGGTAACTATTCCATTATTTTTAATCCGACAGATGCTATTATTTAATTCCAAAGTTTGCATTCAGATCCTCATGAATTAAATGATCAACCATCTTTGCAACAATTTGAAAATACATGGAGTTTTAAATTAGAAAAATCAGTATTTTTATTCTTTCTCTACACTTACAAAGAATTGTTTATGCATGTGAATGTAGCGTGATGAGAGAACTTTTGCCTTCTCTTCACACACCTTTTTTTGTCTGTATTGAGGAGATTAACCTTTGTATTAAAATTACAAACATAAGCACTAGTATTAATATTTTGAAGTTTGTGTCTTCAGGTGTATTGAAAGACATTTCTGTGGTGGCTTTACAAACTTAGGTATTAAGGCATTCAGAAAATACCAAATCTGGGAAATGTGTGTTTGATCATTTCTGTTATTCCTGCTGGCCGTGGATGCCACTGAGCAAGGCTCAGTATGTTCCCCAACATACTCGTTTCCCTTTCTGAATGGCATATTGATATTGAGGAGAACTAAATATGAATAAAGCAGGTTTTTGACTGAGTAATCTTAACAGAATTGTTTACTCTGTTATTCTTATCTAAGAATTGCAGATGTATGCAGACGATTATAAATAAGGGATTTTTGATGAATCTTAGAATTTCCAGTACAAAGATGTGTATATACAACCAGAAACATTGATGAAAATTTAGGTAATATATCTTTAGAATGTTTCTAAAATGTTAGGATATGGTGATTGTTAGTATATAGATACTTTCTAGTTGTAAATAACAATTGAAAAGGATTACAGTGAATTATAGTAGTACTAACTACAATACTGTAGTATTGGTTTTAAATTTTATTTTACACTCCAGACAAATTTCTCATACACTTCTAGGTAGATTTCTGACCTGTCTTATCTGAAAGTGTTATTAGAATTCTGTGAAGTTGCCCTTCATTCCGGTATATTGTTAAATTTTTCTGATTTTGAATTTCTCAGTATTCTTCAGTAATTTCCACAGACGGAGATATACCGTGGAAGGGACTACTTTCTCATGCTTTTTTTTTTTTTTTTTGGAAGATATGAAATTAACTAAATTGTCAATGGAAAGCAAATGTCAACAAAGTCTTTGTTATCCCTGTCAAGAAAAGATGAATAATTTCTTGTATTTGAAGTGTTTTTTATGTATAGAGTCTATGAAATGACAGTGTTACTGGACGTCTTTTAACCTGTTTTCTTTCTTGTGGTTATATCAGAATATGGAAATACAAATCTATGTTTTGGGTGTTTCTCAGCATGAAAATATGTCAGTTTGCAGAAAAAGTCAAGGTACTTTCACATAACTTTTTTATTTTTTTGAAACATTTTAACATCTCAAATGTTACTTTTTATGTTTGTGTGGAAAAGTAAGATTTTAGTAAGATTTTTTTTTCTCCTTTATTGTTTTTTCTTTGTTAAAAAAAAATCCTTTAAATTAATTCCTAATTTTAGAAGAGAGTTTTTTTTTTTCAGTGTCATCTTCAGCTGTTGGTGTCCTGGAAATTTCTATAGTTTTCTGATTTTAAAGGAGCCAGTCATAGCTCTGCTATTATCAGAGTAAAATGTCACTGAAGTTTTTGTAGTGAAAAATACAGAAACGTCAGCATGATAAGGGTACATGACATCTCTTCTTTTTGATCTTTGTTCAGTGAAACATTCTGTTTTGAAGTATATGATAGGGAATATTTTATTGAAGACTTTATATCCCAGAGATTGTTTTGCTCATTGAAACAAAGAGTTTGCTATGTCTTCTCCTAAGTAAGCAAGATGGGAAAAGAAGAGTAGAAATGATGATTTGTGATGCTATCGCATTGCCAGTGAAACTGGAAAAAGTGACCAAAACCTTTTTGTTGCAGGTTCACTTTTCTTATGACATCAGCTGATGTGTGAGGAAGTGCATACAACAGTTAAAACCTCACTGGAAAATTATTTTTAGCAGCCTGTTATTGTCAGAAGGTGAACATACAGTTGTCATAGTCATCAGAAACATGCTGCTGTAAACTCTTAATGTTGCTGTTGACTCAGCTTTTTTGAACTCATACACTTAGTTTTCTTATTTCGAGCTTTCTAAATCCTCTGAATTCAGTGTTGAACCTGCTTTAAGAGGCACCTTAGACCAGGTGACCTTCTAAGGTCTCTTCCAACCTGAATGATTCTCCAGGTACAAAGGATAAAAATTGGAGGGGGAAAAAAAAAAGCTCTTTCCATTATTAAATAAAATTTACATTTTCTGCTTAGCAGTCTGTAGTTTTGTGCAATAAAATATTCTGAATTTATTCCTTTGCATTTCTTAGGTGGTAATACTGGGGACCACAGCTTGCAGATTCATACTGGAATCTGTTTTGTCTATTTTATATTAAATTTCCAAATAGTTGCAGTTCCCTTGTGTGCTTTATTATGCCATTTAATATTTCTTTTTCTTTTGGAAGTAAAATACTATTTTTCCATAGTATTTTATGGATTTATATTTTTTGAATAATTTATGGATTTTTTCTTTTAATTATCTTTTAAACCTCCAGGGAAAGGCTAGAAATAAAACTGTTGTTAAGTAAGTTATTTCTGTATTCATGTTTTGGCTTCCTGTGAAGATAGATAAGGAGGAAAAAAGTTTGAAAAGAGAAGTTACAGTCTTCTGTTATTTGTAAAGATAATTCCATTCCCTGAGGTACTCCAGTGTTCTCTACTGCTCACAATTTCTCTTGGTATTTAAAAAATTGACAGCAAAGACTTTTCAGTTCAGTAAGTCAGTTTCTGTTTAACTACATATAGCATATATGGAGATACTTAATCTGGACAGTCTTTTCATCCAATTCAAACATAATTCAGTTTCTCATTATTTTGTTTAGTAGTGATTAGAGTAATTGCTCAGTATGCAAATATTTGGGTTTTCAGAACACTGAGGTTTTCTTTTGAACTGAGTATTATATGTATAGCACTTAAGCATGTATTTAACTTTTCTGTTATCAGTTATCTGATCCAGCTTGCTGCACATCTGCTCTGAAAGGTTAGCGGGGGAATGGCGAGAAATGACAAGCGGGTGGAGTGGACACTACTGAAAGAAACCAGATCTTGGTTTTCTAAGCCTTAAGCCTTCACATGTTTGTTGTTCTGTCTTCTCTGCCCTTCCTCCACCCCTGTTGGCTGGGTTCAGTTATGTTTGATGGAAAACTAGAAATATCAAAGAGAATTTAGTTCTGTTTTTTCAAGGACACCAACATCTGGGTAGAACAAGGAGCCAAGTAACCTGACTGAAGGTAGGCTGCCCTGGAGCTCAGACTTATTAGGTTGCAGAGAATTCGTATGGGAGACGGACATTTCAACTGGCTGAAGCATAGAAAATTTTACGTCAGAATTTACAAACAATTGTGAGACAAATGCATTGGAAATCAAGCTTTATTATTACTAGGTTAAATGAATGCAAATCATTGTGCATCCTTAGAATCTCTTTTGCCTTCTAATTTGCCTCAGCAGATGAAATTAAAGGAGCTGTTTGTAGGTTCCCTAGTTATATGTAAATTCATAAATATTGATAGAATATTAATGAGCTTTCCCAAATTAGTTGTTTATTCTAAATGTCTTTCATCACACTGTCTCTCCTGGCATCTCAGGATCTGGGCTATGACTCTTATGGCACAGGCAGATCTGAACTAGCATTTTTCTTACACAAGCAAGATCATTTTTCTTACCGCTTGTCATGAGAGATTGATGTGTTGACATCTTTTTGTATGTTCCAGTATGCAGTTTTAGATGGAACACAATTTGTGGTGGTTTTTTTTCTCTTTTTAGAAAAGAAGCACCCCAAAACAAGAAGAAATACTCAAAAGAACAGACCCCCTTAAAACTCTGCTAAAATTGTAATAGTCTTTGAGATTTGTAATGGCAAATTTGAGTGAAGAGATCATATAAAGGATAGATGTACATCTAAACAAGAGTTTTCAGAAAATAAAAAATCCGTGACACTTTAAAGACACTTTATAACAATTCTGTCTTCCTACATGTGTATGTATACAACCTCACCTGCTCCAGAAAACCATAGTTAAATTGGATTATGACTCACTTTGAAGTATGTCTTCACACTTTTCTCATAGGAGCTTTTCATTAGGATTACTTTGGTAAAGGATAATGATAGTAATTAAAAGTTTGTTAATTTTGGAATATATTGTGTGTATATCTTAGTAACACAAGAATAGAGTACTCCTAATTTTTAATTCTTGTGTTTTGTGTACTAAAGTGATAGTTTTTTATTTTATGCAGTGTTATTTATATGTGAGGACAACTCTGTACAAATATTTATGTGGTTGCATTATACATTTGGACTACTATGGTCATTGTGCAAAAAAACCCCTACACATACTGAAGTTCACAGGACAACTGTCAGATTTGTAAACATTAACTAGGTGGATTCTTCTAATTTTTTTTCAAAAAAATTACTGAAAATGCTTTTGAAATGAAATTTTTAAACTGTTTGTTTGGTTTTTTTTGCCAATTTCCATTTGGGAATTAATTTTCTCTGAATGCCTGGAAAATGAGAGTTTCACTAATGGGAACGTAGGCAGATACAGGGCTGTCATACAGAAAATGGAACTGTAAAATATTTTATAGACTATTTCTTCAGGCAAAAGGGTATTCGTAATGAAAGGTCCAATTTCTGTTCTTGCAGTTTCTTGTAAAGACAAGGTGACAACTTCTGCTTTTTAGAAATCACGTGACAATGAATAGGTGAAGGAAAAATTCTCCAAGTAAATGTTCCTCTAGAAAGTAAGTACTGAAGGCTGTTATGCAGTGACTTGGGTTTTGAAAGCTGGACAAAAAATGAAGGGCATCTAATGAAAAACAGCTGTCAAAGTTACCTCTGTATATATATTTTTGTTTGGAATCCTTATAATAACAAAAACATGGCCTGAAGCATATGCTAGACATATTCTTTTACCTGAATGGGTATTAATATAAAATAATAGAGACCACTTATTAATGAAACATGAAAATTTGGGTTCTTAAAGATGACTTTTACATATATTTTTAAAAGTTAGTGTGATTTTTCAGAGAAATCAAGCAAAATGACTAATGACAATACTCTCTAAAACATTTTGAATGAGATAAAAAATACTGCATAAATAAAGATGAGCAAATACATTATATTAATACATGATTGCTAAAAGAAATTGTCAGCGACTTCCCACTATTCTCCTAAATTTTCATTGTATAATTTTGCTTTATGCAGACTAACTAAAAGGTCATTAGAAAGAGAACAAGGGACAGAATATAGTTAAAGTGTGTGTGGAAACCATTTTGCAGTATTTTGAAAATGCATAACTTACCACTGATATTATTTGTGCATTGTAAAAGCTACCTTAACATAGGTTTCTTCTATGCTAGCCTGGGAATCGTTCCCAGCTTCAGATGCAGGTGGGTGCTATGACCATGTTCTTGGAGACCTGGGGATATGGGCTGTGCTCTAAGAGGTCCCTTGCGCACCTTGGAGCACACTTGCCCAACAATATGTGTTGAGCGTGGTATCTGTTACATAGACTAATGCAGCTCAGTGAAAAAGGGACTGATACCGCTGAGACAATGAATCTGGGATATCTCACTTGGAGAGCATGAAAAATGAAGTTGCTTTGCTGTCTGCTGCCATGAATACTTGACTTTTTGAAATTTTCACTGTAACATCCCCAATAGCATAGAAGATCCAGCAGAAACATTTTTAATGGTCAGAGAAATAATTCAAAAATCCTTTCTAGAAGCTTTATTTGATAAAGAAAAATAAGCGTGACCATATTTCTGTCTTTGTGGTGGGTTTTTCGTTGCTTATGGACATTTGTAAAATAGAATTTGAAGTAAGGACACACTTTTTGTTTTTACATTTTTACAAATTTGTTTACACCACAAATAGAAGCCAGTTTTAGCCTAATGAGATAGCTGCAACTAAACCTACTTGCAGGTAGCAATTCCACCTAGTTGCTTAGCTTATGTGTTTTTATTAGTACAATTTCATTTGTGTGGATGCCAAAGATGATATTTTTGTTTAAGTTTTAAGAAAAATACTTTTCTTTATTTTCTTGTACAATTTATTTTAAACTGATATCACAGAATCATACATAATTATTGAGGTTGGATACAAATTTTTTAGCTGACATACCATCTTTTGATAGAAGATTCTTGACATTGCTAGGTGAAGACACTTGCCAAATGGATTGTATCTGCTCTTTCAGGAGGTAACAGATAATAAGCTAGATACCAAGACAAATGTCTTGTAAGACATGGGCTTAAACAATTGATAGAACACATGAAAACAGTATTTTCATGGGAGCCTCTGTGGTTTTTTTTAAATGAAATAAAAAGGACAACAAACAGCCTAACACTTGACCTCTAGTGTTCCTAATACTCGAGCTCAGAAGAATACCATTTTTAGAAAAACATGAATATACTTTTGACTACGTAGTATATACTGATTTGCACTGCAGCAACTGTCAGATGGAACTGTTCTTCTAGGGTGAGACTGAGAGAGAGGGAGAGATTTACAGTGCTTATGAAATTGATCTTTTTTAATATGATGGAATAGTTTTGATCATGCAGAATCTAACTAGGTGTAATTGGCCTATATACTGAATAAATCAAATATTTTTACAGAGTTGGTGATACCCTCCCTGGCCCCCCCAGGTCCCAGTCCACGAACTAACCAAATAACTCTCCATACTTGGCAGGTAAATGAAACAAAGGCCAAAACTGAGATGAAATCAACTGACTTTTATAATGCTCTCAGCTGCTAAGAGGAAATTAATAGATTCTAAAGGTACCTACTTCCATGTAAAATTTTCATCCTGTGTAATTTGGTTTTGCCAGTCTGGTGTTGAGTACAAGATTAAGATCTTTGTTAAACAAGCCTATGTGAATAAGCTAACGTAATAGTTGCGCTCCAGACGTGATCCTGCATCTATTTCTTTAATGATTCTTTTAGAGGTGGAGATGTCAAGAAATGGTTTTTAGAGAAGCACTATCAATTTTCCTACCATTATTCTTGATCTTTTCAAAATTGATGTGTTCATTCATATTCAGCATGTAACCCCTGTATCCTTTTCTGAAGAAGTGCTAGTTAACCAGTTGTTCCTCATGCTTACTTTTCTCGAATTATTTCTTTAGTAATGCATCTCTATAAACCTTCATATTCTTTTCTTCAAGTCACTTCATTTGTTTTGAGATGTTTTTGAATTCTAATCCTGTCTCTTAAGGTGCTTGCTGTCCGTCTCAGTTTCAAATAGTATGAAAATTTGCTAAGAATTTTCTCTGACCCATCATCCAGATAGTCAATGAAATCATTGTAAAGAACTGAACCAAGACCAGGTTCCACTTTGGAACCTGCCCTTCTCAGCCTTCTTCAGAATGTCCTTGCTTTTTGACAGCGCTAAGCACTCTGTTTGGGTCTAGTTATCCAGTCAGCTTTGTCTCTGTTTTAAGACAATTTCAGATCAATAATGTCAAATTTGCTTCTAAGAATGTCATGTCAAAAAATATTTGAAGACATGACAAAATTAAAATACATGGCTTCTGCTGCTTCCCCTATCAGAGAATTTGCAATAATTTGTTCTTAGCTTATTTAGCTTATTTGCTGTCTAACTCCTGTCTGCGTTAGAGGTTCATGTAAGTAATCTGATAATTAAGAGCCAGTGCTTTTAGGATGAAAGTTTAGCTGACCAGTCTGTAATTCCCCAATTCCTCCCTTTTCTCCTGATTTTCATATCTAATAATGGTCTTTCATTAAGTCCTACCTTACTGCATTCATCCATGAGTTTTCAAATGCAATTGCCAAGAGTATTAGAACTGCTTTGAATTGTTTTATAAAATGCTAGATGAAATTCTTCAGAGTCACCCTTTTTTGAAAACATCTACTTTGCGTAAGTACTCTAATTCTTCTCCAGCCTGGGTTAGTCGTCTTTGTTCTGGTGATGTTTTTAATGAAGCTTGATGAAGAAAAACATTTGAAAATGTTTTTGATCTCTGTGGTGTCACTGATCTCTCCCCAGAGTAGCAGGCAAACTTTCCTAATATGTTAAGACCACAGAACCGTAGTTGAATTATTACTTGCAATTGCTGATACTTTTTATTGATGCAGTCTCTTGTGCCCTTGGTTTTGGTCTGGCCTTAAACGTTTATTGTGTTATTTTGTACTCAACCTTCTTAGTTATACTAAGTTTCCACTTTCTGAATGTCGTCTTTTATGTTTGAGGTCAGTCAAAACCACATGATTTGCCTAGTTCAGTATTTTAGTCCACTTACTGGTTGTTTTTTTTTCTTCAGCCTGTTTAGTTTTTTAATGGAACTGCAGGTTTGAGTTCCTACTTAGACTTTTCTCAACTCTTAAGATTATTGAGGACTGCAAGGCTATTGCTTTCATTTTATTATTCTCATTCCAGTTTTCCCTGAGGAACGTGAACTCTCTCGTGCTATAGTTGCTCTTTGCCAAACTGCTTTTAACTTTCTCATTCTTGGCCATCTCCTTTGTATTGGTTGTATTCAGAATTTGAAGAGCCTTTTACTACTTTCTTCACCTTGTAATAATGTTTATCAATGCATTCCAAGAACTTGAGGCACAATATGGTGCCTTAGTGACTAGTAAAATTGAAAGAGAAAGGAAACGGTTTTATTTGTGCAGCCTGTTGCATGCCTGGGAGCATATATTCATTCGCATGGCGTATTTATCACCTGTGGGAAATTTGCACCAGGTGTTGGTCCTGGGTGTGCATCACAAATCTGTGGGTGATGCAAAGTAGGCTCCTCTACAGATTTGTGTGCATGCACAGGGAGTGTACTGCTTGGGGAGCTTTGAGAAGATACACTTTCTTTCTGGTACAGTAGATAACCTTTTTGTCTGCCTTGCATAGACAGTGCTCCTGTGCATGTCTTCAACGTTGGTTCCACTGGAGGGGAAGCTGTGCTGAATACACCAGGGATGTGTTTCACTGTGGAACCCCAAGAGTGGATTCAAGGCGCATTTGCACCTGAAGATCCCTTCAGTGGACCAAGCTGCTAACCTAGATGTGTCTCTGTGTCTTGCTGTACTTTTCTCACAAATCCCTAAGAAATTAAAGTCCTGTGCTTTGAATTAGTCTACTGGCTATTTAGAAGACTGATACAGCTCCTTTTTAAGAATTGTATGAGCCATTTCACCAGCTGATTAAGTCTTAATTATGCCTTAGAACATCCACGTCCTCTGGTTTATTTCCCATACTATGTGTATTAAGTTGTGTGATGTCCCCAAGTTGTTTTCCGCCTGTAATGTTACTATGAGTAGCCATCTCTCTATCCTTTTTCATGCAAAGCATGTTTTGTACATGTTTCTGTGTTTAATCTTTACTGTGGAGTTTTGTCACTACTTCCTCTTTTTTTTTTTTTTCTAAACAGAAATGAGCCAGCAATGTGCCCTTGCCCCAAAGGTGGCAAATGGTATCCTGCACTGCATTAGACAAAGCATTGCCAGTGGGTCAAGGGAGGTGATCCTTCCTCTCTGCTCAGCACTGATGAGGCCACATCTGAAGTACTGTCTCTAGTTCTGGGCTCCTCAGTATGAGAGGGACATACTGTAGAGAGTTCACTGGACGGCTGCAGCTGTTACCAAGGGATTGGAGCAACTCTCGTATGAGGAGAGGCTGAGAGACCTGGTACTGTTCATCCTGGAGAAGAGAAGGCTGGGGGGATCTTACCATTGTAAGATTTATACCCTCCTAATGGGAGGGTGTAAAGAAGTCAGATCGAGACTCTTTTCAGAGGTGCCCAGTGCCAGGACCAGAGGCAGTGAGCACAAACTGAAACACAGAAGGGTCTATCGGAACATCAGGAATCACTTTTTTACTGTGAGGGTGACCAAACACTGGCACAGGTTACCCACAGAGGTTGTGGAGTCTCCATCCTTGGAGATACTTGCAAGCTGTCTGGACACGGTCCTGGGCAGCTGGCTGTAGGTGGCCCTGCTTGAGCAGGGGGGGTGGACCAGATAACCTTCAGAGGTCCCTTCCAACCACAACCATTCTGTGAAATAAGGTAACAATAGGGGTAGAAGACGGTCACTTCCGCCATCCTAGTGAACTGTGTCAACTGTGGAAGTACAGTCAGACTCATGGAAATGTAACCATTTTGCCTGGACTCCTGTCCTGAGAATTTTTGGAGTGTTTCTGTGAGTGATTTGTGGCAGGCGTCCACAAATTTAATAGGCTAATTTCACTTATTATCATGGGATCAAAAATGTTTGCACTGGCACTTGCTTGTCTGCTAGTACTATGATTTATGCAAAGCTCACAACCTTTTTCTAAATCCTGTGAAAGAATTGTCCAAAAAAAGAATTCTGGGCCATGTTACTGAGGGGCCGTGCTGCTATTGTACCCATCATTGCATATTTAGTCAGCTTGTAGGACTGGCTTTATGAATAGTACACTGATACATAGATGGAAAATAACTTTTTGCAGCTTTCAGTAGAGGTTTTGAGCTTTCTTGGCGTATGTGCAATATTTGAAACTATAATCGGAAATTAATTTATACCAATTTCAGGAATAGGAAGAATAGTTTATCAAATCAATAAACCATCTAAAAATAAACTAATACAGTAAATATTCAGCATGTAGTCTTGACTCTCAGTAACTATTTGTTCACCAAAGAAATGTGGCTGAAGGCAATGTCTTCTACCTGTGGTTGCACTTCAGTTAACACTTGTAAGTGTTTTTGGTTAAACTGGGAAAGTTCAGTTTTCTGATAGAAAGTAGATTTTCCTTACTTATTTATGTTTGTAGAAACAGCTCTGAATTTTATTAACAATGCTTCCGGATACATACCTGGGGAAATGATTTACTGAAGATCTAATATGCAAGGAAGAGTAACAGAGGCACAAACCCCATTAAATGTTACTTGTAAAAATATAAGCAATCTACTTGTGTGTGCTGAGTTATATCAACATTAAGGAAAGTGTTCTGTTCTGCAGTTAAAGTTGTGTCATTTCTTTGAATTTAGTTAAGATCGCAGAAACACAGGTCTCCATTTCCTGGAAAATGAAAAAGGTCTTTTCAATTCTGTTCCTCACTAGACATTCATTCTCTGGTCTCTTGCCTTTGTGTAAATGTTCTAGGCAGCATTCTCAGTTGTTAGAATCTTACTTTTAGACTTTTTTTTTCCCTACTAGTGTATTTGGTATCTATAGTCTGATGCTCACTAAGTTTTGATTATTTGGGTTATGTGTGATGTCAAGGATTCCTGAGTGGTGTTCAAATATTAGCCAGTTCCAGGGCTTCCAAGTGCAACTAAGGTCTGGTGCATTCAGCCCAGGAAGGCTCTGGGCAGCAGTTGCATGAAGGAAGATAAATGGTTGTCGAAGATTTCGCTGACTAGCTGTGTTACTAAAAGTGAACAGCATATTGGCAACTGTTGTCCATGTTTTTAGGTAATGATCAACTAATAAAGTTTGTTAAATACAAGAAGGAAAAAGAAAAAAAAGTGAATACATTTATGGAAGTAAATCTTCAAGGGGTAAAAAAGTTTTTTGGATTTCTTGGTTGAATTTTTGTTTAAAAAAAAAGTGAAAAAAAAAAAGTGTTTTCCATGAAAAAAAAAAAGTGTTTTCCATGAAAACATTTGGTTTTCATGGAATATGTGTGTTTGCTCTGTGTCTTCAATTATGTGTCAGTTTGTAGGACAGCAAGGTGAGTGAGCTACTATTGCTACAAAGACTGATGTCAGCTAGAAGCTGTAGAAACAAGAACAGGATTTGGAAGGAGTTATTTGTCTTTGTGAATATTTGTTCTCCCAGGGGAAAAAAAGTAAATGTCTCTTTCCACCATTCTACTTCTATTTATTGTCACATTTCTGTTTCCTTGTGTGCAGACTTGCTTATGGCCCAGAGTTTCAGACTCTGTTTATCTTCCACCCACTGCTTTCTGAAACTACATGAATGTACCTCAGCTGTCTTTGTTTCTGTCAAATCCATAACTAATGGCAAAATGATTCTTTAAAAATTAATCAGATGTTTCTGGGGGAATGAAAGAATGATCTGCATGTAGTCACTTTATCCAGAGAGGAGAAAAATATTCAAACATGTAAATTCATAGTATGTAAAAAAGCATAAGGCTTAGAAATATGTACACTCCTATATTTTGTTAAAAGTTCCTGCAGCTCCTCAACTCATTCTCCAACCTATTTTTAAAATGGATTGCCACAAGTGAATCAAATGTGACTTGTAAATCTGAAGGTATCTTGGGTGTAGTATGTTAGAGTATTCAATAATGTCTTTAAATTCAAATAATGAATTTCAAAGTGTTTATAAAGGTCGGTAGTATCATCACTTTCAAAATCATTTTTTCCTATTTTCCACTTTTCTTGGTCCCACTTAAAGATCTGAAAATTACAGATTTTTTTTTTTTTTTCCTTTCTTACCAGCAAGCACCAGCTTGCTGCTGGTAGGAAATCACAGAATCACAGAATGGTAGGGGTTGGAAGGGACCTCTGTGGGTCATCTAGTCCAACCCTCCTGCCGAAGCAGGGTCACCTACAGTAGACTGCACAGGACCTTGTCCAGGCGGGTCTTGAATATCTCCAGAGAA
>Ga0065711_1043335_pt1 | contig 14790 bp, 3 predicted proteins | sample Hoacrofraction12_FD_59098 | JGI IMG/M metagenome (GOLD analysis project Ga0065711, IMG submission 59098) | Hoatzin crop microbial communities from Cojedes, Venezuela - Epithelial fraction 12 v2 (version 2) | ecosystem: Host-associated > Birds > Digestive system > Esophagus > Crop | place... | reverse complement strand
ATTAGGTCCCCTCGCAGCCTTCTCTTCTTCAGGCTGAACAAGCCCAGTTCCCTCAGCCTCTCCTCGTAGGGGAGATGTTCCAGTCCCCTCATCATCCTCGTAGCCCTCCGATGGACTCTCTCCAGTAGCTCCTCATCTTTCTTGAACTGGGGAGCCCAGAACTGGACACAGGACTCCAGTTGTGGCCTCACCAGGGCAGTGTAGAGGGGAAGGAGAACCTCCCTTGACCTGCTGGCCGCACTCTTCTTGATGCACCCCAGGATACCATTGGCCTTCTTGGCAGCCAGGGCACACTGCTGGCTCATGGTTAACCTGTCGTCCACCAGCACTCCCAGGTCCCTCTCCGCAGAGCTGCTCTCCAATAGGTCCACCCCATATTACATCAATATGCTTTCATGCTATGTGTGTAGATACCTTCCCACTGAAGGTGTTGGAGTTTTCATCCCCTTTCTGTGAAGCAAAAGATTAAAAAATAGGATTTTTTGCTGTTCATTTACTTTAACTGTTCAGTCTGTAAGAAGGGTTTTATGATTGCTTGATACGTATAGCAGTGTGTACCTGTGTTTCGCATTTGTAAGAAATAGGTAATTTTTTTTCTGTGGCAAGACGAAATGCTGTTTTGAGTTCCTTTCTGTTGTACTTCTTGCTGGTGGATGAGTGAATCATAGAAATTCAGTGTTAATAACTGACAGTCCAAATACTCTGAGCCTGGGTATTTCAAAATGTACGACTAACATCCCTTTGATTGCTTGTGTCGTTTCCTAGATATTTAAATGAGTTGGCATATACCTTGGAACATAATTTAGTCCATCAAAATGATGACTATATATCTCTGTTCAACTATGATTCAATATGCAAGGCTTGACCTGTGGTCGTTCTTTTAGGGACTGGATTTGGTTTTGCTTGGTTAAATGAATGTGGTTTTCCTCTTTTGCCTCTTTCGGTTTCATAACACATGTACACACACAAAATTCCTGTTAGCTTAAGACGTCTCTCTTTATTTCAAAGCCTGCAAAAGTAGTCTCTTTTGTGTATTTTCTTTTAGTTAAGAGCTGCCTGGTGAGAGTCCTTTTACCAAGATTGTTTTCCAGATACGAACTATGACGATTAGTGTTTGAAATTCATTATAATAGAATTCAATGAACATGGTGGAAGTTAGGGACTGGCTTTCTTAATGAAATCGGGGGGAATTTGAAGACAAGTGTTACATGCCGACAGATGTCTTTAGAAGTTTTCAGCTTCTGAAGTAAACTGCTTTATAACTCTCTTCATTCATGTGTGCTCTCTGGAGCTTATATGGCACAGGATTACACAGCATAAATGTATTCCATGGAATATGGCTTTGTCTATTTGTTTACATAAGTTGTCGGTCTATTTTGGGTGCTAACTGGAATGTGCTTTCATTTCATATATAAGCAACTAGGTTTCTTTGGATCATTGGGAAAGGCAGTGGATAGGTACAAATTTTCATCTGTGAAATACCTTCTGATTAAAGTAAATGCCAGTACTTTAAATACGGCTTCTGATATTCCTTCCTGAATGACCCTGTAGTCTGAGTGTGAATGAGACTGACTGTGACCATCTATAGTTTCTCGAAACAGCTATAAAGCAGCTTCTTTTTTGCCTGAGAGTAGGCAGCTATTTATTACTCTCAAAGCAACAGGCAAACAACATCAAGAGTCCCATTTAGTAAAGTTTACGTATTCCAAACTTTGCAGTGACTGTTTATTTAGTCGTTACATATAGCTCTTACAGCTGCTTCTGGGTTTCAGGAGACAGACTGGAGTATTTATTCTGACTGCCAAGGAAAATTCTTAGGCTGTGTTTTTATGAAAGTTTTCCTTATGGACATTGTGCAGTTCGTGGGTTGGCCAATACCTGGTATCTTTTACTGTTTCCTTGAATTTCCTATCTTTGGCAACTAGGAGAGAAACTATGCTAATAAAATGGGGGGTTTATGTGGAAAAAAACTTGAAAAATAGCAATTGCTGAAGCACTTATCTCCCAGATTGTTGCATTGGAAGTTGTGTAAAGAGAGGTGTTGGATGCTTTCACCTTTATTGGTCATAGGTGAAGTCTTGGTGAACATCAGCTGGCTTTGAAGATGCCTAACAAAATATTTGTAGCTAAAAGGTATTTGTGGCTTTCTGGAGAGAGAGGTGGCTCACAGCCTTGTCGCTGCTGAATTATTTTCTAGCCTTGAAGTTCTAAAATACCTAACCACATGTTAAACAACATTGAAGTATTTTATATGGCATTATTCTGTTGCCATACTTTATAGTATGAGCTGTTCAGATAGCTGATCTTGTAAATTAAAAAGGTTCTGTCAGAGCAATGAATCCTGAATATTCTAGTTTTAGGGCACAGTTAGTGTACAGGAAGTATTTATAGCAAGTAGTCTTCATGTTACTTGAAAATGAAATACTTGTGTTACCGGTGTCCATCCTGCTTTTATAGTAAATTACTTAATAAGGAAGAGCTATTGGAAAAAAAAAAAATTACGACTACAACAATTAACATATTTCTTCTCTTCAACAATTATTGTTAAGGTTTATTGGATGCTGGAATTCCACATCTTGTTTTGGCTTTCCTGTTGCTTATGTTCTCTAATCAACAAGAAATGCAAAGTCGGTCATCAGTAAGAGTAATCACAAATGCCATTCAGTAACTGATTAAATTAATGCTGAATACAGAAAGCATTTAAATTTCGTCCTTCTTCATTTGATGGTGTGGAAATTTGGATTGTAGAAATTGCTCCCCCTCTACTTCCCCATGTACAAGGAGAGCACTTTGCAAGGTAGTAAAACAAGCCTATTCCTGAGTAGCTTGCAGTCTAATTAAGCAATGTATAGATAAGGGAAAATCAGAAAGAAATATGAATTAGAATAAGAATGAATAATTCTATAAAGGTGCTAAATATTGTTGTAAATAATCTGAAGGAAGACCGTGGCTAAATCTCTGGCAACACTTACTAAAAATGTTGGTGTGAGCCCACAGTAAGTAGGCTTTCACAAATACATTAGAAGAACTTAGAAATGTAATGGCCTTTTGGCAGATTTGGTAATTTATTTCCCTGATAGAAGAATGTGATTTCATCCGTTCTGCTGCTTTTCTTTAACTGAGAGATCAACTTAAATGAACTCTTGGGCTCCCACTAGGAATTTATTTTATTCTTGAAGAATTTAGTAGGACAAATGATTGAGTCTTTCTCAAGATATTTGAAAGGACATGCTTGAATAGATCTTTCCTTCTAAGGTCATATTCTTCTTATTGTGAAATTGAATTAAATTAGATACTGAGAATGTAATAATATCAGTCACCAGAAAACTAGAAATAGCAAACGCTCAGCATTTTAACTTTCTTAGAAATAAAGGACTTTGTTTTCCTACCTCAACCTGTGTAAAATCGGACAGCTTCCCCTGCAAGGCAAGAATGTACTATCGTAAACCAATTTTTTTTATTATTATTATGAGCATGAAGAAACTGAGCTCCAAATGAGCTAAATTGGGCCAAATACTATATTTTTCGCCTAAGGAATTGTGTGTGACAGTTATGGAAAACGTGGAAAATATTTCTCTTTTACTTGTTACGGTCGTAGCAGTATATGTGCATATGAGAATAGGCGTGCTCTTTAAATGCGTCTCTGCTTACATTATTGGGTTTTGCCTTTACAAGTTATACTGAAGAACCAGAATAAAAAAAGTATCAATGAATTGATTTTTCTTTCGGATGTTTTGTCCCACAGATTCTTTCTATTGTAAATTTTTTCATATGCTCCTCTCCATTGAACCACAATTATCTTAGCTCACTGGAAATGTGAAGATTGTATTTAGCCTGAAAGGGCTTTGGGTTGAAGGTTGTACTTAAATTTAGAAAAAGGCATGAACTCTACAAGCTTATCTAGACCCGTAATCACAGATGTATCCAAAGCATTCAATTTGTTACTTCTGTCAGGGAATTAAGTTTATTTGTTCTTATGGTGAAATTTTATTACTTTACCATCACCATAATTTGTGCATGCCCCAGAGGACAAACTCATAATAAAATAATGAGATACTAAACCTCAGAATACTTACTGTTGTGACCGATAAATATATAGATTGCAGCTGGGGCAAGACTTCAATCACCACTGCTTTTGCACAACTATTTCCCTTTGTTGCTAGCATCGAAGCCAGGCAGCAGTGATAGGGTCCATTGCAGTGGTCCTCTGGTAGCAAAGCCTGGGGTCTGCTGGTGGTGCACCTTCTACAATGATTACACTGCATTATTGGCATTTGTTCCAAGCAGGGAGGGGTGAGCTCGATAACACCTGCAGTGTTTGAGAGAGTTCTGTACAGGTGATGCTTGTTGCTCTAGGGAGCTCTAGTAAGCAACAACCACTGCTTTTTTTAAAAAAAATCAGAAATACATCCTCCTGTGTAAAAATAGCAGCCTCAATCAAAACACATGCATTCTTGCAAATGTTTTTGTTGGCAGAAACAGGGAAGCTGTGGGCATGGAACGTGGTTCAGTGCCAGACCCGGCATTAGAAACTGTACATTAGCAAAAGCATTTTCAGTTTCTTCACTTCCATTGTTCAGCTAGAAGTTTCTGTAAAAATGACGCTGTCAGTATCGCTTGTTCTATGAAGTCACAAACTGAGAACTCTGACATGAGGATTCTGTATACTAAAATTTAATGAAAAGTCAAGATTGTCTTTCATTCCGTAATAATACATTTTTTTAAATTAATTATGAAATAAAATTTCCTATTGTGCAAAGGTGAGAAACTGCTTTTTTCACCAGTTTCAAAATTTGTTTCTTTCTTTTGTAATGAAGCAGGTGCTCTGCAGGATGGCTGCATGCTGAAATGGAGAAGGTGTGATTGCACTGACTCAGCTGAAAAGCAGCACTGAATAGCATGACACGGCAGCTTCTGCACCTGCTTCAGTATGACCTGCAAGAAAATGAAAATGAGGCAGTGTCGTTTACATATTTTTTTTTCCAATAGTGTGTTTTATTAAGAGGCAAACTGTTGATTTCAAAATCCTGGGTCCAGTTCTTTTGGCCTATATTGACTTCAGTTGGGCTGTGCAGGGGAGAAATGTGTCCCACTACTGTAATAATTGCATCCTGAATTGCAAAATGCCTCCTGGGACCTGTAACAACCTTGTTTATGTTTGAAACTGCAGTTACTGCTAGAAGATTAAGTCATTTTATCCTTGGTAACAAGTGTTTACAGTGTCAGGAGAGTTTTCAACTCAGGAATTATTTTGGCTTTTAATTGCATAATTTCCTTTTTGTTATTCATTAGTGTAGATATTTACTTCCCATTTTTCTATTTCAGTTGTCCCATATGTCTGATGGAATAAAAATTGTCGAGTATTTGCTTTCTGAAATATTTTTATTCAATTCAGCTGAAACACCAACACAGATGTTCTTTTCTCTCTAATTAGCATATGTAGTGCGTATATAAAGAACATACAGCAAGTGTTAATGGCGAACTGGTTTGTCCTCTGAATGTTACCTTAGGCTGCAATAATTGCAGATTATGTGAGATTACATTCTGAATCCAGTCCAAGTTCGACTCAGTCTTTTAGTGTGTTCACATGAAAGGCAGTTCTGATTCTTTCTGCTTAAACAGTTCACTGCTAGCTGTGTAGGCATCCAGAAGATCCGGCTTGGTCCTTGGCACTGGGTATAGACTCAGGGGAAAGGAGGGTGACTTTGTTGCTGGTTGTATCATTTCTTGTTTCTGAGGTACCAGTAACTCATTTCAGAGGGGTTTATTTCAAAACGGGTTAGCATTTTCCACATTTCTTGTTCACCTGAAGAAGACTACCAGACAGATTGTTTATCCTATGAAGATCGAGTGAATTTGGAATAAACCTGCTTTTCTTGGCCTTACATTAATGAATAGTACTTAAGGAATGAACTCATCCAGACTCTTTTTCTGCAGTTTTTTAATGGTACTAAAGAGCCTTCTGGATAGCTTTGGTCTCTTCCATCCTTTCTATTATATCGTGCCTTCTCAATGGAGTAACTGAGACAAAGTGAAGTGGTAGCTTGTCATGAAGTAGGAATGTAGAGGGATGGAATCAAAAAAGCTTTGGCTTGAACTTTTCTCCAGCTACTGTTGCCAACTGAGAATTTGATGTGGTACACCACAGCCCCTATGAAGGCACACAGTGTACTCTCTGAAGCAGTTCAGTCTAGAAGTTGGGCAATGTTAACGTGTTTATAATAGCTAAAATGTGGTGGGAATGCCTTTTAGCTTTTGAATACTGCCTTCACCTTTTAAAAAATGTATCGTGTTCTGAAATCGAGGTATACTTAAAATGAAATAAAAGGCGGTGTGCGGGGAGTCTGGCGAGATGCACAAATACGAATGAAGAAAGGGCGAGATGTGGTCATGGCACAGCTCCCGTTGACTTCACTGTGTTACTCTGGCAGCCGTGCCCTTTGCCTTCCTCCACAGAGGTCCTCCACCATGCTTGCGTCCTCCAGGAGTTCTCTCCAAAGTGAGGTGCTCTCCTCTTAATATATTTGGTGATAACAGCGTGGAGAGAAATACGCAAAACCAGCGATTTGGCCCTCTTTCTGTTGGAATGGAAGAGGGAGAAAAAAACGTAGCAGTGTTATTTTGTAGTTGGGAAGATAATCTTTTCAGGCATATTTTTAAGAAGCTATCATAAACATGAAAACCACATGCACTTTCCATTAATGCACATTAAAGCCACTTTTTTAAAATTGCAGTAACCATTTTGTTTGATATTAAGTATGTTTTACATTGATTCAATATGTTGATCTATTTCTTCATCTTTGTACTTGCCACAGCTGCCTGGAATCCTACTCTGTAGTGAAAAGGATGTGCAGTCTGCTTGGGGTTGGTACAGAAACTGCGTGCAGACATCTGTCCAGTCATCTTTAGCTCTCTTAGGAAAAGCAAAGGAAGCTGCTTTCAGCATGGGTGTTTTGTGTGTGACATAAGGAGTATTCCTGTTACTTATAATCATAAACAGATGAATTATCTGACTGCAAGCGTGGCCAGCAGGTCGAGAGAGGGGATTCTGCCCCTCTGCTCCTCTCTGGTGAGACCCCACCTGGACTCCTGCATCCAGTTCTGGAGCCCTCAGCACAGGAAAGACATGGACCTGTTGGAGTGGGTCCAGAGGAGGCCACAAAAATGGTCAGAGGCCTGGAGCACTTCTGCTGTGAGGAAAGGCTGAGAGAGTTGGGGCTGTTCAGCCTGGAGAAGAGAAGGCTGCGGGGAGACCTTACTGCAGCCTTCCAGTACCTGAAGGGGGCCTATAGGAAAGATGGGGACAAACTTTTTAGCAGGATTTCTTGTGATAGGACAAGGAGTAATGGTTTTAAACTAAAAGAGGGTAGATTCAGACTGGGTATAAGGAAGACATTTTTTACAATGAATGTGGGGAAACACTGGAACAGGTTGCCCAGAGAGGTGGTAGATGTCCCACCCCTCTAAACATTCAAGGCCAGGTTGGACAGGGCTCTGAACAACCTGATCTAGTGGTAGATGACCCTGCTCATGGCAGGGGCTGGAACTACCTGACCTTGAAAGGTCCCTTCCAACCCAAACTATTCTATGGTTCTATGAAGTAGTAGGAAACATATGAGGATAAAATTGTCCGTATGCACTACTAGAGGATTCTTACCCTGTTTCTGGTTACTTTTGATGCTTCTGATGCAATTCCTGTAGTTGCATATTTCCCCCCAAATGGGTATGTTCTTTGAGTTCCTGGAAAAATCTGTTAGCACAATTTTATCCTGTTTCAAAGCAGTGGAGAACGGTGTTTCCAGTCATAGTTTTCAGAAAAGACTGGTGATAGGTATTAAGCTTGTTGCAGCTTCTTACTACACCTATGTGTAAAGCTGTGGGTTCTTCTGAAGAATCAGATGGAAGAAGGTTCATGAGGAGGCGTGTGGCAGAGCACTAATTTGAGTTGGCTTTCCTATGTTGGAGTTGAGTCTGCAGTTGAATCTAGGTAGTTCTATTTTTGTTTACTCTGTGGTATTTTTTCCTCTGCTCTCGTGGAGAGAACTTTCCTTACGTTATTTCAACTAGTACAGATATGTGCACAATTCTGTGTTCTCATCAATGTAGGCAGATGAGATACTGTGGTCCCATTTTGAGAAGCTTAAACAGTTTGCAATTCTGCAGCTGGCAGTTACCATCTTTCAGCTAGAACTTAAAAGTCATAAATGTCATAACTTGCAGCTCTGAATGCTCCTATTCTGTTTCAGTGCCAAGTGAAACAGATTAGCAAGTCTCAAGTTGATTTAATCTAATCTCTTTAATCTTTCTGTGGGTTATATTTATCTGCTTTACTTTAGACTGGTGTGGACTACTGGATGCATTCATGCAGTCAGGGTGAGAATCTCAGCAGAGGGACAGTGTCTTGTCAAACAGCTTTTGGCTGGGTTACAATTGAACTTTTCTTTCTACTAATTCTTTTTCTTTTGCTACCCTTGGCAATGTCACTGTCGTTCTGAGCTCCCAAGTCTCCGGCCATGTCCGTTCAGGAAGGATAAGAATTTCTGCATGTGAGCTGTCATCTTGGTCTGCAGTTACATTAGCATTTCAGACCTGATCAGGAATCTACTTCTGAAGGGAATCTCCTTACTGCACTTTGATACGTGTCAAGGGATGTATGACCTGGATTCTCTTAGGATGAGGCAGAAGTGGAGGATGTTCTCCAGCAGCACACCTAATTCATGCCCTCCGCTAGTTCCTTCCATGGGACCAGGCTAGGCCTGGGCTGAAGTACCAGCTCCTGAACCGCTTGTACGGGACACACCAGGGTGTTAGCAACACCTGATTCTCTTCATAACCCACTGCCGTTGTTGTGCACAGCTTGCTAATGCAGACATCATGTAATAGGAGAGTTACAGATCTGTGTGATCTCCAGCCCAATTCTGATACCATCCGAGCCTTTTTTGGTAGCTCCAGTGGAATGGGATTAGTGAATATTACCAAGGCAGTGCTCTAATTCCGCGTGACAGTTACAGGAGGTTTCCTATGACTACTGAGAATTACCTTTTCCTGTCAGGTGCAAGCCAACTTCCTAGCGTTCATAGCCTCGCAATACCTTTGTGAAATAAAAGGGCTGGAAAGAAATGGTGTTAGTTAAAAGGGTGCATCAGCATGTGTGACATAACTCTAGGGATGCAATCCTATTTCTGGTTATTCCCAGCAAGACATAGAAGTACTTTGCAAAAATATATTTGCATATGTAAAATAAAATGTATATGAGTAAACTGTTTCACACTTTGATGTGGATTGAAATTGTATTTGCCTGTAAAGGCTATGGAGAGCATTTTTAAAGTTTTGGAATGTTGATCTTTTGTTTCTTTATAACTCTTAAATGTGTACATCTATATTATATCTTTAATATTATGTTTACTTACTGCAGGGTGTTGGGAAAAACAAGATTGTTGACAGATTCCTTCACCTGTTAAACAGACCTAGAGAATATTTACAGCTGCATAGGTAAGAACATGTTACATTTCCATGCTTTGTGTTTATAATCTGATTTCCCATGTTTTGAAACTCGTGGTTTTGAAGTTTAATTTGTTCTTACTCTTTGGACAAAGACCCTATTGTGGTTAGTTGCCCCACAGGCCACAGAAATGTATCTGCTTTATAGGCAGAGACAATAAGCTGACAGACGGAGGAGTGGGCACAAGAATCTAATGCAATCACATTGCTTAATGTAAGAGGAAGTAGAAGTCACAGCGTACTGATGTTAAACCATGCTGAAGAAGAGAGTAATGTTTTGCTGTCATTTCTGGAGAGATTTCCCTAAGCATGAGGTACGGTATGAAGGGCGAAAGTTCAAAGGTGCTTGTTTGAATATATCACTCATTAGATGAGAAACATTTTACATAGTAAAGGCTTTTTGGTTTTTTCCTTTGGCACTCCTGCTAAGCACATGTATTTCTTTCTCACCCATAAACATCTGGATTAGAAAATTGTGGGTTTTTTAATATGCAAGCTAAAAAATGGACTTCAAGACAACAAACTGATTGAAAATAATTCAAAGATTGAAATAATATCAAATTATCTGCTTACTTTGTTCTTGCATGAACTTTAAATCAATAAAGTGAAATGAAGACTGAATATGTCTAAAAGACTTTGTTTCAGTTGAACTGCATCCATTTTCAGCTTCATTCCTAATCTTTACCTTTCTGTCTTCAACTTCATAGTTTCATCACCCCGTCTCTTTCCATAATCACTGTTTTTTAAGTAGTGCTAATAAAAACGTGCATCTTTGAAATTTTGCCCTTTAACAACACGGTTTGTAACACTTTCACTCTCACTTTCTCCCTCAGCTTTTGTCTTCAAAGGTCTTGTAATGTTATTCCTGATACTTGGATAGCTCTATGTCATCACTTTTCTATTGCTGTTTTCTTTTGTACTACCTCTCCTAGGCTTGCATCACTTCTTTGTGAAATACCACTTTTGTGATCTGCTACTTTCAACTCTGTGTTAATTTTCCTGCAGTCTTTTCTGTCTGTCTGTGTGTCTCTGAAAAATTGTTCTCCAGTGAGGTGTGGTCAAGTGGAACAGTACGTTAACATAAATTGGGATAGCTCAGAAGAACGTTGTAGAAGCACGATGTTTGGAGTGATGATAGGGGCTGTAAAATGTATTAGTTACAGCATGCTGGAGTACTGCATCCAGCTCTGGGGCCCCCAAAATAGGAAGGACGTGGATGTGTTGGAACGGGTCCAGAGGAGGGTCACAAAGATGATCCGAGGGCTGGAGCACCTCTCCTATGAGGACAGGCTGAGAGAATTGGGGCTGTTCAGCCTGGAGAAGAGAAGGCTCCGGGGTGACCTTCTAGCAGCCTTTCAGTACCTGAAGGGGGCCTACAGGAAGGATGGAGAGGCACTTTTCACAAGGGTGTGTAGTGATAGGACAAGGGGAAATGGCTTTAAACTAAAAGAGGGCAGATTTAGATTAGATATTAGGAAGAAATTCTTCCCCCTGAGGGTGGTGAAACACTGGCCCAGGTTGCCCAGAGAAGCTGTGGCTGCCCCCTCCCTGGCAGTGTTCAAGGCTGGGTTGGCTGGAGCTCTGAGCAACCTGGTCTAGTGGAAGGTGTCCCTGCTCGTGGCGGGGGTTTGGAACCAGATGATCTTTAAGGTCCCTTCCAACCCTTACCGTTCTGTGATTCTATGCTAGTTGATGCATCGCTAGAAAAAAAAAATGTGGCTTTTTTGTCTGGTCAAGACAAACTTCTATAAGCTCTGTTAAGTACTCTTTATGGTTACAGGGGTTTAGAGATAGACTGAAGCAGAAAATGATGAGCAGTCCTATGCAGTTCTACAAAAATAATTCCTGAATATAAAAAAATCAGAAAATTCTATTTACTTGGTAGCATTTTGAAATACTTTATGAAGAGCTTTGTCTATATAATACCTTGGTAAACTTTATGGGGCGTTTAAATGACTACGATACTGTTTGTGCACGCTTTTTGAATGTGAAACAAAATAAGAGCAAGTTTACAGAAAAAAATCGAAAATAGTTGACTACTAAGCTTTCCGATATTTTATAGGGAGAAATGCAGTCTATGCTTATGGCATAGGGGTGTTTTATTAGACGATATGCTAGAATGTGCACTTCATCTTTGGTAGCCCTGGGTATTTCTGCAGATTTCCTAGCTAGCTACCACCAATACTGTTAAGCGTGCCAGCAGGAAAGTCTTTCAAAAAATAATAGTTTTGGTGGTGCTCATATACCTGAATTACAGATTTCAAGAAATTGAACATTCAAAGCATGCATTTTAGTTGATTACCTTGTAAGGGAATGGAATAATTATTAATACTTTCTTCATTAAAAATGTGGAGGCGATTCAACGTCAGATGAAGGTGGACATTCTCCTCTCTTTCAGAAATGTGTCTGACAGATGGTACCTCATTAGTCCTTGGACTTTGGGTTGCAGACTCCCTAGTTCTACTTCAGCTAGTCTCTCTGGAAAGGAGTGTGCACTTGTCAACTGCATATCCTGAGGCTCTGAGTTTCTAGTGAGGTAGTGAATCTGTCAGAATATGGCTGACGATGACATCAGGAGTTCTTGAATTTGTACAGATCGACTATCACTTCATATAATTAGCTATAAAACAAGTAATATGCATGTACATATAATAATGCCAATAGAGAATGGGTGTTGCAACTGAATAGTATCTGTCCTGGAGCAGAGAGGTATATCCTTAGCTATAGGATATCCTGGTTGGTGACTGTAATTAAGATGTAGCCAGAGAAGAAGTTGCTGTAATGGAAAAAACTGTAAGAGCTTTAAAATTAATATAAGGAATATCTTTACTAAAATGTAGTGTTATGTAACAAAAGTAGTGAATAAATAATAGACAAAAATAATTAGACTGAATTTCAGAAGTATTCTTATTTATGAATCTAACTGCTATTTTTTAAAAACTGTTTTTTTTAAATGGTGTTTAAGTGCCAAAATCATGAAGATATTCCAGAAATGTTTACTTTCAATAGCTTATGAGGTAAATAATGGGGAAACACACTGTGGTGTAGTGTAGTATAGTTTGTTATGAAGTGTAATTGATGTAGATGTCTTTCTATAAAAGAATACCTCGCCGCTTTTGCCAACAAACAGGAACATAAAAGAACAAAAAATGCTGATAAATCTGGTTTGGTTTTGGTTGTTGATTTTTTGGTTATGTTTTGGGGGGGGTTTTGTTATGGGTGTGGGTTTTTTTTTACTGTCTTGACGAAACAGTATAAGGAATTCTGCTGATCTAACACTACATATGTTCAATGACATTCAAGCAGGGAATATTTGCCTTAGAGGCCATAAGCTATTACCAGGAGTAATTTTAAAACATTTTATGTCTTATACTTCAAGATGATGAGAGGAGATAGAAGACAGAAAAAAAAAAGTGCTTTTCCTTAAACATCCTTTCTGACATCTGTATTTACTTGCAACTACCACTGATGCACGTGGGAAGGGTCAGCCTGACCTTAAGGTTTCTGTTGCTGATGGAGGTTATAAATCTTTTTTGTAACCTTTCTCATTGAGAAGTTTTACTTTCTTGAAATTGTTCTCTTAAAAATAATTTTGGGCCATAGAACTGAAAATCTTAACTGGAAGGAAGATGTGATTAGATTTAATCAGGAAAGAATTGCAGAAATGTGTTTGCTTATACATTATTCAGAAAGCTGGCTGCTTCTTTTTGCATACTTCCTAATAGTGGGAGTTGACCAATGCTCTCATTGCATTAATTGTGGAGCTATAGGACTCTCTGAAATGGGTAATTTGGTGTAGGCTCTGTATGGCCTCTCACTAGGACTGCGTTTATGAACCATCTTGCTGCTTTTCATGTTAAGGTAGAACTTTCATCTGCCAGGATTTCCCAGTCACTCCTTTCCTACAGGAGTAACATTCAGCAGAGAAATCCTGAATTTTGTTTACCTTTCTGGGCTGGTTGTCTCCACTTTGTGCACCCAGGACACTGGCTACACATTACAGAACAAACAACAGAGTTACCTTGCCTAGAATCACTGAAGTTGGAAAAGACCTCTAATATCAAGTCCAACCGTCAACCCAACACCACCATGCCTACTAAAAAATGTCCCGAAGTGCCACGTCTACATGTTTTTTTAACACCTCCAGTGATAGTGACTCCACCACTTCCCTGGGCAGCCTGTTAAATTCATAGAATCATAGAATCATTAAGATTGGAAAAGACTTCTAAGATCATCAGGTCCAACCATCAACCCAACACCACCATGCCTGCTAAACCATGTCCTGAAGTGCCACATCTACATGTTTTCTGAATACCTCCAGGGATGGTGACTCCACCACTTCCCTGGGCAACCTGATCAATTATTAGTTTTACTGTTTTCACCTTGAGCATGCATTCACCATGCTATTATAAAGGTGAAAATCTATGAGGCCTGTGCAGTCACAGGCCAATGAGAGATCTGTATAAAAATTAAACATGTATTGGCTGACTTTCTTAGAAACTTTGATGTCCTCCAAATAAATGTAACGCAAAGTCAAGTATTTGTATTGTTCCTAAATGCATGAACTCTGGAAAGCCTCATCGTTTTATGAATGTTACTATTTACTTGTTAATGTTAATTAATTAACAATGTTAATATTTACTTGCTGTTACTACTTCTGTCATCTTTTATGTAAGTAATGTGGAAAGAAATTGCTGGTGGTTCTACACAAACATCTGAAGTTAAATTTCGTAGGCTATGTTGTGGATGGGTGAAATGGATTTCATTGATTCAGGAAAAAGATTTTCATAGAAACTGGTAATATCTTGCTTTAAATTATGAATTCTCTTGGATCAAGAAGATTCCACAGAAGCAAGAAAAAAAATTTAGAGAAGACTCAGGCCAAGAACATGTGCCCTGTTAAGACTGTAAAATCCTTCGTAGCGCTGATGAGAGTAATAGATAAATATGAAAATGTAAGCTCCCAGCTCTCCTGCATAAAAACGTCAGAAGAAAGTGTCATGGACTTCAGACTGTTGGCTCCTTTGATGTGATCAAAGAAAAAAAAGATTAGTTTTACTTCTCTTGTCATTGAATTAGCAACTAATTGCACCCAAAGAATGGTTTTGCTAGAGCAAAATGTCCTTCACATGTCATTTAAACATTTAGGTTTGCATCTATTTGGAATTAAGTCATACTGTCAAGCTGCTTTTTAGATTTAATTATGATGATTCCTTCTCCTTAGAGTTACTATTTCTGTGTAGACTGTATTACAGAACTGCAGTATTTATCCTTTTGTTTCCAATGAAA
>Ga0065711_1043334_pt1 | contig 14791 bp, 4 predicted proteins | sample Hoacrofraction12_FD_59098 | JGI IMG/M metagenome (GOLD analysis project Ga0065711, IMG submission 59098) | Hoatzin crop microbial communities from Cojedes, Venezuela - Epithelial fraction 12 v2 (version 2) | ecosystem: Host-associated > Birds > Digestive system > Esophagus > Crop | place... | reverse complement strand
GCTCACCGCAGGGGGCTGGACTAGATGACCTCTAAAGGTCCCTTCCAACCCAAAGCATTCTGCGATTCTATGATATTTTAAATTGGTCCTCATCTTAATATTCCCTTGTGACTAGAACAAGGGATACTGTCTTTATAGTTGTATACCTTATATCATTATTTACATTTAACCAGAATAAATGCATAATTATCCACTTCTTAGCTGAAATTGTATGTACAAAGCAAGAATTATACCTATGCAAACTTAGTGACACAGGACACTTCGTCTTCCACTGAGTTACAAGTGTTTCCTTCCAGTGTCTGGTTCTGTAAGAGCACTGCAAGATGACTGCAGTACCTGTTTCCTGAAATGGGTGTTGTCTTTGTCTAGCATGGGACCAAAAAACCAGTACACAGAGTTACTTGGTTTGGAGAATGACAGTAGAATGTTGTGCCCGTCAGAACCCCCTTAGCTCAGGAGCGTCATTAAAATGCTAGCTTTGGAGGGAGAACAATAGGTATGGTGGCAGCTGTAACTTTTGTTATTTATAGCTAAGAGCTTCTTTCCATTCATAGGCATAAGTTTCAACAGATCCTAATTCATAAGAAGTAACTTGGAGAAAAAGCTCTTCCAGAGAACAGGAGGTTCGACTTATAAGCCCTCAGACAAACAAAATCCTAGACTTCTCACGAAGATGTTAAATTGTAATGATGGTAAAGTTACATCACTAGAAAAATAATAGAGCCTCAGCGTTAACAAGTGTGGAAATAAACCTGATACTTTTTTCCCTGTATATATTCAAGTTCTAAGAATTGGATTCCGTGTAACAGTGAAGGCGGTGGGTTTAGTACGTCTAACAGCTAAACGCTGTTGCATATTTGCTAGCAGGTATGGGTATGTGTGGAGCACTTACCTTATTTTGTGTGCGTGGTAGATTTGGTGACAAAACTATCCTTCAAGCCACCTTCAAAACAGTAGAACTAAAGACTCTAAAATCTTAAACCTAAATTCATTAAAACTAGGAAGCTGTATCCTACTGGAAATTATGCCATAAAAGCATGTATTCTGTACTTCACTAACATTCTTGATGCAATATTTATTTTTCAAGTTACTGAAGAAAGATGACATTTGATAGTTGAGTTAGATAATTAAGGCATGACAGAAAAGTTGATAGTAGGAAATAAATTTTGGATTCGTTTTAAATAGACACACGGAAGATAAGTTCTAGTCCTGAATCTTAAGCAGGTAAGCAGATGCTGAGGGAAGTAGTTTGTGCAGTCATCTGTAATGCAAAGATCACATATTTTTGGATACAGAAGATTTTACATAAAGAAGATATTATTTTATATAAAGAAGACATCTTGGGGATCAGATTGGTCTAGTGCTTTTGGCAAAAGCAAGAAAAATTGTTGGAAAGGCCTTCATACTTCAGGAACACTTCCAAAGTATCTACTTCTTAATAAGCACAGTTCCTAGAGACAAAGAAAAAAACCTTCAGGTAAAGGTTTACCTTAGAAATCGGAGGATTGAGAGAAAGAGTGAGAGCAATCTGATGTGGTGATCGCTTACACTTTCAGATTTAGTTGTGAATGGAATTTTAGTTGTTTGAAGTTGAGAAAGTAGGTTTACTAAGCAGCGACGGCTGGAATCAGGGTAAAGTAGGTTAAAAATCAATTACACATTTTTACTGAGGATACTGAGCATGCAATAACCTCAACCATCCCACTTCTAAGAGGGCACAGAAATGGGAAGAATTGAAGAATCTTGCAGAATTTCTGCTTAAATTGGTGCAGAAAAGAATCTGATAAACCTGATTCTAGACAGAATTTGCAGTGAGGACTTTAAGCTAATTATTAAATTTGAATTATGGCTCAAAACTAGCTCTGATATCACGCAGCCACGTTACCTTGGATCTGACTGCTATGAAAGGAGCAACACGAGAAAGAGCTGGAAGAAGTGTTGCCGAGGGTTTTCCATCTTATCTTAGGAGCTGCATTTAAGCCTAGGCCCTTGGCTTTGATCCTTGCATGAGCTATGCTGTAGCTGTGCCTGGGTTCAGCCTTGTAGTTTGCTGATCCCAGCCTTGCCTCGCTGACCTGACTTCTTGGCTTGTTCTTGGACCTACCTCGTTATTACAGATTTGTGTGGCGATCATTGAGCTATTGGCTGAAACATCACTGGACCAGTTCCTTTCTTGTTCAGGTACCATGGGATTATGACCCTTGTCAGCATGCTCATCGCCCCTGTCTGCCTTGTTTTCACCCTCGGCTGCCGGCTCACTCTCCCTTGTGGAGCCACCTGCTCTTTTACACCCTGACAATCCAGTCCCTCCTTCTGCCGTCCAGGTAGAACACCTCACATGCTCGAAAATTGCTTACAAAACTTGTTATAAGCCTCCTCTCCTTCTGATGGTTAAGAAAAAATTTTGAAGAACTTTATACTTTTTCTTGTAACCTTCGTAATTCTGCCCTGCTGCAATATCCATGAAGAAATATTTAAAGTCAGCTATTCAGAATTCAATATACACTGGACTATACTATGAGTCTGCTATATGCCTAGAAGTTTCAAATTTCATCATGAAGTATGCTTCAACAAAAGTTTTAGAGGTCATAGGAATTTTAAAAATCTGCAAGTTCAGGTTCCACATATTTCAGGAAGGGAGATTATTAGCATTTAAAATAGATGTCCGTTAAGTTCATTCTTTCTCGTATTTTAAACATAGGATACAGTCTTTACTTTGGCACTGTATACTTGTAAGAAACAGCAAGAAATTAGTTTAAATCTCTCCATATGTTCTGGGTAGACTCTTTAATACATGGCTGATAGATGTTTTTTTAATCATATTTCAGACAGTACTTTCATTTTATTAGAGTGATACAGTTAAGGAAAAAACAAGGTACTAAAATGACAGAGTACTTTCAGATAATCACAGATTACAGCTTCACATCTGTCCATGATGAACACTCTGCTTAGGCACAGTTTAATGGTATTTTCCTGCTGTGTCAGATCATAAGATTCATTTCTTGTGAAAAACCAGGAAAGCTCTGAATCCCAGCTTTCTCTCCACAAAAGAATGCTGAAAAAAGAATAGCAGCAGTAAGATAATTCTGATTAAGGCTGACTGTGAGTAAGTATTTTGAGAAATTTTGTCAAGAGCTGTAGAAGTACTTGATTAATCGTATACAAATCTATCTGTAGGCTATAGTAACAAGGCGTAGTGAATTAGAGGGAAAGTCGGTTTTCATCTCTTTCAAAGAGATGCTTCCTGCCATACTGAGGCAAATCTCCTGAAGTAACCTGGCTATTTATACTGAAATCCTGCTTTGCAGTCAGCTGAGCTGAGGGTATTCTTAGCCAGTTAAGATGCATGTCAGTATAATGCAGCTGTTCTACAGCGCTTACATCATGAAAGTAGGAGAGACTAGAATTACTAGAACTCACCAGGTTATTTCTTAATCAGAGTGGTGCTGGTTTATACTTGCCAGGAGATATTTCTGCCTTTTTTCTCTTATCATTGACAAAACAAGAGAGGGAAACCCTTCCAGAATGGCTCTTTCATCTGGGTGGGAGTCTCATTGACTCTCGTGGCGGACAAACTTAAAACTGTTTCAGATACTGACAGCCTGGGACATCTGCATCTCCACTTTATTTAGATTAGATATGTGTGGAATAGTGAAAGTACCTTTATTTTGTCAAATGTGAGTTACTTTTTAAATGTCTAGTGTTTAAAATAAAAGCAGCAAGTTCACTCTAACCAGAAAAGTTCTTGATTATAGAACTATAAAAAACAGATGACAATGCATTTTCCGTGCCTTGTTCTTGCTGTCCTTCACAGTAGATCTACAAAGCTAAGTTGCAGGAAGGGGCAGTAAAGGACCGGGATAGTAAAAGAAGGGATTTTTCAGCTTTTCTTCCTCAGGGCATAGCTGCTCTTTCTAATGACTTCTCTAAAATTGCATTTTCTCAGACCATTTGTTCAAAATGAAATATCTCTCCTATCAGTAGTTCTGTAAAACTGTTCCCAGATTGTTTGATTTGACAGAAATACATTTCTGTATTTATATCAAATATAATCATGATGATTTGGCTTCCTTCTCCTTAGCTGTGTGAGACAGAAAATTACAGCAGACCATTCTTTTCTCTAGAAAACTCTGCGTTCCCATCCCTATTATATTCTTTAATTTGCATGTTATTTCCATCTTGATTGACTTCCCTGCATGTGTCTTCTTTTTTAAGAGTCAAGGTCATTATAGGTCATAGGAGAAGTATTTCCAACTCTGCTTTGTAGTTTTGGAGAATTCATTCATAGAATCATAGATTCATTTAGGTTGAAAAAGACCTTTAAGATCATTGAGTCCAACCGTAGAAAATTCATGTAATAATTCTCATACACCTGGTATTCGAAGTACCTTTCTACATTGCCTTCTGCTCATCTGTTCTCAGCTTTGAAACTAGAGCCATAATACCTAGCACTTAAAAACCAGAATTACTAATTAGTCAGTGCCAACTAGTCCTCTTTCAGAAGGATATCTAAATATGCCAGGAGATTTCTTTGCCCCATATGTACCACTATATGATATATCAGTATATAATACACATTCAGAGTTTATTGCTTCATCTTCTTAATTAGTATCTTCAGCTACAAACACGTATTTTCATTGGCAAGTAGTCCAGATTTTAAGAAAAGCATGAACTGTTTCTCACTATATTCACTAACATAAATGTTAGCTTTATAAGATATCCTCTGGGTTGGTGAATGAGAAGTTCAGTATCTAGATTTTACTAATATGTGGTATAACTCCATCCTACGTAGAGAGTAGTCTTAAAGAGATCATTAGGAAAATAAACCAAGAAATGATCACACAACATAATGTAGAGTCCTTCTGGTACATGTTAATACTAACAGTACAAAGACAGCTTAGTTAATGTTGTGCCAGTAGCATCTGGGAATGATGCAAGAACATTAGGTACGCAAGTAGTGTTTCAAAGCATGTACTATTAGCATCTCAAACAAAGAGTGTAATTGGATAGCTGAAGAATTGAGAATGCTTCTTCACAATTTCTTTGATTTGCCTTTCTTCCAAATACTCTCTTTGGTCTTCTTTCGGATTTAGGATAATCTTTGTTCTACAGCCATGGAGTTCCCCTTGAATGAAATCTGAGAGTTTTGGTGGCAGCCCAAATGGCCAAATAGCAAGCTTGTTCTGAAATTAAGAGTTAATATAATTGTAATATGAAATTCTTAATCATCATTGATTACCTGATAATGATGAACTGGTGCTTTATACATACTTGTGCTCCAACAAATGCAACAACTACAGCTATTATACCATTTCAATGTATATTTCCCCCAACTTTCAAAACCCTGATGAAGCACAGCAGTACAAAGCTACATATGAACTGCAAGAGGGTGTTTATAATGCAGAAGCTCATTAAGTTTGACCTTTTTCTTTAAATGTCATACATACTAAAAATGAAATGCAGCAGTGGTGCTGTATTGTGTGATGCAATCTTCATTCTCTTGCTGTGCAAATTTCAGTCAATGTTATTACTCAGCCAGGGCAAATTTGCTGCTAAAGTTAGAGATGCTATTATATCAGATTGTGCAGTGGTGCTCCCGCTGCTGTTCTGCAATATGTTCACTTGACATTAGCCAGCTACAAGAGAGACAGCAGCAAATTCTGTTCATGAACATTTATCATTATCAACAACAGCAAGAGAGCCTTGGATTGAAGGTGACATAGATACTGACTGTCTTTTTGATTTGTGAGCACAGTCACATTTGCAATCAGGTAGGCAGAAAAGAAGCTGACCCCAAACGGACCAGTCCTGGAGACACCAGCACGAGCAATGTTTCCATTAAAGCTCTGCTGATGGACCTCACAGTAGTCATGGGGTCAGCTTTGGTCATCCTGTGCCTGAATCCGTGACAGTCGGAGTGCGATTGTGCTTGTCGGGTCAGTCGTTTCCAGGATCAGTCACGGCCTTGAGTCTGATTTTGTGCAGAGACCACAACATAAGGCTTGAGCATTTCAGGATATACTTAAGAATTCAGGCAGTGTTTTACTGGCTGAGTCACATTAGTAGCTAGATTACTTGCAATCAATGAATTGCAAACTGGCTCCCTCCGAAAGGTTTTCTTGCTGGAATAGAAAGTGTCGATGAGCAATGACTTCAGCCTGGAAGGCAAGAGTCTTCTCCTCTTCATCCATGGGCTAATCTTCATTTTGCACAGATTCAGTGTTAATAAGGATAAATAGAGCTGAAACCTTACTGCATGTATATTTATACACACATACACACTTGACTGTGGCATATGGCTTTTTAAACTGAGTGAAAAAATACAAATAATTTTGGATATATGTCTTAAGAGCAAAGGACAGAGAAATAGAATTATTGTTTCAGCTGTATCATTAATACTTCAGTGTATATTTTGGATTTTTTTTTTCACTTCTCCCTGATTTCTAATTTCTTGCTTAAGATGAAGATAGTGTAGGATGAATAATTGTTTCATCAAGAAGAATTTAGTAGGCTTTTTAATGTAGTCATGTTAGATTGTATTACAAGGCAAGAAAAGTCATCACAAAATTTGAACTATTATCATTAATTAATTTCCCGTTTACATTCTGGGACATCTCAGAGTTTAAATTTTACAGTTATGACAAAATAACAAAGACTGGAGATTCTCACTCCCCTTTAACTGAAACATTGCCTCTATGGGAACACTCTGAGGTAATTATTTAAGAATAAGCTTGAAATCTCTCTGGGAGAAAGAGAGATACCAGCTTAGTTGGTGTAATGATGAGACTAATATGGACTTGCTCATAACCCATCCAAGTCAGAATAATACTGCAAGGAAACACATTTTATTGAAGGGACAGGTTATAGTGTAAAGTCCCTCCTGTTGATCATTCAATGGTAATGAAGTCTGAAACCACCTAAAGATGTAGAGTTCCTGTTTAACATATGCTGCTATTTAATGTACCTATTTAACTCATGCTTAAACAGCACGCTTTATTCACTTGTTTTGAATAAAGACGAGGAGAGCCTTGTGTCTTGCTGCTAGCTGGTTTTATTTTGCCTACAGTTCTGCCCTGTCACTGCTGTGGGAAGGAAAGAAGACAAGAAACAGAATAAATTATGATTTAGACTGACTAGAATGATTTAGAAGATTATGACAAGATTATGTTTGAATTTTCCAAAGGGAAGTGATGGAAAGAAACATATGGTAGCCACATTTCAGCTCACCTTAGCAGAGCAAATAATCTTCATCAGCTAAATCTGGCAGTAAAAGAATCACTGCCATCACTCATCTTTCTGCAGAATTTACTCTATGTAGGTTACCTTCAAACCACACTTTTTAAAAAAATCAGCCCATCACTTGGTTTAGATATGCAGCAGAAGGAGAGTAGAGAGAAACTGAGTAAGACTCCTTAGGCATGGAGCAAGTAAAGACAGGTGCTGAGGAGTGTATTATTCTGACATACCCTGTATCAAAGGCTGACTGGGTTTGCTAACCCATATATTAGAGGCTAGCAGCCTCCTCATTTGTTGTTTAGAAACTCTGATTCTGATCCTGCACTTTGAAAGAGCTTTTATAATCATTTATTCTTACAGAAGGTAAGTAAAATGCTACCTACTCAAAACAGTGTTGACTTATATTAATGTTCCACAAATACAGATGATAACATTAAGGGTAAACTTACAGAATCACAGAGTGTTTGAGGTTGGAAGGAACCTCTGGAGGTCATCTCACCCAACCCCTTGGCTCAAGCAGGGCCACCTAGAGCAGGTTGCTCCTGACTATGTCCACTAATAGCTGCTCTCAAACGAACTCATTGATGGGTGATATCCTTTTGCAACTACACAAAGTGGACAACAGCCCTCTCTCAGAAAGAATCTTAAAGCTAAACTTTCTACAGGAGCAGCTGATTCTGCCCCGTTGCCCATGACCTCACCTCAAACAGCACTGAAGAACAGAAATGAAAGATATCTCTATTTGTGAATGGGGATGGCTAAAATGCATTAATGGACTGTCCATGTTTCTGAATGCAAATGAAGATAGTAGCACCCTAACTTGCAAGATTAATCCATTAAATCAAAAGAAAAGGTTAGAAATTATGTAAATAATATACTAGCAAGGATTCCCCCTCTGTGCTTGTGCAATTGCTACAGTGGGCAAAGGAAGGAATATGGGTCTCTGCGTAAGCCCTGCTACCATCTAAGAGCTGGGACGTGAGAGTTCAGCATGAAGTCTGTCGAGTTTGCAATGCTGTTAGAATTCACCAGATGGGGCTAATAAAGCAAATACAAGTATTCTCTGTAGGAGTCATAGATAGGTAGAGAGCGCAATATATATTTGTATCTATGGCATAGAAGTTTTAGACTTCTAAAAGTTTTTTTTTTTTTTAAGTTAACCCCTCAATGAGTCCATTATTTACAATAGATACTTTGTTTCAATAATTTTCTGTGAATCATATGTTTAACTCTTCAACCATTCCCCACCAACACACAAACCAATAATTGTCTCAGGAAATCTGTAAGTTAGATCAGGCTTGCTTATTTTAAAATTTTTAAATCTCTAAACAATTATAAAACCACATATATAAAACCGGTAGAGTATAGGTTGTCTTCAGCTCCTAGAAACTATGCTTTCTTCTATGTTTAGATAAAAATACAAATAAAAGTTGTAAAAATTAGTTTAAGCTTATAAATGCGTTCGGCCTTCCCCTCTCATATGGTACGCTGATAGAAACTGATCCTGTCTCCTAAGTCCATCTCCCAGATTTAGTTTCACACAGAGACTCTGAACACATTTAGAGATCACAGTAAAGTTTTAGTTAGCCTGTTTTAAAAAAAAGAAATTCCTGCATGTGAGTGCCTATATCAAATGCCCTCGTCTGTGTCAAATCACTGAATCAGCAAGTTAGTATTTGAAAATCGAAAGTAATTGCCTGTGAAAGATGTCAGACTGACTCTATATTCTCCTATGCCTTTAATAAGCAATTCTATCATTGTTACTATTGAAGGGAATGAAAATACATGAAGATTTAGTATATATCTACCCTATATTTGATTTTAGCATGTTATACCTACTTATGAAAATAAAAATAACAATGAACAAATAGACATCAGATGGCATTTAACTCGACCGACTGAACAGCTATTGGGAAATGACATAAATCGTGTTATACTTAGTACTTGGTCATAGAAAGATGGAGGCAAAAGACAAGGCATGTTACACTAATGTGCATCTTTGATTAAATGATTACTGATAAGTATATGTTACATAAGAACATAATATTGTATGACCTGGATAAGGCTTATAGTTTCAGGTAAACCAGAAAAGCAGAGACTCAAGCCCCTACTCTACACAGGTAATCTTCAAACCACACTTTTCTTTAGTAATCCCATCACTTGCTTTACATATGCAAGAGTAAGAGAGTAGAGAGAAACTGAACAAGTCTCATTAGGCACAGAGGAAGTCGAACTTCAGTTGGACAGGCACTTAAGACTGCCGAAAGCCTGACTGCTGATAATTTGTTATGATTAATTCAGGTTTTTGTGTGATGAAATTATAAAGTACATATGATAATGACATAAGAATATATGTGTCATAGCAATAAATCCCCATTCTCCTCAGTCAACCTCTTTTTGTCTTGTAGATGACTAAATCCCTGTCATAAAAAAAATTATCCCACTTTGATGGAAAAATTGTATTGGGAAGTTTTGTCTAAACAGTTACACAGCTCCACTCACTAACCTTCCAGCTCCTAAGTTCTGGACATCAGATGGATGGCGAAGACTTGTGAATTTAACTTATGCCCTTCTTGACTTGCAAACAAGTCATGAGCGTGACCATAATAATGACCATAATGAAGCCAGCACATAATTCAGAGAAATAAGCTCTCCTTTCTTTAAATGTGCAATGACTCAACTAGCACTGAATGAACAGCCTGTGCTATGCAGTATCCAAAGCTCCTGTGCTTCAGTGAGCTCATAGAAAAACTTGTACAAAGTCTCATTAGAAGATCATCTATCTAAAACTTCAGTGCTTCATCTAAACAATTTGGAGACAGTCATTCAGGCCATGGAAATGAAATTACACTTCTGACGCTGATGGAGATGCTCCTCCCATGACTGGACAGAAAGCAGATAGCCATTCTTCTTCTGGAGCTCTCTGCAACATGTCTGAGATAATATTGCCTTGTGAGAAAGGTCATAAGGGAATGTAGAATGTGCTAACAAATTTTCACTCCCTCTTGGAGAAATACACCAAAGCAACAGAGAAAGATCTCACCATCAGTTAGATAGATGACCTGGGGGAGACTGAGGAACCTAGAATAAATTTAAGACATCCATGCACATACCTCTCTTAAGTGCAATATGTTCAAAGGCTCTTGATTCTGGTCACCTTTTAGAACTTACTCACTTCTTTGTTTTGGGTTGGTAATGCTTCCCTTTTGTTGGCTGTTAAAGTCCGTTCTTTCCAAGGACACCTTTCTCAGCTTTCCTTATTTCCTGTTCTGCTTAGGGAGTCTTCAATCACACAAAGGCAGCCACTTCTGTTGCACAGATGACTGTTAATTAACTGTTGCTCACATCAACTACAGGTTGCTTGGCTGACCTGCAACACCTATTAATAACCATGTATTATCATAACACGATAACGTGAGCCTCCCAATGAAAACCAGCTGAATGAAACAGCTGATTCTGATGGAAGAGAAAATAATTTTGAAGCATTTACATACTGAATCTTTTGTTGCCTAAGTTACAAACACAAAAGAGTCTATTGCAGACTGCAGTTTAGGAGTGTTCTTGGCTTTCTCAATGGCACTACATTCTCAACTGCAGCACTGATACGCATCACTGTCTAGAAATTCCAGTTTTGTAAGAAACTCAGTCGTTGCTGCTGGCCAACAATCAGACCTTACTTATTCACAGGTTTGTCATTCCTCGGCTGGATTACAGCAATACTGTATGTATGGATAAGATGTCGTCCATATTTAGGGAGTTTTGAGAAGTCCATAATGCTGTAGCACATCTTAGAAACACAAGCTATTTGTAGGCAAATTAAACCAATCTCTCTGGCTTTCCACTGAATTTAAATTCATTATCTCAGTCTTATCTTCAGAGAACATAATTTCCAGGGCAGCTACAGCTTCAAGATAAGAACTGTTGTTGACAAGACCAGCACTCTTCACTATGGAGGTAAGGTAGTCTGTTCAGGAGACAACTTACAGAGAGCTGACTGCAAACAGCAAAATGAAATCTTCCAAAGACATCACAGAGTTCACTGTCATCCAATTCCAACTGCAAAGCGGATTTCTTTTACCTTGCCTTCTTCAATCCAAATGTTTGTTTTTAAAAATATCCATTTATTTTTAAGTAATAAACCCCCTCAACTATGAAAACAAAATGTTTTACATGCTCTTGCTCTTGAGGAGGGATGAGAGTACAAACAACATGCAATGTATTCTAGCATAGCAGAAACTCACTTGCTAACACCCTTTCACTTTGTAATACATATCATAAGGCATTATCTCATGTATTTAGTGTTAAATGTATGTAGTGGTTAAGAAGAATAAGGAGTTATGAAACTCTGCCATAAACAATATTTTCTTGTGATGAAAGCAAGTTAGATGTACTTTAAAGTCCACGTAACTCACTGGAAACATATTTCCAACACTGTAATTCTTTTTCGTCTCCCCATATTAAATGGAACTTGCATGCCATTCTCCTCACCAGCATCAGTCTTTTGGCTAGTTCAGATGTGTCACATATCTCTGTATGCCTCTGTCTGTTAGCAATTCACACACATTCATAATTTGTTAAAATTTGACACATTGCAGAGCTTTTGACTTTTTTGACTCTTAAGGCAGTCACACACTAAATGCCTAAATTGGTTTTGGCATCAGAAGTCCAAGCAAGCCTTGACAGACCTACTAGAGTTGGCAGACACTGCAGAGACAGTCTCCCGATTCCTGCATCAGAATCTGCAGGCATTGCACACTAGAATAGACACTGTTTGCATGATGGAATATGGGTGTAGTCACCATCCTTCTTTTTATTTTGGCTCAGAAGAGCTGGTAAAAGCGTCACTAAATTCAGCTGTTGCACTTTTAGGGAAATGACAGATGGCATTCAAATTCAAGCATAGAAGTTTATAACTGTACTTGTATTGTGTAAGTTTCAAGGCTGCAGTTTCCTCATGGCCAGCAAAAGCTCTATTAATACTACATCCTGAAAAGCTGCAGGACCAATTTATGCTCTGCATAAATTGATCTCAAAGGACCACACAATTTTATTAATGTTAGTGAACTTTGCTCATGTCTGTTTTGCGACTTGCCAAAACACTTGCAAGGAGTAAAGGCACGATACAGCAGTGATTCTGACTGACTTCTATTTACTGGTTGTGCGGTACATACAAAACAACACATCTAGGGGTGTCCTCAGGGGATCACACCAGAACTATCATCTTTGGTTAGCTTGAAACAGAAGATTTACAAGTGCTACAGAGATTTTTTTCATAAGGCTTATCTCTGTAATCTCTTTTTTCCCATTCATTAACCAAGTATTTGATGAGTATTGTTGATGGAGCCGTACAATAGTGTGCTTGTGACTTGCAGCTGTGTTTTTCAAATGAGTATTTGTCTTGGATTCTCTGTGGAATCTCTCAGCAGCTTTTATTGATGTTTCTTGGTAAATGCTAAACACTACATCAATTCTTTGACTTTCTGCACCATCAAGTACTGCTGATAACCAGGTACTTGTTAACTTTGTTTATTCTTTGGATCACACTCATTCCATCAGTGACAGATGGCCTGCTGTGGTTTCAGTAGGATTTGCATTCCACACAGTCCCTCTACTAAAGTTGCCTGCTTTGTTCTTCAAAGTGATCTATCCAATGTTGTCAGTGTGTAATGAGTAAGACGTACTGAGTATGCCTGCTTGGAGGCACACTTTCTTTTTTTTTCTGCTGTTAAATCCTTACCGGTTTTGAATATTATTATTATTTAGAGTTCTAAATAATAATAATTAGAGCATTTCCTGCTCTTCTTTTGGTGACCGAAAACATTCTGACCTTCTCTCTGGAAGTCCATTCATGAAATTTCTGCATGAAAGAACCGCTCTCAGGATGATACTTGAAATAATTGCAGATCTGCTCACCTACCTCATGTGCTTTTAGGAAGTCATCAATACCATCTGGCAGGGCTGGCTGATAAGCTGACAAGCTCTATTGGTCATTATTGATTGGCTTTGTCTTAAGAATTTCAAGCAAGGCTTCAATACCTGGCCTTCTGGAAGTCTGACGATCTGTACTTGTTCAGATATTCACTCAGATACGTACTCTATTCTGCATGAGTTAACCTGGAGATCTTCAGCTGTTTCATGTCTCTCAGCTACCTTGTCCTAACATTTTGATGGGAACAGGAAGATAGCGTTTAGCAGCAAACTAAATCTCTTTGCACTAAATTGATTTGAGACTAAATCACTTTAACCCTCTACAGTCTGAGTGGACTTCTGTGGTTGAGCTGATCTAGAGGAAATAAAGGGAGGTCCTGCTTCCCTCCAGCTCTGCTGCGCATTCCTGTCCCCTCCCTTACATAGGCAGTGTTTTTTCATTTAACCCTATTCTTTTCACATGTGCAGGGAGTTTAATTCTCTATCTATCTATATCTTTTAGAAATGGCTTATCATGAGCTTAGATGAGCACTGCTGGTAAAGGAAGCAGCAGCAGCAGGTAGTCACAGTCAAGAAAGAAGACAGCTGGACAACCCCTTTGGTAGTAGCGACATTACAGCAACACAGCCACAGCATTAAACTATACCTTGAAAGTGTGTTTTTTATTGTTAAGATGACCTAACTCTGCTGCTAATCTTCCCCTAGATGCACATGCCCAACTCCTTTATTTTGGCTCAGCCTGGTTGCTGATCAACAGTTTGCTTACCTGAGAACCCGTCATTTATCCGTGTGTGCTAGTTTTCAAGTGGATCTGACCCACCCTCCGGTTGCATGATTACTGTAACTGATGCGAGGTAAGGGAGATACATACCTGAAGATAGAGGAGAGGTCAAAGCCCTTTGTTACAGTTGGAGATCAGTCTTAGATTAGCTTGAGTCAATCCTGAAGCTGTAGTTAGACAAACTCTTTAAGCGGAAACCGCTGCCAAAAGAAACAGTCCTGCCTCCCCGCCCAGTGAAAACAATGCTTTCCAACCCTATGCCACCTCCTTCTGACGCTGCTCTGGCTCACCGTGCAACACAGCTGGCTGGGCAGTTGCGTGACTATCAGAACAACCAAGTAAGCTATCTGACGACCAGTTTTTCCGGTTAACATTTCAGGCCAGCTCCCCAGCCTGGCCCTGCGCACAGCCGGCCGTGCAGGTGCAGAGCTGGAGGGATGGCTGTTCTGTCTCCTCCAGGGGCAGCGTGGCCTTGACGCGAAGGCCCGAAGTAGCTGCACCCTCTCGCGTGCCGTCTCTTCACCGGCGTCCCCGCGAGGCTCTCCCGGCAGGGCCCAGCAGCCCCACCTGAGCGGGCCTTCGGGAGCCGGCGGGTGCCCCGGCAGTAACCTGTGGGCTGGCCAGGGCCAAGGCAACGAGCGTGGCCAGGGTGTCGGCACCCGTCGTGGCTGCCCCGCCGTGGAGGCGGGAGCCATCACCCTGCACGCTGACACCTCTCCCGCTCCAGTTCGGTTACCACCTCTGCCAGGGGCAGATGCCCGCGCACGGAAGCGACGAGGCCCCTGCCCCCGCCGCCATGTTGCGCGACCCCCTCGGCGGGCAGCCACCGCCCCCCCCGGCGCCCCG
>Ga0065711_1043333_pt1 | contig 14792 bp, 6 predicted proteins | sample Hoacrofraction12_FD_59098 | JGI IMG/M metagenome (GOLD analysis project Ga0065711, IMG submission 59098) | Hoatzin crop microbial communities from Cojedes, Venezuela - Epithelial fraction 12 v2 (version 2) | ecosystem: Host-associated > Birds > Digestive system > Esophagus > Crop | place... | reverse complement strand
GGTTTCGGCACCACTTGTTGCCTTCAGAGGCGTGGCGACCTGGTTCAGGAACGGCACGGCGACCAACCCCAGGCCGCTCGGGCCATCAGCTCACAGACACCAATGTGGTGGACGGCAAATGGCGTTTATTGGTGGGTAGCACAGCATTGTATAGTCTAGGTTTACAGTGTCACTTCCGTCTACTTGCGTCATAGGCTAAATGCTATTGGCTGTCTGGAGAGGGGCCCTATCTTTCCGTACAGCATGACATCTTCCGACCGCCAAGCCCTAACTATCCACAGAAATTACTAATTACTTCAGCAGAAACTCTGTAATTGCCTGTGTATGTGAACATTGTGTCTGGCAGAATAAAATAAAAATAGGCTAGTATCAAACACCTTCAGTGGTTTAAATTTATTTGTTGTAATCCAGCAGACAAGAAGCTGGATTAGGGAAGGCTAAGACAGGTCAATTTACAAGGGAGCTATCAAGTTGAAGATGTCTATTGATGGGTTTTCCAGCTCAGTCTTATGACTGAGCCCATTACTATGTCAATAATTGACTATGGTCTAAAAAGTACGTGTATGCTTATGAAATTTGTAGGATGTGAAAAGCCGGGAGGTGTAGTAAAAAAAGGGAAGCTTATGAAATTTGTAGGATGTGAAAAGTTGGGAGGTGTAGTAAAAAAAGGGAAGCTGCAGTGTAATGATAGAAGACTTTGATCATCAGGCAAGAATTAGATGATCTTCTAAATTTTGATGACAGAAATACAATCAAATATGATAATCTCTTGTAATCGACATTTAAGGATTGGTTGTATTGACATTTCTCAGTAGAAAGAAAAATGGTTCATTTTCCAGAATCATCTAACAATTCACCTAACAAAAATATCCTGCTATTTTAAGGCCTTAGTATGCAGTCATGCAGCCATACGTTGGGTTTTTTTTTTGTCTTCCTGTGGATTATTATAGTTGTGGCTTTTCATCTTTTATTCCCAAATGAATCAGGAGTTTTGTTTGTCCTGTGGGAAGAGATGTTAGTAGAAGTTCTGCTGTTCTTTCTTGTTGCCTTTTTGCCAGTGATTGAAGAATAGGTGTAATGGGTTACAGTCTGTACCACCTTAATGTTCTTATTTACCATTCCAGCTCTACTGACTTATGTTAAGTGATGTAGGAAAGCTTTTTACTATAATATCCATAAAAATCAAATCTGTATAAAAGACTATCTACCTATTCTTATATCCATAAAGAAAAGGGGATTTTTTTAGTGGCTATATTTTTATTAATTGAAAAAAAAGTGTGGTTTTAAATGTTTCCGTGTAAATTATAGTACAAACTAATTTGACACCAATAAAATACATGTTTTAAAGTTTCTGATTTACCTGTTTCTCATATTCTATTTGATTTATATCAAGGTTATTGACATAATTTCAGTAGTGGTTATTGATATAATGGACATCAGTTCTTTTTACGTCATGTGATACTGAAAATAGTAATCTTCTAAATTGTTAAAAAATAATTTTTTTAAAAGTAGAGATAAAACTTTTGGGGAAGAGACCCATTGTAAGTACTGTTTTATAATTTTATGTTTTTTGATGTTGATTATATATACCTAGAATTGTTGTACAATTTTATAAATCACTTCAAGAAAATAGGACTAAATTTTCTATTCTGGCCCTTTACCTTAGTCTGACAGTGCGCAAAGCCTTTACAAAGACTTAATATTTTTTTAATTTCCACTTCAAACCATTTTTTCAAAGTTTTTTTCCTTTTTTTTTTTTTTCCTGAACCATATAAAAATGTTCTGTGGATAAGAGGTAACAGATGCTATTATTGCTATCAAAACACTAATTGACTAAAGCTATCTTGGTAGGCAATACTTACTCTTTAAGTTCTATTAAGAAATCTTTCAAATTCTTTCTTTACAATTATAACAGTGAGTTTGAATCAAACCTTATAAATGGAAAACTGTGTTCCCTTACCAACTCTTAATGTAGGCTGCATATTCTAATTCAATGAATGAGATTTATTTACATACATAATTATATAACTATATTTAATTTTATAAATTAATTTGATTTTATAAATATTGATATATGTTATAGTATATTTATATACACTATATTTATATATGCAAATATACAGTGTAAGGTATATTATACTTTATTTTTATGCGTTATTTATATATGTGTCATTTTTATATTTAAATTTATAAAAAGAAAAAGTCATGTGAACTTAATGCCATGCTATGGAAATGTTTGGAAAATTCGCTATGTATGAACATCACATGCTCCAGGGGAAATATGAATGAAGCTTATTGACAATTATTTGCCAATATAGTTTTGTCAGATTCTTTAATCCTTCACTTTCTTGGGAAGTTATACTTTTTGGATGAATATTAAACATGCAGTCAAAACAAAAAGCATATTTGATAGCCATCTGGCAAGGATGCTTTTTTTATAAAAAGGGAGACAGAGGTTTAGGTCTATGTTCTGCCTATCTGGATTAATGCTAGCATCAACCCTGTACTTCTGGTGTTGGTTTTTTTTGTTTGTTTGTTTATTTGTTTTTCCCAGTCTTTCTTTTTGTTAGCTGTTACATGTGATAGAAATGCTTAAATATTTATAGAAGTTAGTACCCTACCGTCACCTCTGGCCTATAATTTCATATTAAATTAATCTGAAATACCCTCAGTACTGGAAGCAATATAATTAAATCTTCTAACTTTCTACAGACCCAGCATGTTGGGTCAAAGTGGGAATGCTGATGATGGGAGGCATTTGTCTCTTTGCCAGGTCTTTGTAAAGTGACAGAGATGCACACCTGTGGGCCAGGGCAGATCTCAGTGCCCATTCTTACACTGGCAGGAGGTGACTACCAGCAGCAGGTCTTTCAGCACAGACACTTATTAGAAGATGTGTTTCCCAAGTGTATCCAGCCAGATTTGGCACATGACGTTTTGGATCTGAACAGATCCTGTAGCACTTGTCCTGCAGATGTGTGAAATAGAACCTAGGAGGTGAGAAGGGCAAAGCTGAGTTTAATACAGAATGAGTAAGCATGCTTCAGGCATTGTACTTGACACTTGAAATTGTCTAAGAGCTCTTCTGAGCCGAGAAAATTAGTGGGACAACAATGTGATGGGCTTAATTCTATGTAGCTTTGCTAACCTTAAAATTCTGGTCTAAAACTAATAGACTAAGAAGTTGTCCTGTCATCTTCTACATCTTAAATAACATTTTTTTTTACTGTTCTGCTTTTCATTTCCCTCTGCCAATGCTCTTTCGTTTACTCTGTAGTTTTTCATGTGTTCTTGATTGTATCGAGAGCCCTAAAAGAATTTTTAAAACTGTCTAGGGACAGGAGCACCATTCTCTGTGCAGCATTACAGTTTCATATGGGAAATAGCTTAAATTAAACACTTGCAAGTTATTGAGTTATTGTGTATATTTATTTGTGTTTAAGAATTTGAGTACAATGTGCTAGTTGTACGTTTACCAACTGGAAATCAGATCTGGTCACTAGCACATAGAATATGCATTAAGAGGTCTGTGACACTAATGAATAGAATATATGTGAATGTACGTACACACACATATATATTTATATAGTAATTCAGCAAAATTACTGGAAGGTTTTTGTCCAGTCACAATTTGTGTGTAAGGACTAATTTCAGTATGTGTCAAAAGCTATCCTGAAAAGATACTTTTGCATTTAAAATACTGCAACTTAGGATTGTTTTAATATATACTCACTTTTCAGTATTATGGAACATTGGTATTGAGTGAAATGGAAAATGAAGTGTGATACTGTCCAGCACTCAATGAATACAGAAGCAGAAATAGGCAGGCAAATATTAACAAAGATACTCCACTTTTAAGTTAAGGTTTGTAGGATGATGGAATGGGTGCATTCAATTTGATGCTTAGTCATTTTGTATTAAACCATGGTGCAAAGTTGTTTTTACCAACCACAAAATGCTCAGCTTACTAAGTATTAGTGTACTGTCAGAAATATGCTGTTTTCATATGCTTTTATAGCCAGCACCTCACAAGGAAATGTGGTCAGTACATTTAGCCACCATAGACTTTTCTGTCTTGGGAAACTACATACCTGTTTACAACTAGGTGAATAGATAACATTTTCTGACCGTAGTTTCAAACAAGATTTGAACTGAGACAAAGATTTGGATTAACCATCAGGTCCAAGCTATTTCTAGTATTAGCGTACCATAATAACCCTTGAATTAACAATTTCATATTCAGTTTTTCAGATAATACAATGTTGGATTTTATGTGTCTAAAAAATGAATGCATGAGCAGAGGTGATTATTATTTCAAGTGTTCACTTGCCATTTACTATTAAATGAAATGGCTTATGCCATGAAATGTTTGCATAATACACGATGCATTTATGATAATTAAATAGATATCTTCATTTACTATTTTTAGGTTAAATTTTTTCCGAGATGTTCCTGAATTCAGAGTACTAGCATGTGGTGGAGATGGAACAGTAGGCTGGATTTTGGATTGCATAGGTAATCAATAGAGTTTGCATAGTTTTGCTTGACTCATGTTTTTCATTTTACTGCTCTTCCTTGTATACCAAAGTATGGATACAGCTATTTCAATCAAGATCTTGTTCATTTAAATTTTTAAAATTTGTTAGTTTGGGACATGATTATTTTAAAGGATATTCAAATTGCAAAGGATATTCAAAATCCTTAGACAAGTCCAGTGTTTGTAGTCCTCTGGATTTCCAGAAGGCAAGAAATTTGAATCAATTTATTTTCATTTCAGTTCAAAGTCCATTCCCCAGACTGATTCAAATCTAAATTGTTTCTTTTAAGACCATTTACCTTAGCTCGTATGCTTTTTCAGTTACCAAATTTTTGTTTATGTTCCATTATCCTGTAATGGATATTATGGGCTAACAGCCATTTCAGTTTTGGAGCTCTTTCAGTCAGTTGTCTGTAATCCTCTGTACAAATTATTAGGAAGGCCCAGAAGTCAAGATATTACAGATATAAACTTCCCAAGGCTTACCAGAGAGAATATCTTCCACACCAGGTGAACATTTATTTGATGTTAGAGGGGCTACAGGGAAAATAGGAAATGGGAATGTGTGACAATGCAAATAAGGAGAGAGATGAAGAGAGGTGAAAAGAATCAACTGAAAGTTTGGATGAAGTGTGTTTAAAAGTGTGTGCTTTGTGGGAGGTGTGGACCAGAATACCTTTTAAAGTTCAGTGAAAAGTAAAAATGATGTCATGGAGGAATGACAATATGCCATGCAAAGGCATATTTCTAATCTTGGTTTGAATAAAAACCAAACCTTTTTGCAAATACAAACTATTGATTATAACTCTCAAATAGCTTGCAAAATCATAAATTGATGTACATAAATAGCAGGTATATTGCCTAAACTTGGAGGGGGTGAAGTTTTGCAGCTGTTAATTGTGTCATCACTTTTTTCCATGAGGTCTAAAAAGCCATGCAGTTACTTTCTCTTTCAGTGGCATTATTTGAACAAAAGCCTGGGTTTTGTCATAATAAAACAACGATCTTCCACAGAAATTTTTGTGATACATCCATTTGTTTCAAAGATGCAAGAAATAAATTTTGAATTCTGTCTTTTAGCGAACAAAGCCCTTTGTCACATGTTGTGCATATAAAGTTTAAGAAATCACCTATTTTAAGAAACAGACACTTTCTAGTTGGATCTTTTCTTCCTTGATCTCCTGATATACAAAGAATCTTAGCTGAGAGCAAAGCAAGAAGAAAAAGATAAAAAAGAAACAAACCACAATAAAAAAGAAAAAAAAAACCAACCAAACTTTTTTCTCCTTGATTTGAGACTTCTAAACTTTTATTATTCATTATCCTATTAACTGTTAAATTCTCTTAAAGATTTGCAGCGCACTGGTATTGTGAATGCTGTCTTCCTAAAAAAACTGAAAAGAGAAATGGATAATAACAAGATGTCCCTGCCACATCCATTGGATATATGAACTCCTGCTGAGAATTGCTGATAATTGTGCATAATTCTATGAACAAAAAAGCTAATCATTTAGTTATTCAAGTATCACTTTTAAACTAGACATGCTACTTATTCCAATTAAATGGGGAATTTGGCAAGTTACAGATTTGAAATATTTTACCTGGGCGATATCTGCCCCCCTTCCAGCTTTCAGAAAGGCTGTATTTCTTGACAAGGGTTTTCCCACTGGATTTTGAACAGAGATCCTTTGACTTGAATTACTAGAAAAGTACCGATAAAGATACTGTAAATTATCATATCTGTGGGCTACAAAAATCCTTGTGATAACAATCAAGTAAGTTAGGATTAAGGATTGGATATTGACTGGGGAAGGGGCTGCGTAAGGGAGTGGCTTGGTGAAATGCTTGTTGCTGAGCAGGCAGCATCATCTCATATACAAAAAGTGTATCACTGTCTTTTACTGAAAGAAAACCTAACACAGTTACTATATCAGTACCATACAATTAGATTTTTTTTTCCTTAGTTATGTTTTTCCTTCTTTATTCACAGAGAAAGCGAACTTGATTAAGCATCCTCCAGTTGCTATCTTGCCCCTTGGGACTGGCAATGATTTAGCAAGGTGTCTGAGATGGGGAGGAGGTAAAGACAAATTAAAATACACTGCATTATATAATTAAATAGAAAAAAAACACTTTTGCTTCCAAGTCTGCTCTCAACATTTGGATTTCTTTTTTATGATGTATGTAATGAACTGTTATCAGCTTTCCTTTTTTTTGGAATTAGTTGCCTATAAATGTTATACAAACGATTCTATAGTTATTAAACACTGTAATCACTCTTTATACCTTGCTTGTAGCTTCTGCTGACACCAAAAAGGCTCTAAGGTGCAAAGAGAGTAGTATATAGCTGTTTGGTTGGCTTTTTACCATCTATATTGCAGTTATTTCTTTGATCAATACCTTATAAAGGGAGTATACTTAAATGGATTTTAATTGAGGCTGTTCTGAAAGGGTTACTGAAAACAGCTAATAATGGGTTTGGAGTGGTTTCATCTATTTTAATATTCATAAATATTAAATGAAAAATGTGTCTCGGCCTCAGACTAGTTCCTTTGATCCACTCCCTTCTCTTCTCCTACAGAGAGTTCCAGACAGTAAGTGCTGTGGTGCTATTTATCAGGAAATGAGAAGGCAAAGAATGCTGAAAGGAGAGCATGTGTAAAGTCAAACCTTTAACACCATTTGCATCCTTTCCTGTATGTATGGAGCCTTACTCTCAGCTCCTCCAATAACTTATTTCCATTCAGGATTTGCATGACAGGATAACTTGAAGGAGACACAAAGAAAGTCTTAGGCAAGACTCAGTCTCTGGTGAAAGCATGTCAGTTTATGGTCATTTCAGTTGAGATGTGTATTTGGAACTTGGCTATTTTTTTGGAACTTCTCAGCCTTTGTAGAGATTTCTGCCTTCTTCTGTCTAATCATAGCAAGTTTCCTTTCCAAAAGTCTGCCTTATTACCAGATAGCCTTTAGCAAATTCACAGTAGTTTCCATGCTAAGAACTTCTTTGTTAACCGTAATGTTCTGTCAGATCATTTGAGGGTCTGCTTTATTTTCTCTGTCGTGACTGGTGATTGTTTATTCATATAGACTTAGGAAAGAAAATAAGAAAAACCAACCCAAAACCCAAGCAAATCAGCCTTGCTTCACCTTCTGAACAGTTCATAGGGTAGAGTCATAGAATAAGTCAGGCTGGAAGGGGTCACAGGAAGTCACTAGTCCAATCTCATTCTCTAAGCAGGGTCAGCTATGAGGGCATTTGATTACATTGGTCAGGACCTGCCCTTCCATTCACTTCTATTTATCTACCTTCCATTCAGAGTGGTTCCTCTAGACTAATGTGGAAAACGACAGTATGAAAATATTCTGGCTTTCATCATTCTTTGCCCAGTTGCTTTGTGGTAGACAATGCTGTAACACAGATTTTCTGGACCTTCTGTAGATGGGAGAGGAGACAGGGCTACCAGAAACTAAACTGCAGAGGAGTGATCTCGAGGATGCAAACAGATGGAATTGTGCATGCTGTTGTTAAGTGGTGGTTAACTAACAAAAACATACTATACAACCATGAAGAAATAAGTCAGCAGTGGGTTTTGAGCAGGAACTCTTTGAATCGCTTTGCTTGATAAAACTGTTAATGACCCAGGAAGTACATACTGCTTGAATATGAAAATTTGTTTCTGATTTGAAGAAGGATTGAATCCACAGATCTGAATTATCTATTACAAAGTCATTTGGTCTGAGTAGTATCCAGAGCTGATAATGTCCCTTAGTAAAAGCCCCACACTTATTATGTGTGCACATACATGTACTGTATGTTATTTACACACCCCTGAGTATACACAAGTTCTCTACTGAGTTGAGCATATGGTGTAGTGAACTACTGCTACTAGTGAATTACCTAAAGACATGTGAGTGCTTCTTGACAAGTAAGAGTAAGATCTCTCTACAGAGCAGGCTGAGGCTCATAAGTAAGTTGTTGAAAGATGGAAAATGTCAGTTCTGCTGAGAAGTCGTAAGGTATGGATTTCAAATTTTGGATTTGTTATGCTAAACCCCACTGAAACAGTCAAGAAAAAATAGTACACACCTTTTAACTTTTCACTCTTTTGTCAGACTTTATTCAGACAAATCTATTGTATGTCTTTTTTCCATAAATTTTGAAATCAAAGGACTTTAAATACTGAGATGAACTTCATAGCAAGAACACTGTGCAAAGTATAACCTTAGCTTTTTCTATAGCTGCTTATAATCATTTGGAAAATTCAAGGGCTTAGCAAGTTTTGAAGGTCGAAGTATTTTCTCCAGTATGAATCTGATACCCAGTGAAATCTGTAGAATTAATCTAAGTTTACATCTATTTAGTGGAATGCAGAAATCAGCTTTGTATTTGTACTCCTTTTAATGACAGATGCTGGACAATTGTCAATAGTTCAAACACAATCCTACTTTTCAGGTGTTATATGTATAATTGTCATTTTTCCAGTCATCTAGAAAGAGAAAGAAAATGGAATGAAACTTTAATATGTTTGATTAAATAACCATTTTCATGTTTTGCTAGGTTATGAAGGTGAGAATTTGATGAAGATCTTGAAAGACATTGAGAACAGCTCAGAGATTTTGCTGGACAGGTGGAAATTTGAAGTCATACCCAACGATAAAGATGAGAAAGGAGACCCAGTGCCTTACAACATCATCAATAACTACTTTTCTATTGGTGTGGTAAGACTTATGTTTATCATTAAGTGATTTCCTTTTTCTGTGTTGAATAAATATTTGCATTGCATGTCTTCAGGTGAAGAATTGTTGGCTACAGATCATTTATAATGTTATTTTGCCAGTGAAATGAATACATGGATGACTGACAGCAATTTACATAAATTTACTTGCACACATTCAAACCAGAATTATTTTTCAGGACCTTCTACCTTCCCATCTATAAAAAAGATATTTGTGTTGTTCCTAATGGTTTATGAGCAGCCATAGCACTAAATTTAGATTTGTCATTATGAAAGTCCTATAAAAATATAAGGGAAAACTAACCACTTAATAAGACCTCTAAGTAACCTTTTCCGTTAGTATTCATGTAATCAGAATTGTTTAAAAGAACGGTGGCATTCTTTATTTCTTCAGGACAGTTTTAAATAATAGAATAATAACATAACACCCCCACACACATACACACACACACACACACGCAGGTATCTTCGTGGTTCTGTCTTATGGGGCTATTCACAGTTAGAATGAATTATGAAGAAAAAGGGGTTTAAGAAGCTCTTCGTGTCCTAGGAACTGCATCTCTGGCTTGTGCTTCTTTATGGTTTCCTGTTATATCTGCTGTCCACGCTGCAGGGGAATTAGGCATGTCTGGTCTGACTCTTCAGTCTTTTGCTTTGGATATGGTTTCAAACACAAGCAGATGGGGGACTGTGATGAGGTCCAAATTTCACAGACTGAATAGTTCATAAATGAGGTTTTTAACTCGGACACGAAGGCGAATTAACTTGGGAACATGCCCTCCAATAGGCAGCGCTAGCTATTCTGAAATCAGTTTGCTCCACATACATTACATAAATGTGTATATTATTTTTTAATAAAAAAAATCAAAATCCACTTTTACAGGGTATCTAATTCTGTCTTTTAATGGGAAGTAGAACATACAACATTGTAAATCCACGGAAATTTAAAGATGTGTGCTTAATGTGTTTGATCGCTGTGATTCAGTATTAACAAGGTTCTGCCCCAACTTTAAATGGTTGATGAAATTTTCACATATTTATTGAAATTCTGTGATTTTGATATAGTGCCTATCAGCAACATGCAGAGACAGTGTATTGCTTAAAATCATTCCTTCTCTTCCTGTACTGTCTAGTCCTAAATGCTGAAAAAACAATCAGGTGTCTCCAAGGTGAAGATATTTAAGTAAGAAGATGTTGCTGGGGGTTTTTTTGCTTGTATAGCAAGTGCAGAGAACAACTAGATGCAACAGAAATAACAGAAATTAGTACATAAAAGTACATAAATGCAAAGTATATGCACCAAAACTAGAGCAAAATTAAGTTCGTCAACAGGAGAGAAAGTGCAAATGAAAATCTTTGGTTACAGAACAACTCCATGATAACAGAAAGTGCCCAGCAGAGGGGGACGTATTCAGTGACTTTGTCAAAAGGGAATATCGATGCTAAAGCCTCACAGATGAAGAAAGAAAATAAATGTAGTTTATTAAGGAAGCAAGCAAGAAGTGTGAGGGAGGAGGGATGAGATTTTACACCTATATGTTAATACAGTGCAATTTAAATGGTTTCTAAAATGTAGAGTACCACCACATGTAAAGATACAGCACAGAAACAGGAAACTGAATGCCAAGTAGATAGTGGGACATCTGTGAATGTGCTAGGCTTCAAAGAATCCTTCAGCATTATGCAAGGGAAGAAAACAGAAACACATTCAAGAAAAAAAAAGATGAACTGAAATTATTCAGTGGCAAGATCACAATACTGTTAAGGACAATGTAAATTATTTGTAGAAAACTGCAGGAAAATAGCAGACTCTACTCTATACACCAGGCTCCATGGACAGCCAGAAGACTCAGTTTTCAGTTAAAAACTTTGAATTCATGAATTTGGTAACACTAAACTTATGATTCTTCACATAACAGAAATGTGAGCACCAAAAAATTATACCAGGAGTGGACAATACAGTATGGTGCATTGAGAAAAGCTTCTAAAATTGTAAAATCACATTTTTGAAGGAGTAAGATCTTCCAAGTTTGTCATACGTGGAAATATATAAAATGCCTTTTTCTCGTTTTTGTTGGTGTGAAAAAGACAAAGCAAATGGAGAAGATAAGAAATTATATTTTAGACTTGGTAAAATTGTGCAATTCATATATTAAATAGCATTCATAATAATTCTTAAAAATCCAGGAAAAATGTTTGTCTATGTAAATAGACAAAGTATTCAAACTTGGCTATAACTGAAGTAAACCTAATTTCGTAAAAGCAAAATAGTTTTCAGTACTTGGTGCCTAGTACAAACTTTGGCAAGTACTGAACTGGGAAAGCAACAATCTACCACTGTGTTACACACCAGTCCATTACTGCTGATACCCAAGAACATAACTGGAGTCAAGCCTGTAGCAAAAAAATACTAGTACCACCTACAGTGTTATAGTAAGAGAAACCAGAAGGATTTGTGTCATACATAATGTTATTCATAGAACCATAGAAAATCATTGAGTCATCAAGCCATTCCTCTCCATAAGGAGAGGCATCACTGGCACTTGCCTAATTCCTGATAGAAGTTTATCCAGTTTGTCTCTAGATATTCCCAATAACGGACATTTCCTTATTTGCTTGTGATGACCTACTGTATTACTTTGTTGTCCTTACTCTGAAATTTCTTTGTCATATCTAACCTGAATAGTCTGGGTGTAGCCTGGGCCCAGGTCATTTTGTCCTGTACAGAGTGGAGAAAGAAAACAAATTATTCCATTCCTGTTAAACTATTGCCTAGTAGAAGATCTGTCAGATCATCCCTTAGTCTTATGTTCTGTTGCCTTTCTATCTCCAATTTCTTCAGCCTTTCCTCATCGAAAATGTTTTCTAGACATCTGATGATACGCATTGCTTTTATCTGTGCTCAGATAAAAACTGAGAATTCAATCCAGTTAGTCCCTTTGGTCTGTATCTCTATGCAACCATAGTGCTCCCAAGTAGACACAATGCTGCATTTGGTGTCTTAGCAGCACTGAGTGGAAAAGAGGAATTAATTCATGTCTTGCAGAGCATACCTTTATGAAGAAAAATTAGCCTTCTTACTATTGACATGAATTTCTTTATTCTTATTTGACTTGTGATTCGTTGTTCATTTCAGATACTACTCTGAAGAATCACTACTTCATATCTCATTTGGGTTTTCCATAAGTGATTCTTCCTGCCTGCATGCAGAAACTTACACCCTCTCTTAATTTTCACTATTTCTCCAAGGCACTATGAAAACTAGTAGTAACCTACAACATACTGCACATTGTCTTATAGATTCATGCCAAATAATAAGCACAGTCTCTAATCTGATATGAATAGAACCTGCTGTATGAATTTTGTAACAGAATGGCAGAAATTATATTTGACAACAATCAATCTCAATGTATACTTAGAAAGGCCGGGGGAGTAAAATTCAATAAAACTGTGCTTGGCGTGGGACTCTTACTGCCTTAGGACCATAGTTCAGGTTGGAAGGGATCTCCGGACATCATTAGTCCAATCTCCTATTCTAAGCAGGACCAGCTATGAGAGCTGTGGATACAAGAACGCTGGGGTAGACAGTGTTCAAAACCTTGCTGAAGTTGAGCATGACATCCACTGCTCTCTCCTCACCTACAAATCTCACCTGTTTTATCATGGACATCAGTTTGAAGGCAGTGTACCCATTGGAAGGATAATGATGCACTAAGTCAAAAAGGAATGTTTTACAGTAGTGTGTGTATGTGAAAAGTTTGATTAGTGTGTTCAAGCCAAAAAGATTTCTTTTACTACAGCAGTCTCTGAGCTCTGATAAGTACATAAGTATATGTTCTATACTGCGTAGAAGTACAGGGGAAAAAAGTAAGAAACAAAGTGAGATGTAGTAGCTGAATGAGTATGTGCAATGTTCAACCTGAAGAAAACACAAAGCAGGGAAGAACCATACAAAGCATAAGCCAAGCTGTGTGTCACTTTCAAAGCAAGAGCTGGAAAACATCTAAGAGCAATGTAGAGTAAGATAAAGATTTTTCAAGTGTTCACATCCATCATTCTGTCAGGATGGCAAGATACCAGGAGAGGAGATCCATCTGCTTCCCAATAATATTGGAGTCACTGAAACAAACTAAATATCAAAGAAGAATGTGTATTAAAGCAGTCAAGTCATATTTGCTTTAAAAAACAGGAATAAAACTGAAAACACCCAACCAAAACAAAAAATTCCTCCTCAAGAATATAGTAGTAGGACCATGTGAAAATGGAAGCTTGTCTTGGAAGGTCACGGATTCAGTGAGCTAGACGAACATAACGGATTATATTAGAGGACAGATAAGCAGGCATGATAGGAACAGGAAACATCAGACCAACTGTCAGACAGTGGCAAGTACAATTACTGACATATTTTGGAGAAAGCAAAAAATAATTTTTCCCCATAATCTACTCAGCCTGCTTTAGTAGTCATACATTCATGCACTAGGTTGATATTATCACAGTGATCATCAAAGGCAGATTTCAGTAATGTTAGTATTGGTGTGTTATCACTGACTGTATTCTACACAGTGGACTTGCAATGCATTTTTGTAGTTGCTGCAGTAATGGAATTTCAGTCACGTCACATCATTTAGCTAACTTGCTGAGGTTATAAACTATTAGAGGGAGTGTGTGTGTGTAGACAGAGTGTGTCAGCTTGTGCATAATATTTGTCATGGTTAGCCTTTTCCCCATGGATCAAACAACATAACTTATGCTGCTTTCTTCAAGGACTCAGCTGCTTACCATTAATGATGGGTCAACATGTATATGTGGACAGTTACTTCACATAAGCTTGTGTACTGTAATACCCCTGCACATCTGGTTTCTTTTAGCCTAGCTAATTTCCATGTCACAGACCTGTATAAATGTCCTGGGTTCGGCCAGGACAGGGTTAATTTTCACCGGACTCCAGGAAGGGGCACAGCCGGGCGGGCTGACCCCACCTGGCCAAACAGAGCAGGGTATTCCGTACCATGTGCTGTCATGCTGGGTTCCGGTGGGGAGGAGCGGGGCGGTGGGAACTCACTCGCGGCTCGGGAGCGTGCAGCAGCTCTCTCTGCGGGCTGTTTTGTGTTGTGTATTCCTCTTATGTGTATCGTTGTTGTTCCTGTTCCCTTTGTTTGTTGTTCTGTTAAACTGCCCTTATCCCGACCCACCGGTTTCTGCCTGTTTCTTTCCATTCTCCTCCGCACCTCGGCGGGGGGAGGGGTGGCCGCGTGGTGCTTTTGTTGACTCCGCAGCCAAACCAGAACAATAAAGAAAAGTGAAACTTCACTAATCTATTAAATATCATACTAACTTAGCATAGAGAAATATTCTCACAAAATTCAGTAATATCTCTTCAGTTCAATGCTTGAACTTAAAAAAAACACCCTAAAAAATGCCTCCAAAACCCCAACAAAAACCAAAACCAATCAACCAAAAAAACTCCCAAACTAAACTCCCAGATATTCACGACTGTATGTCAGCATTACTTTTAA
>Ga0065711_1043332_pt1 | contig 14792 bp, 7 predicted proteins | sample Hoacrofraction12_FD_59098 | JGI IMG/M metagenome (GOLD analysis project Ga0065711, IMG submission 59098) | Hoatzin crop microbial communities from Cojedes, Venezuela - Epithelial fraction 12 v2 (version 2) | ecosystem: Host-associated > Birds > Digestive system > Esophagus > Crop | place... | reverse complement strand
AGTGGAGGCAGCTAATTGACAGTCATCACAGTTCCACACTGGGTTCCAGGGCACCAACATTTAATACAGACAGGATCATGACTTATATCACTGGTCACCACATCTACTTTCAACTTAATCTGCATTGGTTGAAAAGATGTAGGGGATAAAGCACATGTTTGTTTTACATGCAAACTAAGTATCTCCTTAAAAACATCTCCTCTATCAAAGTGCTCTCTAGCTGCATCTTATATTGGACTTAATGGAGGCAACTGAGACCATAAGGGTGTTTAGGTGTATATTTAACTTACTAACTTTTGGCACACACAGCTGAACATAGCTTATACAAAGTGTAAGGCCTTGAATTACAAAGTACATTCTACTATTAAAAATATTCATAAGTCACAGTTGCTGGATTTTGGGTGGGGGGTGTGTTATTAGTTTTATTTTTGCATTTTTTTGTAGACCTAATTCACAGCCCACTGAAATCAACAGAAAAAATTTTTTCCACTTACTTCATTGATTGGGCGATAGGACAGTCATGTGCATACACCACCGTTAGATAACATCAAATCCCTTTTCATACTGAGTTGAGAAGCACACAATAAGGATTTCACTCCTGACTGGAAAAATTGCAAATAAGAAAGTTAGCATAGCATTTCTTATGAAAGCTTTCTGAAACATAAATGAAGCAAAACCATTAACAGTTCCCTAATGCATATGTAGACAGCTATGTATGCATTTAGACATATTTATGTGGCTAACACTTTGAATGTACAGGAATAGAGAAAGAGCCAGCATGAGAATTAAATAAATAACAAAAGAATATCTTAGAGAAGAATTAAGCATGAGAATTAAACATTTTCTTTAAGAGGAAGAGTTAACTCATAGCTGATTTCCTGAATGGTGAAGTATTTATACATAAATACCTTCCTAAAGAATGAGTAGTCACCTGTAGTAATATGTGCTCAAAGTACTTTTTCAGTGAATGCTACATATATTGATGCAGAATTCCTTTAAACAACCAGTTAAAAGTGGCATGAACATGCTTCTGGTGACTAAAACAAAATAAATGGCAACTGAAAATCAAGCATTAAAACAGATGTCCACCTATCCCAGCTGAAACTGTTTAAGTGAAAACCATTCCAGGAGACTTCCCTTCCCACATTAGACCCATAAAATTAATTAGCATCCTCTACTTGTGGATGGATATAGGAAGAGGAAATGCTTCCCTCAGGATTCTTCCATTAAGTCTGCTTTTTCCCTTCTCTATGTATCATTGGCATCATGTTTTCTAGCCCTCCCTAGTAACAGCTGACTTCTTCCTCATGCCAGATTCTGCCACTAAGTCACACTGAGTTTTACATGTTCTCAGGCAAATGTTTGCATTCATTAGTCCCATTGAGTCAATGGAATAACTACTCCTCTGCTCACTGGGAGTAAGTGAGGTAGACTAGGATTTCATACAGATGAGTCTGTCACATGAAGCAACAGCAAACAATAAAAGAATGTGCATCTAGCACCTCATCATCATGAATGTTGCATCCATTTTTTTGTGATCTTACTGTTAAAAGGCTATGCAGGGGGATAGTAAAGCAGAACGGAGTAGTGTGCACTGCAGCAGAGTGTAGGTACCCACATGAGACAACATGGTAAAGCATAGAATTATTTGCAGCTTTATTCACAGGAAGTTGGTAAGAAATGTACTTAGAGAAGCTACCAGAAGTAAATGAAATCATGCAAAGATTGTCTTATGAGCTATGTGTTTCAGTCATAGTCAGAGACTGCTCCTTTCCCATTTTGAATCTTAGAACACCCTGTTGCAGGTTCAGCTTGCAACTAATTGTTCTATAAATGAAAAGGCAATTTTAGGAAAACACGCTTTTTATTGAGTGCTAGAAGATTTATTTTTAGCTGTCCCTTAAAGCGCTTGAGTGGCTGGGAAAAGAAGACAGAAGAGACAAAGCCACGTGGCCATCTGTACACAGATAGCAGTTTGAGAACCTTTGATATTGTAAATGCCAGGCTGCTCCACCTATTTACCCTATCCTTTACTACAAAATCAAGGGTAAGCTCTTTAGCGTAGGGATCGTGTCATCTGGGAACAAAATCAGCAAGATGCATTATGTTTGTTTGTTAACTTTCTTTCAGCTTCAGGACACTGTTGGATACAGGATATTTGACTAGATGGAGTATTGACAGTTCGTCCAGTATGAAATGCTCTAAGAAAATTGTCAACAAGCTGCTGATTTCTGTCCTGCGAGATGATGCCAGAATACATTCGAGAGTCATACATTTCCAGCCTGGCATTTACTTTGCACTGCCAAAGATAAAAGCTTTCCGACAACAGAAGACTTTTGCAGTGTCAAGAATAATTCATTACCTAGCACTATGACATTCTCTAATGAATATGAGGAATTTAGCATTGCATCTTGCTAACATCTCTGTTGCAGACATTGTTTTAGACTTTTGAAAACATTGTTCACATGCATAAAGCAATTACTGAGTCACACTATTGATTGTGTATCTGTCTTTATTTTTATGAGCCTTCCAGTATAACTCTGTGATGCCTATTAGGCTAAATTTACTGAACAGTGCCCTTCTTTCCTTGTTTTGTTTTGTTGATTTGATTGTTGTTTTTTTTTTTCTTGGATAATCAGCTCTTGTCTGTGTGGAGGCTGTGTTGACTGCTGTATGGAACAAATCATCTCCAGCTTGCCCTAGCTATGCATTTGGTTCAGTAAGCAAGCAAGCAAAAGCCTACGTCTGTAGCCCTGTGGTGTAGCCCACAGCCCACAGGCTCAGCTGTTTGTGCTCCAGGGTTCTAGTTTGTGAAGCACAGCTGTGTGACCTTGGCTCGGCTTTACTGAGAAATATTGCTGTTGAGCTGTGGAAAAAAGTATATAAGCTAAAGCCACATGAGATAAGAAAAATAAAAACAGAGAGAAGTGAAATTGTTGTGCTGGTAATCGTAACTCACGGGTTCAGCAGAAGAATACTGACATGAAAAGGTCTAAAATCCTGAGAGGAAATGTAGAGAGATGGAGGATGACAGCAACAGGGTTGAAGATCTACCTGTTCTGCTGGGGCATGGGGGCTGATGCTTCCCTATGCTACCAGCTGGATAGCAAAGGCTCCCTTGGTACATGTGGCGGGGGTGGCAAATATCTGAGCTGTCCTGGCTGAATCCTATTAGCCAATAATTGTTGTGCATTCTTTAAACTTTCTGTATTTCTGCTTCCAAGTCTCTACTCATGGTAAAATATGCCCAAAGAAAAGCAATGCAGCAAAGAGAAGATTACACCAGACAGCCTATTGAGGGCCATGCTGATGCACGACAAAGTGAAATAAGGTATAATGAGGTCAGATAAGGTATGAAAAGGCACTCCTAGGTATCCACACCAATGGGCATTCCTGGTGTCCTGGTTTTGGCTGGGATAGAGTTAACTTTCCTGTCAGTAGCTGCTGTGTTTTGGATTTAGTACAAAGAAGAATGCTGATAACACTGATGTTTCCAGTTGTTGCTATGAATCAAGGACTTTTTCCTGCTTCTCATATTCAGCTAATGAGCAGGTGTGCAGGAGATGAAGGGAGCATAGCCAGACAAGTAGCCAAGCTGGCCAGTGGAAATATTCCATAATGTAAACAGCATGCCCAGTTTAATCATGGGGGTTGGCTGCGGGGACAAAGTTATTGGCCTTTCGGTTTTCTGGGAGTTTGAACCTTCTCTTGGCTGGGGGTTCAAACTTTCTTTGGGGCTGCAAATTGATCATCGGGTGATGAGAAAAATTGTATTATACATAGTTTGTTTTGCATATTCATTATTATAATTTTATTGTCATTATTATTATTATTAGTAGTATTTACTTTGCTGTCATATTAAACTGTCTTTATTTCAACCCACGAGCTTCCCCTTTTTCTCCATTTTCTCCTCCCCATCCTGCTTGGGGGGGAAAGGGAGGGGTGAGTGAGCAGTTTCCTGTTGCTTAGCTGCCAGGTTCAACTACGACTCCCAGTTATACCTAAAGATTGCTGAATGTAAAATATACGATCAGTCAAAGAAGTCAGATTTGGAATTATGTTACATCCCTTTCCCTTTCACTTATGTGTTTTTATGGATATTGCTATAATGCTGTCTGTTAAACTAAATACATATACAGTGTTGATATGGGGACTGAGTGATGCAGTTACTTTGTGCAGAGAACTTCATCTGGAGTGGTATTTTACAAGCAAGGAGAGAAATAGGGGCTACATTCAGGCAGAAGCATAACGTTCAGGTATCCTGACTCTTTGTGTACTGGCTGCATCAGCATTCAAGGTCTGGCAGCCATGGAAGGCAGCCAGTCTGAATCACCCAGTGCTTGTTTGAACTTTGATGCCAGAGCAGCCTCCTAAACAATTTTTACACCTATCTGTGTCATTCAGATAAACTCACTCCTGTTCCAGCAGGATAAAAGAAACAGAATCTTTCCAAGAAAAAACACATTTCAATAGTATCTTTAAACCACATTTATTTTTCGCCTTGTTGAAGACTTCCCATTTGGAAAAGGTATTATAAAGCCTGTCTTTTTCTAAACATGGATATGCTGTGTGGAGGAGTAAAGAATTAATTTATCCTGTTTCTTTTCCAAAGTCATTGCTGATGTATGTTATGGAGACTGTTTCCAAGAGAAGGAGAATTCCTTAAAACAATAAATGTAAATGGTTTATTATAAGAAAGTATATGATTCTCATTGACAGCAGAGATTGGTGGCTTCCCTTTGGAGAATCGCTGTGGTTTATGTTTGAGTTCACTTAGCTAATGAGTTCACGGAGAAAAGGGTTTCAAAAGAAAGAAATGGTCTTCAGAGAGGCTTTTTTCTGGGATACTTACTATTACAGCAGAAGCCTCTGAAATGGCCTTTGTGTCAGCTAAGGGGAAAAATGCAGCACGTTTGTGATAATTTAAAGTGTGTATCACTAACGAAGATAAAGAGAGCAAAGTATTTAAAGCTTAATCATACAGCAATAGCAATTGCCCTGCGATAATGAACAGTGTAGATTATCAGGCAAAGCTTAATGAATGCCTTGCTTACAACAAGCTTTTTCTAAACAAACACTGGTTGAGTCCTCTTTCAGAGTTAGTACTGACATGAAAGTGAAATGATTTAATTAAAATATGCAAGATAAATACAGACTTGGTCAAGGATGCTTCATAGACTAGTTTGGTGAGTCTTTGCTGACAGTAGGCCTTCTAAAATTACTAGACAGAGTACAGTATGTGTCTGGTTTGACCCACAAAACAACATTAGCACTTTGAAGACAGACTGTGGCTCTGCCCATGCCCTAAGTGGGAGGAGATACTTTTATTTCATTCTACTGGATTCCTGCAGTTTGGAGGTACATACCTAGAGTGAAAAGCATTGTCTGCATTTCCCCTTGACTGTTGAGGTGGCAAACCAGGGCAGGTATTAGTACCCACTGTGGAGGTCTGCTGTAGCCAAGGTAGTGTCGGGCAGAGTGGATGTTTTGCTGATGTGATTGTCTTCAGTCTTTGAATTAAGGGACTGACCAGGAGAAGAGGAAACCTCAGTACAAGACTTATTTGTGATTCGTAGGGATTCCTTGGGCTACTCATCAACTTAGGGACTGATCAGGTCAAGACTGACATATGAAATTAAAATGTAGCCCTGGGGTTTCTTTTACTAAAGCCTTAATATTGTGCTATCAAAAGCATTTACAGGTTTCACAAAGCTGTGTGGAACATTAAGAAAACTTGCACAAAGAGCTGTAACTTTTCTCTAATGGCTCTTTCCTTTGATAACCAGCATTACTGAATAGTAGAATCACACAGCAGGTGAGGTTGGAATGTACCTCTGGAGGTTATCTAGTCCAACCCTCCAGCTCTAGCAGCATGATCTACAGCAGGTTGCCCAGGACTGGTCAGATTTTGACTGTCTCCACAGATGGAGGCTCTATAACCTCCCTGGGCAACCTGTTATAGTGTCTGGTCATGCTCACAGCAGAAAGGTGTTTCCTGATCTTCAGATGGAGCCTCCTGGACTTCAGTGTTTCCTTGTTGCCTCTTGTCCTGTCACCAGGCACCACTGAGAAGAGCCTGGGTCCTTCTTTGGTCACCCCATCAGGTATTGTGGTATATTAAAAAGATCCCCCAGAGCCTCCTCTTCTCTAGACTGAACAGTCTCAGCTCTCTCAGCCTATACTGTTATCAGGGATACTCCACTTCCTCAGTCACCTTCTGGCCCTTTAGCTACACTCTTTCCAGTATGTCCATGCCTCTCTTGTACTGGGGAGCCCAGAACTGGATCCAGCATTTCAAGCGTGGCCACAATAGAACTGAGTAGAGGGGAAGAATTACCTTCTTCCTAACTATTGGCAAGGCTCTTCTCCTGCAACTCAGGATGCTGTTGTCTGCCTTTGCCACAATCAGATGTTGCTGGTTCATGTTCAACTTGCTGTCCACCAGGATGCCCGGTCCTTCTCTGCAGACCTGCTTTCCAGCTGGTTGGCCCCAAACATATACTGATGTCTGGGTTTACTCCTCCAGGATTTGGCGTTTTCCTTTGTTAAACTCTTTGAAGTTCCTATTTCCCCATTTCTCTAGCCTGGGGAGGTCTTTTTAAATGGCAGAACAACCAAGTCTGATGTATCAGCCACTCCTTCCAGTTTTGTGCTGTCTGCAGGCTTACTGAGTGTGCACTTGATCCCATCATTGACATTATTAATGAAGAGGTTAAACACTACTGGACCCACAAATGACCCATAGGGTACACCACTAGCGAGTAGCCTCCAGCTGGACGATGTGCCACTGCTTACAACCTGCTGAACCTGGCTATTCTGTGAATTTTCAGTCCACCTCATGGTCTACTTATCTAATCTGTATTTCATCAGATTGTCTACGAGGAAGTTATGTTAGACGGCATCAAAAGCCATAATGAAGTCAAGATAAGTAGCTTTCACTGCTCTTCTCTAACTGACCAAGCTAGTAACCTCATTGTAGAAGGCTATCAGGTTGCACCTGTTCATAAATCCGTGCTGACTGCTCCTTCTTGTCCTTCAAGTGTCTGGAAATGACTTCCAGAATTAGAGCTGTATCACCTGTTCAAGTATTAATATGCATTGAAATCTGCTGCTATGTTCAGATTTTTGTCGGAGCTGCAAGCAGAACTTTGTTTTGAAGCCTGATGTCATCTGGGTGAATATAAGATAATTAACTTAATGATTAGTTAGAACTCATATTACTTTGTGTGGAGCTAGTGGCTAGTTGGGGCCATCAGAGCAAAGGTACAGAGAAGATTCCCATGAGATATCGCCTCGCATGTGTGAGAAATATAGTTCTAAACATCCATTGATATCTTATAGCCTAAAAATGTTTAAGATATTTTTTCTTTTTTTTTCCTTCTTGAGAATGTGTGTGACTTCATTAATGCAAATATCCCACAGATTAGAAACAGTTCAGAATTTATGGAATTTACGGTCAGATATAAAAAATAGTCCAATGTGTCTCTGGGCTTATTAGATGGATAGAAAATGAAGTCATAGGCTTTGAGACAAAGACAATTCTGTCTTCAGTGACAAATTCTGTTTATGTTAAAATTGGGACCAGATTATGGTAGATTGGGGTCAGAGTCTGGTATATATAGCACGACTGTACAGAAGGTAGAGCCTGTGAACTGTGCCGATGGTGAAATGCATTTGCCTCTTTCTGTCTCTGTCATTATGAGAAGAGACATGAAATGTCATATTAGTCCCACAGAATTTTGAGGGAGTGGGTGTTAGTTAACAGGTAATTTAACGAAATGGAAAGGACAGAAGCACGAGAGGAGAAGATGGTTAAAATGCAGTAGGAGTAAAATATCTATTCAGCCTCTTGTTTGCTCCTTTCCCTGCAGTCCCAGAGGGCTGGCTGTATCTTTTTTGTTTTCTGTTATTTGAGCCACAAAACTATTTAATTTCTCTTGACATCTGTCTTAAACAAAGGATCACTAACATGTCTGTTGATCTCAGGATGACCTTTGATAGCCTAGAGATCTAGGTCTAGCCTGGTTGCTTGCCACCAGCAGCCTCTAACATGAGAACATGCCAAAAAAAAAAAAATGGAGCTTCAGTGAAAAAATGCACTAAAGTGAAAGAAAGAGACTCCTAGGAAGGAAAGACTTCGAAACCGTAGGGGCAGTAGCTTCAAGAAAGAAGGAGGAAAAGTTTACATTTATCTCAAAAACCTTTGTATAGTTCTGTAGCACTCTGAGGCATCTGCACACACATGGGGACTCCAGGGCATGTAAAAACTGTGAAGAAGAAAAGATAACAGCTTTTTGAAAATAAACCCAAGCATAATCATACATGTGTATATATGACAAATCATAAAATATTTACTGAGCTATGAGCTTATCGGGTCAAGTCTACCAATTATACTATGTAGGCAATAATAGGCTAGAAGAAGACCTGGAGGGGAAAAAAAATCCAACAGCATTTTGTAGCTGGGGGAGTGCTACTCTTCTAAAACATTACAAGAGCCATTACTACTAGCTGCAGGCGGCTAAGAGAAGTTTGTTTTTTTTCCTGTGAAAGTAGGCCTTCTATGAAGGGAATGGTAGCTCCTTACAGTGACTGCCGCCCACGTCACAAGGCACTGTGCTGGGATCTACAAGGCCAAAGAAGGTGGTTACTTTTTTCTATTTCTGAAATGGATTCCTGCTAATCAGTTCCAATCTACAGGTCCTTTGGCAGTCGTTTCAGATTTGCTGGAGGAGAGGCTGCTCAAAGCAAATACCCTTAGAAGTCATGGGTGGTGTGGTTTTTTATGTGGTGAGTTCTTGGCAGGTTTTTTTGTGTTGTTTTGAGTTTTTTTGTGTCTGGCTTATGAGTATCTCTGACTTCTTTACACGGAAGTGGGTCAGTCTTATCAAATAATTTGCCAATAATGAAGAAGGGCATAGTAGACTTAGCCTTCACTATTCTGCAACTGGCATTTTTTGTGCACCAATTCCCTCCACTTGTGCCCCGTCTAAATTTGGGGTTAGATTTAAGCTATTCTTGGTGCCAGAAAAGGAATTGTTGTGCTGGAAAGGCAAGGCAGACATGGGCAACAGTGATAGTTTCCCAAAGAGGCTGCATTTACTTTACACTTTTTTGAAAGCCACAGAGCCCATACAGAATTGTAGAGTTAAGCAAATAGATAATGTGCATATTAGACATTTTTTAAAAAGGCATTGTGTGTTTCTCTTTTGTTTATTTCTTATATTTATAAAGGCACACTGTAGAGCTCCTAGCACTACTCTACAGGTGAGAAAATCAGTTTGGTACTAGTGGAAGTAGGAGCTATTGTTATGGAAAGAAGCAATGCTGGGAGAGTTTAAGGACAAGTAGAAAAATTATGACAAAAGTGAATTTTCACATGTATCAGTCCCAGCATTTGCACCCAACCCCATACACTCAGTCCTAAAGTTAACCTAAGAAACTGGTAAGAGTGAAACATTTGAACAGTCTGCTGATTAAACAGCTGAAATTTGGAAAAGCAAAGGGTGTTAATAACTTGTTTACAATACAATTGTTGGCCAAAAGTTTTTCTGGATTTGTTTGTTTAAATTCAAATGGTGGCTAAATTCAAGATCAGTTCCTGGACAGTCAATGAAAAGGAGTGGAAAAAATATGAAACTCATAAACTAAATTGCTTGTTCCAAGTTTCTTGTTTAGCTCCAATTACAGTAAACACAAAGAAGAACGAGGTCTGTAAGCCGTCTGTGTGTGCATAATCTCAAGGCTGCCAGTGACGAGAGAAATTAACAAGCAAAAGTCTGCCCAGTGGGGTTAACAATTGTTGACAGCGTGGTGAATGCTGAGGCAGGTGATACTCATCAGGTATGGCAACAGCAGAAAATATTGAGAATTTAAGTTCACTCTTTATTTCTCACTGTGTGACAGTTTCCGGCGTCAGAGTACAAAAAAGACCAGTGGAAGCTCCCTTATACTGAAGCAAAGCCAGGCATATAGTTCAAAGAAAAATCATACCAGTGAGCTTTTGAAAAACTTAAATAGCTATTTAGGGGTTTCTATTTTAGGGCAAAAGCTGTGCTAACAGTACAAGGGATCTAATTACTTCCAGATATTTTCTGTGGCTGGATCCGATATGTTCTCCCTTCATGTTTCACGATGTATGAGGCACCGTAGCTTGCTGGCTTACGGCAAAAGAGATCTCGTCTTAAGATCTGGATTTCAGTTTCCCTGGAGTTCCATAGTATCAGTGATACAGATTTCGGCCAAAACTTTCCAACATCTCCAAAGTCACCTCCAAGTCACCACCTTCTCACTGGTGATCAGTCTGTTCTTTCCAGGCAAAGAAAATTGAACTGCTCTGATACCACAAAGCTCACCACTGAGTGCTTAATTTATGGAAGCCACTTCATTTTTCCATACCTGTCTTTTTTTTTTTTTTCCTTTTTGTATTCTGTTGGAACTGGGTCAAACAGAAGGGTGTCTTCTGGTATACATGTAGGAACACAACCCAAATGGAAAAAAAAGTTGAGCTATCCTAAGCACTTCCCTAAAAAACACCCCACTGAGTACACCAGAGCTTGCAAAACTGCTGTGTCATATAGTCATAGCGTAAGAAACTTCTGAGGAGGGAAATGTCTAATTAAATGAATGATCTGTCTTTCCTACAGGAGAAATAATCATTTTGCAGTGAGATTGCTCTAAAGGTTACACATGCATTGACAATATTGATGCAGAAACTACAGAGCCTTTATCCATTTAAAGATGTGTTTGAAGAGTTGGGCTGTACGAAAGGCATCAAATTAAAGTTCTTCAGCTTGTGAAGTGCTCACCTCTCAGAGCACCATTAGTATTAAGGGAGCAGATTAAACCCAATTTAGATCACATTGAAAGACTAAAGTCAATTTAACAGGTATATAACCATGCATGATAATGGTCTCTAAATCTACAGCAACAAGGTGAGGATATGCTTGGATATGCAGGATAAAGATGTGAAACTAAAATAATTTCCTTTGAGGACTATAAAAGAAGCAATGACGAGGAGGCAAATTTTAGATGCTAGTTTGTTTAAGTATGTAAATTCAATGGACTGATCTGGAAGGGAAATAAATCTGATAGCAGTTTTATATATGGTCTGCAGGGTATTATGAACTTGACCTTTCTTGGAGTAAACGGGTTCTTAGCTGAATGGCATAGTATTTCATTCTTATTTCCATGGTGATAGCAGCGTGAAAATGCAATATGGGGGATCATGAAATTTTTTTCAAAAAAAGCGTATGATCTTCTAACCTCTTCTCCACTCAAAATTTGAAGTGTAAGGTAATTTACTTGTTCTTTTTTCCTGGTGCTAGATTCTTATCTGTTGCCCATCATATGCTAGAGTGTATAGGAGGCTCACAGGGGAAAGAAATCTTTAAACTGCAGCAAATTCACATTGTAGATTAGAAGGTGTATTTATCTTGGCAACACATAATTCCAAAGAACCTGGAAAACATGAGGAATCAAACTCATAAAGACTTTAAATTTCTATTGTGCTAGGATAGCAGGTGGGCTTAGAAAAATAAACAAGCATTGCAGCTGCCGATGGAAGTCTTATTTGCTTAAGTTGAAAAGTATCCTGATTCCTCTGTACGGCATAGCCTGACAGTTTGCTCTTATGGGCATAAGCAAACATAGGATTAGACACTTAATGTTCAGTCTGATCTGCCTAATAAGGATGTTTGACTTTTGCCTGAACTTTAGGTAGCGAGTCAGGGTAGTACCCTAAGAAACATAGAATTATTGAATGGTTTAGGTTGGAAGGGAACTTATAGATCATCTAGTTCCAACCCCCCTGCCATGGGCAGGGACACCTTCCACTGCACCAAGTTACTCAAAGCCCCATTCAACATGGACATGAACACTTCCAGGGAGGGGGCAGCCACAATTTCCCTGGGCAACCTATGCCAGTGCCTCACCACTCTCATAGTAAAGAATTTCTTCCTTATATCTAATCTAAATCTACCATCTTTCCGTTTAAAGCTGTTACCCCTTGTCCTATCACTACATGTCCTTGTAAAAAATCCATCTACAGCTTTCTCGTAGGTCCACTTCAGAACAGAAGGACGTGTGCAAGCAAAAATATAACTGCATAGCTTTCCTTTGAAAAAAATTGAATATGCTCAGAAATAAGAGGTGTAAAGATGTTGCAAGTAAGCTGTCCTTGTACGTAGTTATTGACAATACTGACCTTACACTATCGCTTTTGCCTGTGAATTGATTGACTTTGTTGTCATGCTGGTTGGGACCTCCTGTCATGAAGTGCTGTGGCTGTACTACCACCTGCTATAGACTTTTCAACATCCCTGATGGACCAGCCATCAGTGAATTTTTCCCAAGCCAACTCCACAGTCAAACCACCTGCTTTCTCCTTGTCCCCTGATGTTGCCTGCGTGGTCCCACCTCCACATGGTGTCTGGACCAGCAGGTCCTTAGGCTCTGCCCAGACCTCTAATGTCATATCTTGTGACCCTGTTGCATTTTCCTTACCAAGTGTTTTATGAGGACTTGTAATAACCAGGTCCAGGAATTGCAAGAGTGTCCTGAGTGTGGGCTTTCTGAGCCCATAAACCTGCAGCAGTTTCAGAGACTCCTCACTGATAGAATAACACAGATCAGCATTACCTGCTAATGAAGAATTATTGGAAGTCTTTCTTTTATTCACTTCTGAAAGACTGTACTTTGAAAACAGCAGCATAAAAACTAAAGTGCTATCATTTACCAGCTAAAAAATAAAAAGCCTTTGTCAGAAAAATTAATTATGGTCCTCTTTTGGGAGGGCCTGTAAAACTATAGGGTAGGGCTAATACTCATCTGCTATAACCCTCCTGTTGCTAGCTTCACCGGAACAATTGAAAAAAAAGCTTTAAGTCCACACAACAATTCCAGCATAGCTATACTGCTCTAGTTCTTATGCTGTGCCTGTATCCATGCTTGAAGACGTGTTTTGACCTCCTGTGCTGTTGATATCATTCTTAACGCTTTTACAAAGAGGATGTGAAATGCTCCAATATAGTGAATTAACATCCTGATTCAGTTAGGTAGTAAACTGTGTGCTTAATTGGAAGCAGTAGTTATGTTGAAGCAAATGGGATTTCTTGCAAGCACTAAATTAGAAATGTACTTAAATACCTTGCTGAATTGCAGCCTGAGTTTGCATTCCTAATAAACAGTGTTGTATTGTATGTCGGGGTGTCACATGCCATAAGTAACCCAGCATTATATGCAGTAAACTGAGTAAAATTGCAAATGAGGAAAAAAACCCAACACCTTTCTGTACAAAAGGTGGGGGGTTAATTAAGGGGCTCATCAGGTTTTTATTTTGATCAGAACCAAGATTAAATATAGGTTGCATGGTACATTAGTGTGTCTGTCAAAGACTGTGGCATTGGCCAGGCAATTAAAGAGGGCAGAATATTCTAAATGAATTTTTAAATAGCTTCTTCCAGTCATTAAGCACAGTTATCACATCCATATTTTGTAAATGTAAAACGCTGAAGTTCTCAAAAGTCTGTTCTCCGCAGTAGTTTTATTGATGATCCATCTGAGCTTCATTTCCTAACTGAAAACCCTTGTCGGTCAATTTATTCCAACGTAACACTATTTGGTTGGGTAGTTATTAATCCTGTAATTGTTCATGGCATGCCAGGAATAATTCAGCTAATTATTACAGTATGTCTTACTTTGCCATGCTTCTATATGTCAAAACGGCTTCTGCACATATTGGAAAATATCAGATTCCTAATTTAGCCGAAGACATAAAAATTGATTACTAATTCATGAAAAAATGGGAAATTACATTTTTTTCCTCTTCCCCACACATAATTTCTACTGATCTGGATACATTTTTGACAAATATTCTGCTGCTAACTTTAATTGATCCATGAACAGCGCTGTGCAGGAAAACCTAAGAGTGCTGCCCTCACTGAACATTAGTTTCAATTATAGGACGACTATAATAGAGAATGCTGGATCATACTAGAAAAGAACTTCATTTTCTCCAGTTCATCTTAGATGAAAAAAAAGTACTGAATAGGTGAGATTAAAAGCTCAATTATTCTGGCAAACAAAAAAAAACAGTCTATACATGCATATTATATTAATTACTGTATACATACTCTAATGCAATTAAAATCTATATTTATGCATAAAATGCACTATATTTAAATCTGTGCTGGTGAAGTCCCATCAATAAAGCACTGTTTGTTGATATTTTTATTTTTCACTTCTAAAAATTTATGTGATTATGAAGTCAATCTCTGGTCTAATAAGTGTAAAATCAGGCTCTTACAGACTAAAATACCTTTTTAGGTCACAATAGATGTAAGAAAATCAAAGGCACAGTGAGTATCAGAGTAATACTATTTTATAGCTCTCATTAGCACATTTCCATAGTACAAAACAATGTTCTTAAATTGTATTCTCCTGGGACAAAGAAGATCCCTAGCTTCTAATTAATGAACGACTGTGTGTACACTGACTAGAACAATATTTTACACAGTGGAATTCCACGCTGTGATATATGGAAGCAAGACAGGATATTCAAAAATGATAACCACATAAAAAGTTAGTAACTTATATCCTTGTGAGAATTTTGCCAGAATATTTTTCTCATTGTGAACTTCCTCCAGAGAAGATGGCTCACTGAAGATCTTGTATGTTGTTTATGTTCCGCTCAGGGACTTATCCAGAGACGTACAAAACAATTTTGAGACGCTTCTGAATGGAAATGGATTCTTTTGAGTGTTGCTTGTTTGTTTTTTTTTTTTTTTTTTTTTTTT
>Ga0065711_1043331_pt1 | contig 14792 bp, 5 predicted proteins | sample Hoacrofraction12_FD_59098 | JGI IMG/M metagenome (GOLD analysis project Ga0065711, IMG submission 59098) | Hoatzin crop microbial communities from Cojedes, Venezuela - Epithelial fraction 12 v2 (version 2) | ecosystem: Host-associated > Birds > Digestive system > Esophagus > Crop | place... | reverse complement strand
TCCTTCCCATGGGGTGCCATCCTTCAGGAACAGGCTGCTCCAGCGTGGGTCCCCATGGGGTCACAAGCCCTGCCAGCAAACCTGCTCCAGGGTGGGCTCCTCTCTCCACGGGTCCGCAGGTCCTGGCAGGAGCCTGCTCCAGCACAGGGTCCCCACAGGGTCACAGCGTCCTTCAGTCATCCACCTGCTCCAGTGTGTGGTCCTTTCCACGGGCTGCAGGTGGATCTCTGCTCGATCATGGACCTCCATGGACTGCAGGGGCACAGCCTGCCTCACCATGGTCTTCATCACGAGCTGCAAGGGAAGGCTCTCTGCTCTGGCATCTCGAGCACCTCCTCCCCCTCCTTCTTCACTGCCCTTGAGTTGTTTCTCTCACATCGTCTCACTCCTCTCTCTTGACTGCCGTTTCACCACAGTTTTTTTCCCCTTCTTAACTATGTTATCGCAGAGGCGCTGCCACCATTACTGATGGGCTTGGCCTTGGCCAGCAGTGGGTCTGTCTTAGAGCCAGCTGGCACTGGCTCTGTCAGACACTGGGGAAGCTGCTGGCAGCTTCTCACAGAAGTCACTCCTATAGCACCCCTCACTACCAAAATCTTGCCAGGCAAACCCATAACATATGGGTATGTAGGTGAAGTGACTTCCAAAAAGTCTCAAAGCAACATTTCTTTGTTATGCAAATTAATACAAGGAATGTCTGTTGCGAATCCTGATGTAGGATCCTGCGAACTACAGCGGTTTGTCGTGAATGGGTGTTTTAGATCACTGGAAGTGCCACTGTCAGAGGAATTAGCAAAAGTGGGTTTAATATGATGTTGTATGAGTGTGACTTAAGTTTGATGGCAAGGTTCACTCTATTACTGTACGGCACAATCCTTTGAACCATGGTTCAGAACTACCAAGACAGATCAAAGTTACTAAGGCACAGGCAAAGTTACCATACTACAAGGTTACGCGCAGCGTCAGTTGCTTACCAAAGATCTGCCGTTGGTAAAAGGTCTCTCTGCCCCGAGAATCAACCTTGAGAAGCATCCCAGCTCAAGGGGAGATCGATGCCATGCAGCCATGCTGCCTACCAGGGAGAGCTCAAAGAAGGCTTACTTCGGCTGTCATATTTATGGAATAAAGTGGTTGGCTCATAGTCAAATTACATGTGATGGGAAAGGTGTGCGTGAGACTCTTTGTACCCACAACCTTCTTTGTTCCTTGATAAATAAGTCTTGGAAAAGCCGCTTGGTATTCATGTGTTAATCACATGATGGGTGTCCCAAGCTCATATGCATCAGTGCTCACTGTGTCACTTTGGTCCTTTGTGTGGGTTTTCAGAGAACAGGCTGGAACTAGAGGAGCTGTTGGCCTGCTGATGGCTAAGGCCATTACCTCCTTTGGAGCCTGTACCAAACTGTCGCTAGTTTGGTTAAGCGGTCAAGTGCATCTGTCACAATGTCACAGCAGATGCACTGGCTGTACTAACTGATGTAACAAAATTTGCATAATTGATGGGTATTTGGAATTCCTGTGAAGTCTTGTCCTGAAGGAAGGTCCGAGATGGTGACAAAATGGGATCCTATTACAGGAATACCTTACTGCGAAGGGTTTTACAGTGCGCTGGAAGTCACAGTGAGGGAAAAGAAAGTATATAATTACAATTTTACTTTTTATATCCAATTATGCTTACAAAATTATAATTATATTTATGTAGGCAAATCTCAACAGAAGAAAAAATACGGAGATCTGTCTCCATAATGAGAAGCTTATACAGTCTGATGTGATCTTGTGTTGTGTGTTAAACCACGACATCTTTCCTGTAGCCTCTTGAAATAGCATGAACACCTACTTTAACAGTGATTGTGGTAGACTGCAGAATAAAGAGGTTCTAACAATATTTCTAAAAATTATTTCCATAAAAAACCATGCCTCATATGCGTAATAAACTCTGTATATCAAGGCAGGGTATCAGACAGAGAGGAGGAATGAAATAAGGGGAGAGTCTTTTTGTTTGCTTCCATATACCTTCTTATAATCGCCGTCAGTCAAGGCAGGGAATGACCAGTGGCTGGACTGGAATCAAGGTGTGTTTTGCAGGGTAATTGTATACATTCTTCCCTTCAGTCTGAACTGCAAGCATTGCCATGGACACGGCATACAGCTTAATGACTTGCAGGGAGAAGGAACAGTATCCATCTTAAGGCATTGTTGTTAGGTTTTTTTAATTAAAAAAATAATTGCCGTTTGATGTATGGCAGGCACAAAGTGTTTATTTCTTCAAAATTTGTTTGTGAGGCTTGAAGGTGAATGCTTTTGGAGAGGGGTGATTTAACACATCATGTACTGAGATGACTCCATGGAAGCTGGGAAATTGTCTTGACCTTTTCTTCCATTTGGTGACAACATTTTAACAAGGGCTTTGTGCGTGTCCCGGGGAAACCTTTCTAGCACATTGCTGTCAAGAACAAATAAGCAAGTAGGTAAACTGTCAAGTTATGTAGGAAACCGATTGAAGTGCTGCCATTGCCTGGGAGAGGAATGCATTTGTGTCCTAAATGTACTATTTCTGAAGCAATGTTAAGTGATGGTTTCATACACAGGATAATTTTTTCGGAGGGTGAGGGCATTTTGAATGAGTAGCTTCATCATTTTGCTAGCTTAGATTCGTTTATTTTTCTTGTTTGTTGTAAAAAGATTTAAAACTAATTTTTGTTGTTAGTGATGTATTTAAATTGTTGGAAGGGAAATAGAATGGATTTTATTATCACACCAGCCTGATTTATCCGTACCTTGATTCAGAATTATTTTGTCAAAAACATTTTTGGAGACCTGTTTTAAGCTAAGTGCAAAGCTCTTTTTGCAGCTGACAGAGGAAAGAAGATTTACAGCCAAAAGAGTCTGGCAATACTGCCATCAGCAATAAGGAAATGAGGGTATTATATTTGCTATTATCTCTAATAGAGGAAATGGAACAAGCACTAATGATCATGCTACAGATTACAGTTAATGTCCAGAGCAGCAATAAGTCAGGATCATATTTGCTAACCTTAAATTTTGCTCATCTAAGTAAGGTATCCTTCTCTTATTTTGGAAACAAGTTCCTACAATATTAATTTTGAAAAGTATTTGGAAATAGCAATGAAAGTGATTAATTATCTCTTGTTTTAACTCACAACATACCACAAACACAGTGCCAAATGCTGCTGTTTTCGAGCTAGTGTGTGTGGTTGATGCTTATTCCAAGAGACTGACATATACAGTGAAATTGTTGTCAAAGAACTGATTAAGGACTCGAGGATTCAACGTCTTCCCGATTCACCTCAGACAGATGGGTAATTTACCTGTACCTGGGTTGCTGAAAATACTGTGTGAGGAGAGTGCTGACCCAGTCCAAGGGCTGGGTCTGTCTGCCTGATTAGCTGATCTCTGGGGCATTGTTTGGCGATGGCCTGGCCATCCCCTTTACAGGAGGAAGGGCCTGGCACAGGAAACAAGCTCAGCGCCGGCCCTGGGTGTGAGTGTCAGCCTTGGCTGTGGACAGCCACCCATTTCTGTCTTGCATGTTACTGAGCACACTGTTAGCAATTAATAAAGCACAAGTAAAGGAAAAAAATACTGCCTTTATCTCAGACTTTAGCCTGCTAATACTCCTTTTTTATTACAATTTTTATTGCATGTGTTTTGCAAAATGTCATCGAAGGACATGGCATCCAAATATCTGTCTCTATGGAACATAAATAGCGTACAGTCTGTTTCTACAAAATATACGTGTTGCTATAGGGCCCTGGAAGGGCTCTGAAGGCTTCTGAGCTGGAGAAGCCCCTAAGCATCCTGAGAGTCTCACATGCTATGTAGAAACAGTAAAAGATGAGCAATTGGATGGTACAGGAACGGTCCGAAATGATTCATGGCAGATGCCGGTGGAGACTGATGAGGTCTTGCCTCAGAAATTGCCCTAGGGGTGATATCAAAGAAGAAAACCACCCACCTGTGCATGAATAGATAGAGGAGGAATGCTAACTGGCACTGCAGGAGCATCAGCATTAACTGGTGCTCTTTGCAGAAACCGTGCAACCTGGATAAAGTGATAGCTGTGTGTACAGATATTACATTATTTCTCTAAGGGCTAAAAGGCATATAGTTAAATGCTACATTAAATTCCCTTAAACTAAGGTTTCAGGAGACATATAGAGGTTTAATGACTTTTAGAGAATTCAGTGTAGTGAGAAGGGCCTGAATACATCTGTGTACAAGAAGCCTCCCCCATGTCCCGTGCACAGACACCAGCTAGAGGACAGGAGCAGCCCTGATCCCTGCAGTATGCTACCAGGCAGAACATTGCTTCCCCAAGGAACTGGCAGAGGGTAGCAACGCCTTTGCAGAAGTCACTGCTTTATCCCTGAAAAGATTTGCTGAAGCCTGAGGAGGCCCTTTCCTTCAGCTCTCCCCATCCACAGGGGTGGTTTTTTTCTGTCTCTCAAGCCTGCTGTGCCTGCAGACCTAAGTGAGGAGAAGACCTTGTCTCCCTGTCTCTTGCTGTTCCTGCCTCAGTAATCATGGTAAGGATAAAAATACATCGATTGTTCAGAAGTAAATTGCAAGTGAACCTGTGAAATGAGAGACTTTTATAAAAAAAATTGCTCTATAGTCCTATTATGGCCATGTGCAGTTTTTAGTCTCCAATTTCATGGTACTGGACTGACTAGATAGCAGGCTCTCAGCAAAATGACTATTTACAAAATTACATTTTTTCATTAGGTAAAGTGGAAACTTACCCAAATCTCTGTGCTTGTGGTTTGAAGAAACGCTAGGAGACTTTCTGCCATCTTCAGGGGAGATCAGTGGCGAGCCAAGGGAGTGGTATGAGCTAAGATTGACTGATATTGATCACTCTTAAACAGGCTGTGTAATATTTTATCAGTCATTGTTTCAGATAAGTGGCTCCATTTCTGTGGCCCTGACGGCATGAGTGAAACAAGATTCCTTATGTAGTCCCTCGAGATTCTTTACTGATCCCCTGAAATGCCAGCAAGTGTGGATATTTTGGAACTTGTAATGAGTCTGGTTTTCTCCTTTTTTATTTACTTTTTCCTGATACTTTTTATGTCTCTGTGTTACCTGTTTTATGTGATGTTCTCATACTAGTTTGTTGGCATGTTGAAGTTGCTTTGTGAATTTTTACCTCCATTTTTCATGTTTCTCAATAACTATCAACAAAACCAGGGAGTGTCTTGGCTTTAAATTACACACACATCTTCTTTTCAATTGAGGTTTTCATAGACTCCTGTGTCTGAAGATCCAAACTCTGGCAGAGATGAATATTGAAGCTGATGTTTTCGGAAATCAGTACTGCTTCATGCTTATCACTCCAGTAGATTTGAGTGCATGAAGGTGCCTGTTACTTCATGAGCTAGAAATAGTGAGAGACGGTATATGTAAGAATCACGGTGTCTCTGATTCAGGTAATAGGTGGTCAGGGACTTTTCCAGGAGCATAGGCCTTCCAGATTTATTACATGGTGCGTGAATGGCGTACTGCCAGTTTAATTTCTGGGCATTAAGAAATTTGATTGTTTGGTGAACAGTGCTGGATGTGAGGGTTTTGATGGATTTTCTGACACAAGTTCGTGTACAGTAGTCATGATGGGCAGCAGCTGGAGTGTAAACAAACAGTATATTTTATTATTGCAATGTGCTTTTCCAAATACCCTGATCAGCTGAGTCCATCTGATAAGCAGCAATAGCAGAAAATCAGTATGCTGTCAGTTAGGAAGTAAACATACACATTTTGTTGCTTGGGTTTTAAAATTACTTTGTTGTACCGTTGTGGTTTCCCATCTATAAAGTATTATCATAGTACATAATTATTATCATACTTTATGGCAGTAAAATATAGTAATTTTTTATTTCACTTTAGTGTGCAAAATTTAGCAACTGTAGAGCTAGGTACTGTAAACTGTCAGGACTGCAAGTCGCTCCTTTTTCTTGCATCTGACAGTGCCTGCTTCACTGGTCTTCTTGTATCTTTCTGTGTGACACATTGATGCATGTTTTTGTGTTGTTATAAAAAACTTTGAAAGGCATGAAATAAAAAACTCCCTTAGTTTTAAAGACTTAAAATCATGTCCTTCATTTAAAAATCAAGATTTACTCTAAAAGTCCGGTACGGTGTATTATGTAACACTGTCACTAGTGTAAAATTCAATATGGTTATCTATGCAGATACAACACCCTGGAGTAAATTTGCACATGTGACTGTCTGGAAGGATGAATAATTGAACAAACTCACAAACTAGAAATTTAACAGGTCCACTTCTCTCATAAATAAGAGTTCTCTCTTCCTGCAAGTGCGCTTCGTTGAAATGTCTTTAATTTGAGTACCACATGAGCATTCGTGTGTATACTGAAGGTACATCTTGTCCTGTAGTCTTTCTCTTGGTGACAAGACTAAAAAGATCTCTTTTCTCTTCCTGGCTGCTTACTTTTTTCAGCCTGGGGAGAGAGATTGTTGGTAAAGTCTCAAAGGTGTTAGTTTCCTGTAAAATATAGTTGAAATTAGTCAATAGGGTGAAAAATTAGTAATGAGAGGGAGCAGAAGGACTCCTAACATCTCCCTCCTCAAAAAAGAAAGGCTAAAAGTCACAAATACGATGCTGCTAATGTCCTGAAGAGGAGATCTGTGGAAACAGGGTTTCCCTACCCTACTGTCTTTGTCTCAATCCTTGGTTTTGCTTCTGAGATCCTCCCTCTGACTTCATTTCTCATTGGTAATCGAAAGATGGGAGGATCATCAAGCAGACAAACGCTGCTTCACCGCTGCAGGCAGCTGAAGCACCGCAGCTCCCCAGCTGAAGTGAACCAACAGTCACTTGGTGGCAAGCCACTGACGTCCCCTTGGAGAGGTGCTTCCACCACCCAGCCGCTGCTCCTGCTTTGGGCTTGCAGGAGTGCCGCCACCACTGTGCAGCAGCGGAGGGAGGTTCCTGTCCTCCCTCTGCCAGTGCAGATGCCAGCACCGATGTGCACTGCTGTGGGCTGCACCGTTGCCTTCTCTGCAGGGATGGCTGGGGGGGTGATGCCCCTCCACATTGGATGCTTTCCTCGAATCCTGTTTGTAGAAGCACAGCACAGTGGTGCCACGTACTTTATACCCAGCTTTGGGGTTCTGTGAAGAGCGGAGAGACAGGCTGCTGTAAGTGACATGAATGTCAACTCGTACTCCAGCAGTTAAAGTGATCTCTGTCGTGATCAGCTGTCCTGGGAGTTGCAGCACAGCAGGCTGCTTTCAGGGCGTCTGTAATGAATGCCACGTGTATGCCATTCAGATGCAGCAAACCGTGGCAGCTGCATTCACATAAGAGAAAGAAAAAGGGCTGCAGTTCTGTCTAACAACACAGCATAACTCTTCATGTTGCTTGTAACCCATCTGGGACAGGACACATCAGTAGTGAGAGGTCAGTTTACTGTTGCGTGTTCCCTCACATCAGTAGTGAGAGGTCAGTTTACTGTTGCATGTTCCCTTGCTTGAATGCCAGGATTCAGTGGCAAAACTGACGAGGGAGAAATGTAAAAGAGAGACCCATCTTCTCGAAGAGGGTTGAAACACATTTTAAACGATGGGCAATAATTCAGTGTCCATTCAGAAATCCAAGTTTATTTATTTTGGTAAATTATGTGTTCTGCTGTCCACTTATCAGTTGGTAAGTCAAAAGGATGAACATAAGCCATGTTTTGTTGATAAGAACACCACTGTTTTAGACAAAATACTCAATACAAGTAAGAGATGATCTCGCTCTTTTGAAAGATTTATCTGGTTTTCTGTGCAAGCATGACTCCCTGCAATAATTTTTTATGTGTGCTTGTCTAGAAGGACACACCAGTCAAAAGAAGTTAGGAAATCCACAACAAAATTAAAAGCTCCAGTCTCTAGTAAGCTCTAAATTCTCTAATCGGATACTGTGAAGAAAAATCTGGTAGCATGCAGAGAACACAACTCAAAGACAAGATCTTACATGTTTTGTCTTTACATACCCATGTGGTCACTGAAATTTGCAGCAATGTTCAGCTCCAGTATGTCACTTTTGGATATAAAATAACTGTTTCCAGCCCCACATGTTTTTACACTTGTTTCCGTGTGAGATTGCTGCTGTCCTGTGCTGGGTCATAAGAAGTGCTGTCAGTGGAGGTGTTCAAGCTGCCACTTTCCTAAGCTAAATATCAAAGCAGGGGTTGGCAAAGGATGCCCTGTTTAGCCAGAATACAGACGTGCTTCCTCTTCACACTTACTGCCTTTTCTCCATCTCTGCTAATGCACTGGAGGAAGGAGCAGACTGGAGCAGGTACGTGTCTGAACAGGTCCTTGAGTGTCTGTTTCAGGTAGAAGATATTTGTATCTTAGATCTTATCTCTTAAATATCAGAAGATATTTATAATTGTATTTTAGTGATGAGAGCATTGGTTTAGAAATAGCCATTGGAATAGCCAGTAAAGCATATCATTTTGGGGGTTCTTTTTAAGCTCGCTTGCTGGTAACCCAGTAATCTAGGGGGGGCTGTTTTCTGGTGCCCCTGCCAAGCAGGACGTTGCTCTAAGCGTGCTCTGTGGCTCTCACCATGCATCAGGCTGTGGAGGCGACGGGCAGCAGCGTGGCGTTGGCTGGCTGGCCTCTGCTCTTGGTGTCCCCACCACCAAGTGGATGTGCAAGACAGACCCCCTGGGCTGTGCGGCTCCCCGCGCCCCAGCCTGCTGCCAGCTTCCCCACGAAACAAATGCCGGAGCCAGCTGCATTTAGATAGGTTGAGATCTATAACTCAGATAACTCTGTCTTCCCCAGAAGGTCTTTAATCTATGAAAGCAAAGTTCGTGAAACGCTACCCCCCTTCAGGTTTGATGTACTTGATATGATGTAGTTAAACTGTTACACAGAATGGGCTTGTGGCTTTTAAAAAGTGAAGTGTTCACCTCCAACTGTGTTACCTTTTACTTACTGTTCTTCCTGGACTTTTTTTCCTGTTGTGACCTTTTCTTTTTATTGTTTCTTAGAATTGTTTTTTTCTGCATGACCAATGTATCTAAATAGTGAAAAATCATGGACTGGCTCATAGCTTTCTGTCAGTTTTCAAATGGATTGATATGTTTAAAATCACAGAGTTCATGTGTTTGATCTAGGCAAAGAAAACTCAATTCTTTAGTATGGTTGGGCACAGCTGAAGAAAAGAAAAGAAGTTAATTCACCAGGCTGTTGTTTTCAAACACTAACAATCTTCCTCGGAGAGTTGGTGTTTATTTCAGAGCTGTGTCCAGTATGTTGTGTGCTTGGCAAGGGTCTTTGGCTGAAATCCTTTCATACAGCTTTGGAAATGTAAAAAGATGTGACACTGGCCAAGTAAGGTAGCTCTTTATGCTTCCCTGCTGGCCCTCCCACCGGCGATCGGAACAACAAAGACCTTTTTCATAGCCCTTCCCCAAGCATCAGCTAAAGTCATCCCTGACACAGCCCCTTCCAAAAGTCTCATCTGCAGCCAGCGGTGATGAAGAGAGCCTGGCAGCCCTGCAAACATGAGACTTGTAGGACCCCAGAGCGCCCACAAAAGCCTACTCATGGAAAATGGTGTGAAAAGCACTGTGTACGCAGAAGTGTGCCCTTGCCAGCAGGAACTGCAGACGTGTTTGTCACTGGCCTTCTTGACTTTCTCCCGCTGTAGCTTAAGGTTGTTGTGTTAGCATTGCAGCACTCAGGGGGAGTGCGCAGTTTCTTTCTGACTGGAAAAAGCAGTTTGAATCTTACCAATATTCTGAGCTCTGAATTGCACATGGGGAAGGAGGTTGTCTGGCGAGGGAGGCAGATATAATCCTTCACTGGGGTACTTGGGGGTATTGGAGACCATACGGACCTTCTCTGTCATTCTTCCTGTAATCTCGAGGAGGGGACAGCTGCATTCACGCTTTTGAGTTGATCAGTGAATGCAAAAAAATGCAGGATGAGAGGCCATAAATGCTCTCCAGTTCCTAAAAGTCTGGACCCTTCCTCACAAAGACCAGCATGCCAGCAGGGAACTGCAAAGAAACATGCATCTAAAATGCTGGGAGATCAAAGACCCAGCTCTGAGCCCCTCTCTGGATGCAGTGTTTGTTACTGAAACAAAATGGAATCTAGCTTTATGCCTGTTGTCCTTCCCTTCCACTGCAGGTGTAGGCCCTTAAAGCTATTTAGATTTGCAAGGGGAGTAACTGCATGAGATTTGAGAACAAGCTGTAGCACCTTACATACTGTTGATTTCTTCAGCTGCTAACCATTGTGATTTCCTCTTAATTTTACAGCTAAATGTGTAAAATTTATTTGAAAGTAACAAGCATACAAGAGTGAAATACTAAAGCAAGATTAGTGCTTTTGCGAAGCTGTTGAGTTAGTCTTCTTTCTCTAATATTTGTCAATGCAAGGAATTGTACTTAACATTTCCTGATAATTAGATTCAGGCACTGCTGTTTCTGTAATGACACAGACATCTGGGACCTTACAGTCAGAATGACTGTCTGATTTTCATTGTGTGGTTTCACTAAAATAATGATTTACTAATGTACAGCTACCAGAGATAGCTCTGAAATCCTCTGTGCTTTTTTCCATATCTGTCCCAGGAAAATACTACTCATTATTTGCAACTTATAGGGAAGGTAATGTTTTCAAAGTGAAAGATATTATGACTTTGTTTCCTGATTTGAGTGATTTTCGTCCAGTGTCAAGAAGTTCAATCCCAAGTTGCCTTCTAGCCATAGTAATGTTTGCTTTGAATCAAGAGCTGGTATCCCTGTTGTGGCAGGCAGGAAAGACGCGTCGGTAGGTCAAGTGTTACACACAATGAAACTCCCATCCCTACTCTTGGCTATTATTTAGCTACAAGAAGAGGCTTTGGTTTTCCCATCCTCATTATGGAGAATCGTTTAGGTGTCAAGTTCAAATCACAGAAGCTTTAAAGAGCCTGTTTCTTTAAAGAAAGTAATAAATATGATAGCTCTTGCATTTAGGCAGTTCCATAGAAGGAGTTTCTGAGCACCACTGCACTTCTATGCAGGAGTGTCATTGCTCGTACAACCGTGGCCTGAGCGGGGTGAAGATATTGGTCAGGCATTGGAACAGGCTGCCTAGGGAAGTGGTAGAGTGGCCATCTCTGGAGGCATTCAAAAGACATGTAGGTATTGCACTTTGGGACATGGTTTAGCAGGCATGGTGGTGTTGGGTTGACAATTGGACTTGATGATCTTAGACCTCTTTTCCAACCTTAATGATTCTATGATTCTGTATTTTCAGGGAACTCTAAAAGGATTTTCTACCACTGGGACCTTTCATTGCGGCAAACAGCTCTGATGGTCACTTTATGTGCAGAGTTCACCTTACGTGTAATGTAGTCATGATATTTAAAGATAACTGTTGCAGTGTATTTGTGAATGAATGTGCTTTAACCACTTTGAATATGGCTTGGACACTCTTCCTTGTGATGTAATGTAGGTCTTCTTCTGTGGCATTTCCCCTGTGTTTTGTGTTTAAGCAAGAGAACATTGCTAACAAACAACACCCCAGAGCTCCTTCTAATTGGTAGTCTGTTTAGTTTAATAGGTAGATGAATCTAGCTGCAGATTTTGTTGATAATGCTAGTGGGCTTGTTCTGTTCCTTAGGCATCAACACTGCCTTTGAGTGTACAGAACTTACCTTTTAATTAATTTATAAAATTGTTTAATGTGATTTAGCAATGTTGCTCCATTTTGTATTTCAAATGTCTGCTCAGACCAAAGTATTCTGCAAGTTAAATAAATGCAGCCTACTGGAATACTATATTAGAAATGAATTTATTTAAAATGTTGTTTATATGGCATTTGATTAAGCTTCCTTACCCTATTTCAACATAAAGAGGAAAAGACTGTGTTGGAAGATGGGTGTGCTGTGAGATGTGACCTGGACAAACTGGAATAATCCCAGCATCAAATCTGGGTGGAGAAGCTGAGGCCGCACTGCGTTACCAGAGCCCCTTTGAGGCTGGAAGGTACACACCTCCACAAGAAGGGTGTGCACACCAGGTGCCTTGTTTCAGAAATGAGGTGTCACCAACGAGCTGCTCTGCAGCGTCCCACTGCCTGCTTCTGTATCTGTCTGGGGTGGATTTGCCCCCCTTAAAAAGAGGGTCCAAGTACTAGGAGCAGCATCCATGCATGCTGCCTTGCTTGGGGCAGAGAGGGATGCTTGGAGCCTCAGTTGTGCCCTGCTGATTGATAGAAAAGAAGAAAAGAAATCTTCAAACTTTCATCTCTCCAGATTTAAAATAGAAGAAAAAAAAAAAAACTCTGCAAGGCTGATCATGCCTTCTGTGTTGTTAGTGGATATAACTCTTGTTTTGGCCTTGACTGATAGCATTAAAGGCGTTTGTTGACCACAGGCTGTGTGAGCTTCTGTCTCCTCACCACGTAGTGAAGGTCAGAAGAGGGAATATTTTAAAAGGCTGTGCAGTAGAGAGCAGCACAGTAAGAGTGAGCGTTAGTTTGAATTCTTCTTATGTATTTCTACCTTCAACCACCATTGCAACAGCAATTTTTTACCCAGGATTTGCCTTGAGAAGACAGTGTTCTTAAAGCAAAGAAAATGGTGCCTTCAGATATAGCTGGAAAAAATAAATACAAATGGCCTGCAGCCATTTACAAAAAAAAAATAGTTCTTCTTGGCTGCTAAAATTAAAGCCTCTTTTTATTATGTGTTTTTTTAGTATTTTGCCTTTGGCATTTCTCCTGAAACGAAGTAGCTTGTGTGGAGGAAAGGACTGAGACATTGCAGATTTGCATATTCTAATATGCAGTACACAGGGAAGTATGTTCAGTCTTTAAGATGTAGTATGTTTAGCCTCAAGTGTTGTGTGCTGATAGGTTTTGGCTGAAGCAAGTAGAGCTGTCCCAAAGACTGAAGCCCTTTCGACTACAGATTTCAGGTCCTGTCTTGAATTGTAGAATGGGTTTGGCAAACATATTGCTAAAAATACACTTTTTTCTAGGGATTTTATTAACTCATTGTGGCGTACTTGGTTCACAGTATGTAGTCATACCTCCAGAATCAATCCCTCTTAATTTCATGAAGAGTTATGCAAAGGGAAGGAAGATGCTCTGAATAGGGAAATACAAATCTATGTGCCCTCTCACCAGTCACTGAAAGCAAATAAAGCCTCAGCTGAAATCTTTGTATGTCTCTTTTTCAGAGTTTTTTTAAAAGAGGCATGTCAGCAGAGAGCCACTAAAACATAACACTTCCGTGACGGCCACAGTATCCGTTGTTGCATGACCTCTCCCTTTGCTTTTATAACTCTGCATAGATTCGCCGTGTGGTAGGCAGCCAACTAGTGTCCCCTTCCAAGATGGCCACAGCCACGGTCTTAAAACACTGGTGGAGGATGTTGTCCCTCAGCTGGGGCTGGTGTGCAGCACCAGGTGCGAACGCACAGCTCCACGTGGACGCGATGTCAGTGTGATGCACATTCTTAATTTTGCACTAATGCGTAACAGGTTAGGTGCGTGTGCTTTCTTCTAAGCAAAATGTGTCTGGTTTAACTCAGTTTCTGTGCTGTGTGCTGGTACAGATTTGTATGCATACAGTCATCCATGTGACGTGATAATGTGTAACAACATTGGCTGCTCTCGGTAGGCTCTGTAGTATTTTTTTGTGTGGAAAATAATCAGCTTTTGGCCACAGTTTAAATGCATACTGCTTCAATTCTGTGACAAAAGCTTCCAAAACCCAGGATAAGATAGCTTAAACACAGTGGCAGTTAAGATAATTAAGTTCGTCAGAGGTAACTGCAGTAAATGTCATTTTAGTGTTGGAAAATGTTGGCATTTTCATTGATGTTATATTTTTGAGCTGTTCCTGCTATATCTTACATTTGATGGTGTGCCTGATAGTGTCTATTTCCTTGTTTGGAAACAGCATCGGTTTATCTGAAACTGTTCTGTCTTTGTTTAATCATATTTGTCTAAACACAGTTATTCTAATCTCTGCAAGCTCACAGAAGCTGAATGCTGACTGCATGTAACTGCCAGCTGAAGCCCCAAACTTTCTGTTCACTGATTTAGTGGGGGAAAAAAATACATGCCCACACTGAAACATAGGCATACATTACATAAAAGTACAGATTTTACCATGATTGAATCCCCAAATCCATGTGGATCATCAGTGCTGCACTGAAATCAGTGGAGAAAACACAGCCATTAAATTTGGCCTGGTTGACTCCACAGCTTGTAAAAAAGCATCCCTGACTTCACAGAGGTGCTCCCTTTTGGAGCCTGGGAAGGATGCTGAAATCTGAAATTCAAGCTTTTTTTTTCTATCTTCTTGATGTTTCTAGTTTAGACAGTTTTCTTTTGCACTGTTGCCATTGTAGGTGTATCTTCTCACAGAGTGATGAACCACAATCATAAGACCAGTCAGCTTTTTGCTTTAGGTTTTCTGTTGGAAACCTGTTCTCATCCCAGTGATAGGGGAAGAGCTGTGGGTTTTCATTCCTGCTTCCACCTCCTCCATTCTAGATGTTTACATGCTGCCTTGAGATACAGCAGTTGTTTCCCCTCCCAGCTGCCAACTTTTATTAAGCTAAGTAAGCCTGCATGTTTAATCTCTGCTGATAAGGACGTGGGCTTCAGGGTTAACTGAAGCATAGGAAGTTCCATCTGAACATGAGGAAGAACTTCTTCCCTCTGAGGGTGACGGAGCACTGGAACAGGCTGCCCAGGGAGGTTGTGGAGTCTCCTTCTCTGGAGATATTCAAGACCTGCCT
>Ga0065711_1043323_pt1 | contig 14792 bp, 11 predicted proteins | sample Hoacrofraction12_FD_59098 | JGI IMG/M metagenome (GOLD analysis project Ga0065711, IMG submission 59098) | Hoatzin crop microbial communities from Cojedes, Venezuela - Epithelial fraction 12 v2 (version 2) | ecosystem: Host-associated > Birds > Digestive system > Esophagus > Crop | place... | reverse complement strand
AATGCCTCTAAATATCTGCAGGGTGGGTGTCAGGAGGACGGGGCCAGACTCTTTCCAGTGGTGCCCAGCGACAGGACAAGGGGCAGCGGGCACAAACTGAAGCAGAGGAAGTTCCATCTGAAGATGAGGAAGAACTTCTTCCCTCTGAGGGTGATGGAACCCTGGCCCCGGCTGCCCAGGGAGGCTGTGGAGTCTCCTTCTCTGGAGATATTCAAGACCTGCCTGGACGCGGTGCTGTGCAGCCTGCTTTGGGTCACCCTGCTTGGGCAGGGGGTTGGGGTGGGTGACCCACAGAGGTCCCTTCCAACCCCGACCATTCTGTGATTCTGTGTTGGGGTGGTGGTTGGACTTGATGATCTTAGAGGTCTTCTCCAACCTTAATGATTCTATGCTTGTAGACTTGTGATGCTGTGGTAGGGTTCCTGGGGACACACAGGATCTCTGTCTCGGAAGAAGTTGCCTGGCAGGGCTCGGGTGCCATCGGCCATGCGGCTTGAGAGCTGCTCATGAGCTGTCGGGCAGGAGAGCTGGCGGGAGCTCAGCGCCATCCGGGTTCTGCGCCCCGCAGAATCGCCGCTGGCCGAGTGAAAAATGGTGATGAGAAACCATTGCGCGGAAAGATTCCCAAGCAGCTCTTGTGTAATGTAAATGATGTTTTTAGTTTTTCTCCCAGGGGAAAATTGCAAAGCTTCATGAGTCAATTAACGCTTTATAAATTATTTTGAGATCAGTGGATAAGTAGCCTGGTGTAAATGCACCGTATATTACCTGCAAAAGCTAAAAAGATGCCACCATGCCTTTTAACGAGTCTCATCCTGTTTTCTCTCTCTGATTTGATTTATTTGCACTTAACATCCTTTTTGATGTTAGAAGGCTGGTTTTTGAGGAGCTCCTGAAATTCTGGCGTTACCACTTGGGGAAGGAAGGAAGGAGAAGACTGGTTTTTCCCATATTATGTTATTTTCTCCTCTGGATTGGTAAGGCTACCCAAGCTGTGCTTGAGGGTAACTTCATTTTGCACCGAGTACTGCTGGTACTACCACAGTATGTCCTCGTCTAACACTAAAATATTCAAGTTTCTTACTGGTGCTGAAGGCTACTGCTTTTTTATCTTGGGTTTGTGGCAAAGGATGACAATGCCGTAGGATCCAGCCGGAGTAGAGCTAGCGGGTTGCCACATTTTAATAGACTTTGGTTTCCAGTGATGTTATTGCTGTCATGGTCGTTATCTTTTTGTTGCAGAGCTAAGCCCTGGCGGAACGGACCGTTTCGTCAGCAGAGGTTTGGTGCTACGGGCAAGAAAGTGGCCCGTGACAGAAAGGAGTGTCCCACTGAAGTCAGTAGCACTCAAGTCTTTGTGTGTGTATATAAAGCAGAACTTGACTCCTTGCCCACAAGACCTTCAAGAGCAGCCGGTGGCTTTTCCTGGGTGCCAGGACAGGGCTTGATCTCCTGAATCACAGAATCACAGAATAGTAGGGGTTGGAAGGGACCTCTGTGGGTCATCTAGTCCAACCCCCCTGCCGAAGCAGGGTCACCAACAGCAGGCTGCACAGGACCTTGTCCAGGCAGGTCTTGAACATCTCCAGAGAAGGAGACTCCACAACCTCCCTGGGCAGCCTGTTCCAGTGCTCCGTCACCCTCAGAGGGAAGAAGTTCTTCCTCATGTTCAGACGGAACTTCCTATGCTTCAGTTTGTGCCCGTTGCCTCTTGTCCTGTCGCTGGGCACTACTGAAAAGAGTTTTGCCCCATCCTCCTGACACCCACCCTTGAGATATTTATAAGCATATAAGCATTTTGATACAGCCCAGGATATGGCTGGTCTTCTGGCCAGCTCATGTCCAGCTTTTCATGCATCAGTACCCCCAAGTCCTTCTTGGCACGGCTGCTCTCAATTAATTTATCCCCTAGCCTGATGCATACTGGGGGTTGCCCTGACCCAGGTGCAGGACCCTGCATTTGGCCTTGTTGAACCTCCTGAGGTTCACAGAGGCCCACCTCTCCACCTAGTCCAGGTCCATCTGCATGGCAGGAAAAGCTGTGACTTTGTTTAGGACAGCTCTCAAGTGAGAAATCTTAGCTTGCCCACTGTTTCAGAAGACATCTCCATGTTACAGACCTTGATTCACCGCCTTTGCACCAGCTTGTCTCTTCAGGGAAGAAACCACAGTACATTAAAATTTCTGTTTTAGCTGGAGTGCTTCCCTTCCTGCCTCTTGGCTTCTTCAGAGCTCCTTCACGCTATTGCTTCAGGCTATGATGAGAGCCCCCAGCTGTGCTTAATGCAACTTTCTGGTTAACTATTGCAAAGCAGGGAAAATGTGGTTTATATCTTGTATCTGATGTTTGGCAATTGTGGATTTTTTTTCAAATGATGTTATTATTCCAATGTCTGTGTTTGTTTTTTAATCCTTTGGCAATATCATGTGTTCAAAATTTAAAAAGGAAAAGAAAACAAAGGTATGTTGTGGGCCTGAATAGTACTTAAAGTTACTGACTTTAGGACCAGACTTCATTTGTATTCTGCTTGCTAGAAGCTGCCAAGAGAAGTCTGAGATCTATGTCCAGTTATCTGGACTTCTCGGATAGGCTTCAGCAGTTCTTCTTCCTGCTCAGCAGCAGGCATCATCAAAATGATCTCCCTGCTCTTCTGAGTAGCCAGGATTAAAAACATCTGATACAATGCATGTTGCTCTTTATCTGAAAATCAGAGCTGAATATAAAAGAGGTATCAGGTAGAAAATTACCTCCTCAAAAGTGACTTTTTTCCCCATGAAACCTGTTCTAGCCCCTGGGATGTTCATCATAAAACTGTCCAAAGATACCCTGAAGTATATCTCGTACTTTATCCAGGTATAGGTGACTTAGAGTAAGCAATCGCTATATGAAATCATGCTTCCTAGAATGACTATAGAATCAAGATTTGCTTCTTAAAGTTCAGATGAGAGTTTTAGGTTTTATTTGATAGTCAACAGAGGACAGTTAACTGAAAGCTTTTTATTTAGGACCTCCTAGAAGACAGCCAAATATATAGATTACTCAATTCTGTATCTCTTTGCTGGTGACCAGCTGTTCGCAGCCACTCAAGGTTGTTACAGAGACAGAAAGTAAAAGGTACAGGTGAGAAGGCGAATGTGACTAGGAGACCCAAAACTGAAGTGCTAAGCCACTTTTTGGACTTCCCAGAGGAAGAATGCTAACACACCACATTTTCTTGGGTCTGTAGTGGAAAAAAATGCCCAAACAAGAGCAGTTTTCCTCCTCATTGGGAATCTGCATCCTCTCTACTTCAATGTCGAGATTCCTCCTAAATTTTTTTGTTCAAGGCAGACAGCCGGATACAAATACAGTAAGCTGGCAGTTTTTTCCTGGTATTGCAGGAGAAACTGCTTAAGAACATGAATTTTTCTATCCCCATTGCACAACAAATGAGGGTTTTGCTACAAAAATGTTTTTCAGATGCTAGCTATGGTGTGAATTTGCATTTCTCTCATCACATTGTAACCAAGAGGGAGCTCATACTTCCTCTACATGGACAATCAATTAAAGCATGAATACTGACACTTCTTGGCTCCAAATACTATACCTGTGTTTTGAACTGCATATGGTGCTATGTCCTGAGCAATTCATGCCTTTCAGTGTATTCAAAAAAAAACAAACAACAAACCAACCAACACTAAATACAGTGATGTTTCATTTATTCTTTTCTCTTTTTGTTTGTAAAGGTAACACTAAATGTGACTTACCTGACTGTAGAAAGGAGATGTGTAGCAAACCAAGAGAACAAATCTTTATCTCCCAAGTGGCCAGGCTAGTACTTTGTCTTTATATTGTTGTTCATGTGCATTAGACAACGTGCATTTTGAATCATTAATTTAATAGAAAAAATTATCTGATCATTTATATTGTAGTTGAGGCTAGACAAGAAAGAGACATGGATACATTAAAAGTCTTTCCCTGACCTTTCTGATACAAAGACTTTCTAAGGAATTGTCTCTTACTGTAAGTAATCTTACTAAAAACAATCTCCACATCAAGTTATTTCTCCTATCAATATATGCCATATACCATAAAATAGTTCAGGTGCAACTAGAATGTCAGCTTTCATTGATACCATTGTAAACTTACATCATGGTGCTTGTGTTGTCTTCACAAGTTAGGAAGCAGCAGGTAACCTACGGCTAATTTTTTTTCAGCAAGTCTAAAATGATTTAAGCATTTTGATCACAACCTGGGAGAGGAACCATCATATGCAGTCTTCAAGTGTCCTCATGAGCTGGAAATCTTTCGCAGAACTGCTCCAAACCTTCTCCTCTACAGACCTAATCAGCCATGGAGTGGATGACTAAACCTTCCATTCAGGTGGGATATGGTGCCAGGCTTGTATTCCACATGGTGAAGGGGGATGCAACAGTAAACGTTTCAGAGAGTTGCACAACAATGCTAATTTTAATATAGATGCTGCCAGATGAAAGAGGCAGAGATTAGAGAGCAGCACTTACCTTTCAGGTCATTTGTTGAAAGTGGAAATCATCTGAGGCAGCAGTCAGCAGGAGAACACAAGAGAGATTTTGAAGCTGTGTGTAGATCAGAAGATATGTAACCTAAGCAGGTCAGTGTCTAACAGAACAGTGTTACTGTAAAGAAGTTGCATGGGTTTTTTTGGTTGCCAGATAGAACGCACTTTCTAAATAGGATTTTACAACTTGTGAACATTCAAGGTCCTGTGGATGGCAGCTTACACTTCCCCCAGTTTTACAGTGCAGTGCTTAGTATTGATTTTTGCTGTTCTCAGTACTTCCTCACAAAAATCACGATTATATTGCTGAGGACAACTTTGACAGGCCCAAAGGTGAATTGTGGGTTTCTAATGGATATTTCCCCAAAAGAAAAGATTGGACATATGCAGAGACCATCTAAGCACTCAGTGACAGCAGGTGGTGAAAGCATCAGCCTTTTATGCACAGATCCTTGGGGCCCCTTCCCACCCAGCGATGCCAGGCTCTCTGCCACCACCTGGCCAGCCTTCCCACATCTGCATTTTATGGTTCTCCTGCAGGAACAAGCTGTAAGAAGGTCTGGATGCCATTTCAGGCAGTAACTTTATCTTCAGGATAGCAGTGGTTTGAGCAGCAGCTTTCATGCCTGGCAGCATTTGTCTGATATCTTACTTCCAGTTCACATCATGAAAAGCCATGTACAAATAGACCTCAGCTTCAAACTGCATCCACACCTACATCAGAATTTGGTGTCTTGGGCCCTTCTGTATAGGTGAAATTTGATCAAGTACAAACTTTAAACCTCACTTGAATTTCAGGGTTTTTAAGGTCCAATTTGATCAGGCAGAGCAATGTTTACTTGAAGACAGGACAGATTAAGGCTGAAGGCTGAAGGGAAGGAAAAGGGGCTTTCTTACCTAAATTTGTACATAGCAAAGCTTGCTGTCTGCGTACAATAAATAAATCAGGGGAGTGAAGGAGGAACTGACAAGTGAAACTGGAAACTTAGCTTTCACTATGATGCCATTATTCTGTTGAAGTTAGTTCAGTATTATGCCAGACTTCTACACTGCATAACAATATAGGTCCAAGATCAAAAGATGTCAAAGGGTTGTGTCCATAATACCTTACCCATATGGCATAGAAGGTCTCTCAAAACAGAAACCTTTGGTTGGGAAAAGCCAGTCTACCTGAATGTCTTCACTGGTTACATGATGAGGGATCAAAAGACAAGACGCAGTGTATGTTAGGCGTGCATTAGGTTTCTTTTAGCAGAATTAGTGAGCTCCTTGCTTAAACCTATATTATGTGGTTTAAAAAGTAGAAAAATCATTAGGTAAAGATTCAGTAAAATGTTCTGAAGCCTGCTCTGTTTCCAAATAAAGGCTGTTCATTAAAGGGGGCTAACTGGAAAATTAAAAGGGTAGGATACGTGTGCTGCTGTAACCCTTTCACACACTGCAGTTCTTCCCAGTGCCCCTCTTTTTGGACTTGTGACACTTGATTCTTCTCCTGAGGCCCTTCAATGGCAAGAGACCTCTCAAGAGCACCATAACCTTTCCCACGACTCGGCTCCCTCCAAATTCCTGTTTCTAACAGTCCTCAGCACCCTGGTCTTGCCAAATACCAGCCTTCCACAGGCACTTTCACAATGCCAATCAGCTTACAGAGGAAAACTAAATCTTCTTTTGCAGTGCCTGGTGATTCAGTTACCTTCCCAAATCACCCAGGTGCAATCATCAGCGCTGTCTCTACTGTTAGCCACTTTTTTAATGGTGGGAACTGTCTGTCTTACCAGTCCGTGACATTCCTGCTACAACATCCAAGGCCCAAAACCCAGAGCTCTTTTCTGACATTATAACTTTGGGCTACACACTTAGCAGGCTGCTGTGCAGACTTTATGCAGAAAGCTTCTTATTTTGTCCTTAAAGAACTTTGCTAATTGTTGTAGATATCTGTGTCTAAGCTTTACTTCCAAGGACAAGCTCCCTGCAGGGGAAACTGAGCCCAGAGGAACTGGTGCTTTGCTGACACAAGATGGACTCTTGATGCAGAGCTCTGTGGCTCGCAGTGGCTCAGCTGTTTATTCAGAAGCAGCTTCCAAGTCTCCAATTCCTTTGAAGTCATTGGAAACTATGATGAAACACAATTAGAGAATATGAAATATTCAGGGTTTTATTTCCTTCGGGATTTTTTTTTTTTTTTACTAAACCCAGCAGTGACCCAGATTCCTCATCAGATTTAGGTTTGCTTCTGTTGCCTGGGAGCTGGAATTCCAGTTTCAGCTCTCTGGTGCTGATTGTGAGCCCTTTGCCCTGATCCTAGACGTCTAAATAAATTCTGACACCTTGCAGGAGGACTTTTGCAAAGAGTGGGCAGGATAAGTATGCCAGTTACGTTCTTTGGTCTTGTTCGGTTTATAGACTAGAGCCAGTGATATCAAAATGAGCTTCCATTAATTCACCCTGAAGTTTGCATATTCCCCAGACTTCCTTACATTTACGTCTACAGATGGTACATGTTTGTTGTGCTGCTGAAAGACATAAATAAGATTTTTATCTCCTCATCTTATGGCAATGTACAAAGAAATATTAGGCAAAAGGGTGTTATTTGCTTTTGCTGGACAGAGATTTCAATAGAGCATTTGAAGACTGCCCCGATTGTGTTTTATTTTTCTCAGTTTTTAATAAGGTGACAAAGTGGTTCTGATTTAAAATGATGACAAGGACAGATCTGCTTATATTCTGTATCAAATTGTGATATATAATTTGACCTCCCTTCATCTTGGAGGACTTCAGTTGTGTGACCCTAATTGTTCCTTTTGTGTGTGCCTTCCTTCAGGGTAAGGGAAAAATGGAGCGAGTTTCTTCAGGCTTTAAAAGCCTTGACAGTGATAAAGACTCACTTTAATAAGCAGAGTTTTCCAAGCTCTAAGATCTTAGGCAAACAGCACTGAGGAAACCATCTCATTTCAGCTAGAGATTATAATGCTAAAGAATAAAGCAACAGAGGAAAATGGAAGGGAGGAGGGAAATAAGAATAAAAAAAGAAAGTGGATGACTACCAAAGGCAAGTACCAAATTATATTCTTTCGTCCTCATATCCTAATACAAGACCAATCAAATAAACATCCATAGCTTCATTTTCTGGTTCCAGCAAACATATGCATAGCATGAAAATCAATGAAATGGGCATTTTGGCCTGAAGACCCAGGACTGAAAGGATGGCCAACTACTTCTCATCTTTCACAGCACCCTCGACTCCATGACAAGAGCAATCCCAGTTGAACACTGTGCTTCAGTGACTCTGTCCCTTTGAGACTCAGCTGGTGAGCCACCCTCCTGAGAAATAAGGTAGAGATATCTTTTTGCTTGGTCTAGGTTATGGAAAGCTGTAAATATGCTCGTAAGTGTGAAATTAAGGTTGAAGGAGGCAAATAGTGCCATGCTTAGTGTATATGCATTCATGATGCTGTCTGTAAGGCCAATTTCAAACCTGTGCTTTATGGCAGAGCTGTAGTTGGTAACACTGAACAGGAACCAGTTGCAATGAGGAAGTGAATCAACGACACCAAGACTATTCCTTGCAGGTTACTGTCCATCCTATTCAGAGACAGATACTGCTAATGCGTAACGAGACTTTCTGTTAGAGTTTTCCTCGTGGTCGAAACTTTGTTGCAGTATAAGCCTATTATTCCCAACCTCATGTCCAGATAATATAGAAAAGAATTTCTTACTTTCCTCCTTTTCAGATATTTGAAGAATATTGTATGGCTTCCCAGTCTCTTCATGGTTAAACGAACCCAATATTTTTTTAGTCTTTCCTCACACAGTTTCTAGAACTCTGCCTGTATCTTCAGTCTGGACTCATCTAGATACTTTCCAGTTTGCCCAGAAGAAGAATCATCATGTCAGGACTGCAAGCAAAGCTTTGCAAGTGTGGCATGCAATGGGACAACTGTTGTGGTATGACTCCCCAGCCGTGCTGTAGATTTAGTGGTTTAGCTGATCCCATTTTTCAAAGTATTGCTCTTTTTTGTGTAGTGGTGTTAATCATTTTATATTCTTTATGCTCTGGATACTCTTTCGCAGAAATGCAACACAGTCAGTTTGTCCATTCTGTAAGCCTGTGCTCTTGGTTGCTTCTACTTCCATATGTGGAAATTGCTGTTTTCCCTTCACTCATTCCAACATATTTTTTCAGTTGATTCAGTCCGGTTTGGGATTTTTTTGTGTGGGAGGTAGGGCAGAGGGAAGGAAACTCCTTGCACAATTTTCACAACTGATATGCTCAATAGTTTAAATGGAAAAAAAAAATCCTCTTTCCTAACTTTGTCTTCTCACTTTAGGGCAGTAAGTGGCAAATGCTAGAGAATTCACTGCTTGGAGTAATCCTAGGAGGTATCAAGGACAAGGAAGAGGCACACACACAGTCAGCTGTGTCTGTGGTGACGTTCCACACACAAACATGGAGTTTACATCTGGGCTTAGATGGGATCTTTATACGGCAAAAACCCCATCCTACCAGTGAAACAGCGTGGCCTTCTGTATACGGTCTTTCATGAAGGGTCGCTCTTCTATGCCTTCCCCAGGGCTGTGCCTGGGCACTGCCTTGGGGGTGCAGGCTAGCTGTGCTGGGAAGCACGCTAGTACTTACACACTTGGGGTGGCCAGACCCCATTCTTGTGTTCAAACCCATGCCTTAGACTAGTTATGTCTGTTGCAAAGATGTAGCTACAGATCCCTGTGGTGTTTGCCAGCTTACTTACTGCTGCACTACTGACTTACCATCTGACCTCCCTGAAAATTATGATTAAGGACATGAACAGCTGTAACATGAATCCTGGTTTTGGAAGGATAATATTAATTGACAGTGCAACATCTTGTAGGTAAAGATATGTTTTATGCTGGTTTATAAAGTCAGCTTGCTACCCTTCGCTAGCCAGGCTGACAGTGACCTACAGTGTGATGGCACCAGATAGCTCTCTGCTTTATTCTTAAATCAATTTAAAGGTTCCACATCAATTCTTCTGAAAGCGGACTATTGCAGGACATGCTTTTCCTTGCATTTGCAAGTGATTAAAATAGCTCAGAGTGACTTGCTGCACTTAGCAGCCATCAGCCATTTAAAATCCCAGAAATAGGTAGAGGGTTATTATATCCCCCATCCTCTGCCAATAACTGTCACTCCCACAAAGATCCATGATAGTAATTTAATTTCCATAAAGGACACTGTTAATTCAGCAGACATGCAGAGAAAAGCACAAACAAAAACCATCTAAGTTGAAATGACAAAAGTGTTGGGGCAAACAGGGCTTTCAGAGTGGAAAACCAGCATTTTTTAAAATATGTATATACGCCTACATCCTTCATGTTTGTACTCTGAATACAGACAGCAAGGTGAGTCCTAAATGTCTGGACTTAGCTTTATCAAACATATTTTGGAACATTTTGCTTGTGTTTTTTGGAAAGAAATTTTGTTTCTGAATAAGAGAATTGTACTGAAACCTTCAGGATTTCACATCTTGGCTATCATAATACCTTATTCATCTGTGAAGGATATGCTGTTTTCTATTAACAATTACTGCATTCACCAGGATTCATTCTCTTTTTAAAAGGAGAAGAGCAGGCCTGAACCAGCCTGACCAAAACATTTGATCAGAAACAGGAAATAATGGTTAAAATTAGCTTGACCTTTTAACTAAAACCTTTTGCAGCTGGGGAAACATTTAAAACAAGGTTAGTCTGAAAGAACCTGGTGGCTCGGAGATGGTTACTATTTTCATGTTGGATATGATTTCTTTGCACAGTTTTTGGGTGCCTTGTCTAGCTTCTGCCTCATAGCAGCTGCCAAGTAAAATCATCACATGTGAGAGTCTGCACTAGTTTCCCATAATGTCACTAATAATGGCTAATTCTACACTTGAACCTACCAGGCATTTACATCAGACTTGTTGACTTTTATAGCTTGAGATGATGAGTCCTACTGGCTGTGTCAAAGTGAAGTGAATGTCATTGTCCCTTCATATAATGCTGTCTACCCTCCAGTAATGACAGTTTACCTGCCAGACCCGTTCTCTGATAAATAAACCTATGGTTTATCTGCCTGTTTAATTTTGCTATTTCCCTAATGCTTTGTGTCCTCTGTGTTTTCAGTTTTTCCTATTTTCTTCCTCCCTTCCTACCACTGATCTCATATCTCAGATAATAGCAAATATTATATTCTCTTAAAGTTCATTTAGTCTCTTCTGTCCTAAGAATATAGATCAGAGAATTTTGCCCTAGTGATGTTTCATTTAGGGCTAACCAGCTTTTGCTTGACCTGCTAGGTTTGGATTATTTTAGAATGTCAGCCAGTGTTGAAGCTTGTTTTCCACCACTTGGATTTTTTTCATCTTGCTATCTGTTTAAATGCTTAATTGTTCTTTGTGTTAATCCTTCGTGATTTCCAGTTTGAGCTTTGCTGACTTCAACTTCAAACTTCTTACATCTTGCCTTTCTCTGCTACACTGAAACAACGTGCTACCATCAGCTGTCTGTTAGCCACATCTGCAGAATGCAATTAAATCACTTCTTACCATCTCTCTCACAAACTAAATCGATTAGTCATCTATCAGCTGTTAAACAAATCCAACACATTTTTTTGACATTTCTGAAAAGTAAGGTCTTCTAACTCCAGGACAGGTGAGGGACATTAAGAATACAGGAAGACTGTATAAGGGAGACTCATGCCTATAAAATACTTCGGTGGCCTGAAATGGTGTAGCTCAGTGTCTGACCTTCCATATCACTCTGTCACATGTGGAACAGCATCAGCATCCTACATATTAGTATCCTTCCGCCAGAGGCTTCTTTTTCATTAAGACTGTATCAAAGATGATAGGCAGAGACAAAGTGTCACCTTGAAATGCCTGATGCCAATACCCTGAAAGCCTGAGTTAGGACTTATTTTTAGCATAATGAGACCATCGGCCACTAGAGGCCCTTCATGTCTAGGAGACTGGCTGAGCCAAGATACCGTAGAATATCCCTTTGGTTTGATTTAATGCACCCAGAAGGGAAATATTAAAATGATAAACCACCTAAATGAGAAGCAACATTCAAAGTGTCTGCGTTAGGCTCCTCTGACAGGATTTGTTATCTTCTCAGCTGTTGTGTCATTCAAAAAACACCCTTGATATCCAAGTCTCTTTGCTCAGGTATATCTTTTCATTCCCTCCTCTTCATCTTATTTTCTCAGTTGCTTAAATTGAAGTATGGATGCTGATCTTTTAATCTTTGTGGTGTTAGTGCTCAAGGCACCTTATCTGGAAAGCAGAAGGGGACCCTGGTAGGAGAAGCAGCAGCAGGGCACATAGGCAGCACTGCTGTATGTCCCTCCCCAGTTCAAACTGACGAAGTAAATTAGGTTGGATCTGCCACAAAATGGGGACTCAGGCCTGCAAATATTTATTGTGAGTGCTTAGATGAACATGCAGGAGTCATCTGATGAGCCTTCCCAATATACTCTTGAGAAAGGGGATTCACAGTGAATTATAACTATTTATGTTACTACTATGCCAGAGCTTCAATCTGAATTGTTGTGCTGGATGCTTTTCAAATAAAAACAGGTATTGTTAGCATGGGATGCTGGTCCAGTTCTCAACTCTAGAGGGCAGGGCTTCGGATGTGCTGACATACTGAGAAAAGTGACTGCCAGCAGAGAAACGATCCTTTGCCTTGTAAAAAGTCTAGTATATCCTGCAAATGTACATCTTGAATGCCAGGAGCGATGCCTGGCCACCTGTGCTGTCACTGCCCGCCGCCTCTTTCACAACACACCCAAGTGACGATGAGGAAAACCTGGTGTTTCTCAGGTGTTGCCTGTGTTGCTTTTTTTTTTACAGTGTATTGTCTCTATGGCAATTAGTTATCACTGTTGTGGTCTTTAGAGTTGTTATAATATTCATACGGAAATTAAAATAGAACCCCAGCTGGAGACTAAATGACTTTTCAAGATTGTAGTTAAGTGAGAGAGGAGTCCTTTCAAAGGACTCACACCTTGTTCAGGATCAAAATAACACTTTGAAATGGCCCAGCAAAACTTTGAAAGGCTGGTAAGATCAGAAGAGTCCTTGAACTACTTAGACCAACAATAAGAACCAGAAGCGCTATGTGTTATTGGGAATGTTGTAACATACGAAGGATGAAGTAATTTCTCACTGTGCTAACACTACCACAAAAGAAAGAAAATCTGTGTGGAGGCAGGACATTAAGCTTCAGCAAAACAAGAAACACATTACTCATTAACACTCTAAAAAGTTGTAGGGAGTCAACAATCCTGTTTGGGGTGGACAGATTGTGAACTGTAAACAGCAAGATTAATATGGAGGGCCTGCTAGAGATTACCAGCTTTAGAGCTTTATAACAAATGAACAAACTGTTCTGTGAAGGAGGTGTGCCCAGCTTTGTGTTTTTATTTACGTCCATGTTCCTTCTTTACACTTCTCAGAAGAGCATATTTTGATAAGAGCCTTTTCTTGTACTTGGCTATTAATGTAACACCACACTGATTAGCAAGGAAAATAAAATATTTTCTACTTTTGCAGGACAGAGTGGTAGGAAGAAAATAGAAGCAGGAGAATGGACTATGACTTGCCCAGAAATACTCACCAGCTGAACTGAAAGCAGATTGCAAGTGATGAGGCATAACTGCGTGGAAAAAAAGCTGAAAAGAGGCTTGTGCCATTTTAAACATCCTCAAGGTACAAGAAGTGGGAAAAAACCCATGGTGTAGGATATCTATCAACATTTTGATCTTGCTGTGATATACATTTATGCAGTGCAGTGCTTCCTAAATCTTTCTTTTCCTTTTCCTTTATTATCCTTCCCTTTACACGTATAAAGTTGTGAAGGGGGAGGGAAAACATGGATAAAATGTTTGAGCTGCTCTTCAGTTTTTCTCCCAGATGAGCGTGGCCAGGCATAGCTGGAGGGAGGGTGTGAAAGACTGGAAAGATGACCAGCATGTTTCTCTCAGCCTTTCCAGGCAGCACAAAGGCCACGGGCACTCCGTGCAAGCCCTGCGGCACATCGGCTGCAAGGATCAGATGTGGCATGGCCTGCGTGTGAAACGTGGGCTGAGAGATGTTGGCGCTCGGAGGGGAGCCACTGGATCTTCAGGGATGCCCTGGGGTTTGTACTGCAACGAAGGCAGAGGCAGGTCTGGCCCTCATCCTTCGTTTTATCTAGCTGTGACCTTCTGAGGGATATTTTCCCGAAAAATCAAGTTCATGTGGCCTGATGAAAACTCAGGCTCCAAGGCGATGGAGTGAACTATTTCATTCTTCCTGTGCCATGGTAAAACCTGTCTGTGCCTTGTCTCTCCTGGGATTTTCCACTGCAGACAGACACCATGCTGTGAAAGGAAGCCCGAGATAATTTTATTCAGCCTTTGTATAAGTCCAGCCTAGGGAAGAAGGAGCACAGCTTAAGGGTGTTTAAAGTCTTAGGCAAACCTCTTTTTTCATTTGGACTCTGCTTTTTTAGCATTAGGTAAGGTGTGGACAGAAGTAGTTCAGGTAGACCAAACTCAGAAACAGCACCTGGTCTTCCAAAGACAACACCAGAGGCACATCAGTATTGGGCAGAAGAACTGTGAAAAATACAGCTCTTGCCCTGACAAGACCTCCTAGAACAGAGGTGGCCAATATCTCAAGTAACACTTCAGTGCAAAATAGTCATTACGTGGCCGTCATCATGGACAAGAGGAGAGGGCCAACGTTCATTCTCTGGGAAGACCAATCTGCATGGAAAGCCAGTGTTTTCATGGACTTTAATTCTTCCAGATCAGTTTGTACAAATATATAGCTAGAAATCTTTGCAATATCAAACTGCATGGAATGAGCATCAGATAACATTACTGATATGTGTCAAGCACACCAAAATGAGAAAACGAAGGCTGCCTGTGCAATATAATTCAATGTCCTTGTATGGCTGCATTTATGATGATCTCAATTTCAGATTGCATATGTTTTTAACACTCTCTTTGCATAGGATAGGAATAGGCAGCACTCATTTAATTATCTTCCATTTAATATTTATTGCCTACAAGTCAGAGTCTGCTCTGAAGACAATATTCTTAGTTTTCTCCTTGGTTTTCAATAGTTCTTGTCAATATATTATGTGTACCAGAGCAACTTTTTTTTTTTTACAAAAAGTAGACTGCTGGTGGAAATAGCCATTCCCATTTTATAGTTGGTAACAAAAAGATTTAGATAAGAGAATACTCAACTCTTTTTTTTTTTTTTTTTT
>Ga0065711_1007484_pt1 | contig 14792 bp, 4 predicted proteins | sample Hoacrofraction12_FD_59098 | JGI IMG/M metagenome (GOLD analysis project Ga0065711, IMG submission 59098) | Hoatzin crop microbial communities from Cojedes, Venezuela - Epithelial fraction 12 v2 (version 2) | ecosystem: Host-associated > Birds > Digestive system > Esophagus > Crop | place... | reverse complement strand
TTTTTTTTTTTTTTTTTTTTTTTGATAGGGAGATGGAGGAAGGATGGAGTCTGTATCTTTTTTTCAGCAGTAGTGTGATGGTGAAGCCAGTTGAACTATCTGCATCTTTCTCATGCACATTTCTAATTACCATTTAGACTAGAGAAAAGTAGAGAAAAACAAACAAAATTATGGGAATTTTCTGACTCTCTAATAACTACTTTTTGAACTGTGGTTCAATTGTTTCTTAATTACAAATAATGAAGAAGTGGCAGTAAAAAGATATAACTTGTGCTGGAATAGACATGGTATAACTTTAACACTTCGTAGTCAAGGAAAAGGCAAGCATTCAGTCTCCCTAGAATTACCACTCTTTTGGATCATCTGGCAGAAAGTGCTATGTGAGAAGCACAGCTGGGTCTTTTTCTCTCAGGAGAATCAAATGAAATACCCTGGTGTCAGACTCAGCTGGCTGAAAACAATGCATGCCCAGATTTGTCTCCTGGTTGTCTGCAAAATGCTTTTATAATCTATCTTGCACTAACTGGAATTAGTTCAGCATTTCAGATTGATTAATAAGTATTGTAATACTATTCAAAACACACGTCAGTCCCAAAGAAATACATAGATGCCATGAAAGCTACTGTCGGAAATATCAGACTGTTAAAGACAAAAAATACTACGTATTTTATAAAGAACACTACGACAAACTCCAGTAATTATCATAATTTCTATTTTATTGTTGTAAAAAATATTTTCAGTTCCCATTGCTATGCAGTGATACCTAAATCAAAATACTTACTAAAAATAAACATTAGTATTTAAATTTAAAAAATAGAAAGGGAATAACTGGTCCTGTTTGACCACTAGATGTGCTTCCTTAGGCCCCTGTCTTGCAAATACATGCGTATGCTGGTGACTGGTATTACTGAAAGCTAAGAAAAAGTCTAGCTTAAAGTCAGAGAAAAGCCCATGGAGTGCTTATCTAATTTAATTTTTTTTTTCTTCCTTTTTTTTTTTTTTTGATTGGATTAAGTTGATCTACTCTAAAACACTCTGGTAGCTTTGTGGTAGTATAACACTCACTTTGTTCCACTTCATAATTGTTTTGATTGGTAGACATGCAGTTTTCATAGCTGGTGAGAAGTGCATCTAACAAACATGGTACATAATTCTTGGGGATGTTAATCCAGTTAGTTCAACGATGTAGAGATTGTACTGGCCATACATCATAATGCAATAATGTACATTACGTATATATGATAACATAATTCATACAACTGTACTGTAAACTCTGTTTGTAGAGTGGTGAAAAGTCTATGTGCATGAAATAGGAAGTATACTAACTGGGGGAAAAAAATCAAATAGCTATATCTATTCTTAAAACTCACAAATGGGAGAAGAATCTAGATACTTCTTGCCATTTGGTGAAGACATCATGAAGGATGAAAACAGGGCAGTCAGTCATGTAGAGTAAGGTAGACTAATATCTGTATCTTAGAAATAAAGGAAATCACTACTTGCACTTACTAAAGAGCAGTTTCTTTAAGGAAAAACTTAATATAGGTAAAAATACATACGTGGATGACTGGAAAATCTCAACTAGCCAAATTATCACTTCTCTGATGTCTTTATCTGGATTTCACTAAAACATAAATATCCAGTTACCCAGCTCTTCTCATTGTTTGCCACTGAGTGCCACTGAGAAATGTAAATAGGCTTGTAGTACAAATTGATTATTATTTTTTTTAAATGAATTTCTGATTTTGAAAGTATTGACTCCAAAACCATATATCAAGATTAGGTAAAACAACCTGAGATAGAAGTAAATGTTCCATCTGGTCAGTGCTCTGTGATGTGGTCAGTTGGAAAGTGTCTAGACAATGTATTTTTCAGAATGAGCCTTCAGATGCAGGTGCCAGTATGCAACTCTGCGTCTCTTCCTGTGTTTGTAGCATATTACTGAAACTGGCTAAACATTTCCAAACAGATTTGTTCTGAGAGTTTAGTACACTTGAAATGGCAGAGCCTATGAGGAAATTAGTAACTTCCATTAATACTTTCCAAATATATTTTGGGGGAAAATTTTAGTTGCTTAATGTTGAAATCTAATTATTGTTTGAAATGGCAGATTTAGATTGATAGTGTCAACATCTTATTCATAAAGCTTTGTAAAATCAAATATGCACCAAAATCTAGTATGTGTTTAGGAAATATATTGGGGAAATCCATGCATATTTCTGTATTGCGGTTTCTTCTGAAATTTTTATGCTCAGAGCACATGTTCTCTATTAAATTTCAGCATTAGAAAAAAACAAAGCCAGAAAGAAAGCAGAAACTGCAGTGCAACTGACCTCAGGATCTAGAATTCTTTCAAAAATTGATTGTGTTACATTACAAAAGAGTAGCCGCTGTCTGCCAGCACACAGTGCAATGTAACTGGTTGCTTTTATGAGGGCAAGAGCACTTGAGCTACATGAGGAGATGATGGTAGATGAGGAAACCAGGATACCCTACACAATAATGTATTCATTCTGCATATTAACTCTACACAGATTCCTTTAAAAATCTTAAATCCTCACCCGTGCTTCCCTGTAGCATGTCATTGTATTGAACAGGTCTCAAACTAAATTGCACAGCTAAAAATAAACTATAGGACTTCAGAGATGGAAAGGAAAAAAGAAGGCAACAAACTTTGTAAGCAATAGTTTTTGTCTGAATATAATTATCCCCTTGGATTGTAATGAATATTTTCTGCCAGTTAGTTTCCTGTATGAACTTCAGGCTTTGGTTTTGACTGGAAAGCTTTAGCACTCTCATACTCAAGATAAGAGCTTTCTTCCATTGATAACTCCAGCAGCAGTGTGGAAGTTGAAGCAGCTATCAGGTCCCAGGCTTCACAGACGAAAGGAACAAACAGTCTGGCTGGATTCTTCCCTTACATGTATTTGCAGAGTTTCCAGATTTAAAACTTAATAATTTTATTTTACTTGATATTAATCTAAAATCCAACATTTTCAGAACTGTCATGAAATGCAATAGTAACTATAAGAATCTATTGGTTATTTATGTATTAAACATAAAATGTATCAACGACTGATTAAGAAAATGTGTGCAAAAATGCCTCTCTTGACTGTTGGCCACGGTCGACATTTAGATGCATTATTTCCTAAGGCAATGATTGGCTTCAGCTGATAGGTACTTCTTGGGACAGTGCATGCTGACACTGAAGTAATTGCTTTGTTTTGTATTTCTGCCTTTTATTGACATTTTTGGTTATCATCTGCACAAAAAACAGTCTGTTGGGTTTTTTTAGTAACTATATTCATCATTTTTCATCTTTTGTTAAATTCTTTTTTTGTTTGCCTCAAAAAGTCATTCGATTTTTTACTGAAGCCTGAAGCTTACCTTTTCTTTCACTTACCCCAGTCATATGATGAAGTTGCAAAGGATTTTATCCTGTAGACCACTTCTTTGGTATTATCTTGCAAAGCAGAACTTATAATAGAGTCTCTCACTGAATTTACCTGGTATTTTACATCATGGAAACCGGAGGTATTTTACATTATGGAAACATGAACACTTTGAATCAGACTCATCATGAAAATACATCAGGCATGAACTTGGCTTTTCAAACCCTCTCAGGGCCTTTAAGAAAATATGTAAAATAACTTTGTCCTAAACTGAACTTTCTTAGTTTGATGTGCTTATTCCTTTGAGAACTCCAGTTTTATGGCACATATCTAGATGTAGCCTTTTATTGAAAGTGAATGAGACTGGGAGATACCTAGGAATATATACTTCTCACTGCAGTCATATCAATTATAATATATGGGAATATATTTGACTGTTTTCTACATTAACAAACACAAGCTTATTGGTGAGAATATATGTAAACATTCTGACATTCACTCTGGAAACATTTGTCTAGTGTATTCATTCCTAGAGAATATTATTACCATTTTAAACACAGATCATTGGAGATTCAGCTGTGACTACTTTTTTAGACTCATTTCAGGATTACTGTATCAGTTTATATGCCATTTTATTTCATGATGAAACTGATGTATTAAATCTTCAAATTCCCTCTTCCTCCCCACTTCCTTCTCTTTCACGTATTATTTTTTGCAATATTGCTACAGATTGAAAACAAAACCAATGCTTCTCAGTACTTCCTTATACTGAGGTTAGTTGCATTGTTGTAGATGTTTATCTGAGTATATCCTACAGTTATTTCAGTATAAAACACCAATGAAACTGCATCCCTGCTGTAGAGGAGAGGTAGATTTATACTTTCTTGAAAAGCAGTTGCAAACAGTAGAGGTTTTTTGTGTGTAAGTTGTCGGTTTGTTCTCAACACAAAATGCTACCCAGAATACAAGTGCCAAAGCTTCTGGTCACAGCAAGGCATTACGTGTCATGGAGTCACCTGAAGCCGTATGGGCAGGGCAGGGGGAATGGTTTCTCCATGGTTTGATAAGACAGTGCCTAAATGTGAACGCTCTTGGTAAGTCCCAATCACGTGACAGCACATACACGGCTTTGTCTGACGGACTGTCGGGGAAAAAAGATGACAGCCCGAGCAAATTGCTTTGGTGGGCTGTACCCAGCCTGTTTGTTGTAAATAGACTCAGTTTCAACTGAGTACACATTTATATTTCCCAACAGCTAAGAAATGTGATTCATACAACTATTTGCTCTTATAAAAATCACATTTTTTTTCCCAAGTTGCAGAAGAAATATGATCCAGATCCTTCAGCTCCATATTGGGAAACGCATCTACTATCAAAGTTCTTTAGGAACCAAACAGTTTTCTTTCCTGAATGTAATGCTGAGTTCTGTTTGCAGGTTGCCGTGGTTATATTCTAACTCATTTGTCTATTCTCATTCACAGAGATATCATTACAGTTTCTATAGACTTTTGTCCATTTTTTTCTTTCTGAAGTGAATGAAAATTATACCAAATATTTTTCACTCATATTCATTTTTACCACATGTAACCAAAGCAACCAAAACCTGTAACTGCTTACATATTTTAGCTTCACTATTCTCAGGAAATTAGGTTTGATTGTTCATTTATTTGTACATGTGGTTGTTTCTGCAACCACTCCTCACATTTTATTTTTCTTGTTCACGGATGAATACCGCAAGAATGTTTACAGTCTTAAACACATTAGATTCCTACAGGTTTAGTGAAAATCAGCAGTTAGGTAGAGAAGAGAGATGCTATTAGTCCTGTAGGTTACAGAAAGTCTGTAGTATCGGTTGTGTTTATATGGCACCAGAGAATCTACATGGAGAGGGCTGCTATGAACCACCAGTGCTCCAACTCCTGTACTGCTATGCTACAAGAAGGCAGAAAAGCTTTATTTAGAATTTAATAGAGATCAAAAAATCTTATCACAAGACAGGAATCTATATGAAAGCAGGCTTCCCATGGGTCCACAGTGTGTAGAACAACCTGTCATTTAGTTTTATTTGGCTTATATAATGAAATCTCTATCTAAAGCAATCAAAGCATGCATTAGAGTCATTATTAGTTCTGTTGCTTTCCTTGTACCTGATTTTCAAATCGTCAGAATGATATCTTTTGTTCTATAATAAATTAATTGCATTTGAATCTTCTGTCATTGGCAGACGGATTTCTTGGTTCAAATATAAATATGAAGATGCTGATTTATTTGGATTCTTGAATACTGATCGTATGATAATTGTATCTTCTTGTGAATAAATGAATTACTTTCACGTTATGTTAATCTCATTTCCTTTAAAGCCTGCCTGAAAATCAGACTGATTTATTTAAGTGTATAGGTGAATACCTAATCCTGAATTATCTGTTTTTAGTTTGTAGAAACACTCTTTGAAAATGTCTCCTATATCTTTTTATTATTGGTAATGCTGGTTAGAGCACTGCTAATGCAGCTGCAGGACATAATGTTTTTCCGATACAACAGCTCATGCAGGTTATTCTACTGTAATTCTACAGTAATTAATTCTAAAGTGTTAATATTTAAAAAAAACAAAACAAAACAGGAAAGGAGTAGAAATGAGGATTAGGCCTGCATTATGCTTCATACACATACAATATGTGTTCAAAGTTTCTGCCTATCCAAGAGGTTTTGAAAAAAATCCCTAACATTTGCTGATGTTACCTGTTTGTTGCGTCCAAGTTATGGAATATGTTGCATGAATTCTCCATCAATTTCACATGCAGAATCTTGTAGTGGGAAAAACAACACACACTTGATGCGCAAAGACAAAATTTTATTATTAGCCTAACTGAAGTCTACACTTCATTACTCTAGAGTCTAACGCTCTAAAAATATCATTAGTTGAGTTATGATGATAGTAATTGTTCAAATTATACACACCTAAAATTAATACACACAAACATTCTAGTATCTGCCACTTTACTTCTAGGTCCTGAGGTCAATGGCTTCACTTCTGGAATGGGCACAGGGTACAGAAAATCATTAGCATCCTGTGACCTGTGCTGGCAGAACTGTGTTGTTGATGCTTTCTTCCTTGTTACTGCGGGTTCTGCATGGGGTCATTTTAATACACTCACTAATATGCTCTATATCTCGTTATTTCTGCGTTGGTGTGGAATTCCCCGTCACATCCAAATTTAATATATATGGTTTGTTTTACAGATATTTGACACTTGCTTTCTTCCTTTTTCTTATTCCTAAAACTGGGTTTGTCCAGTTGCATTTTTTGATGATCCTTAATTGAACATTGAGTCAATTGAGTTGCTTATAGCCCTGAAGGCTCTGGAATCATCCTGTTGTTGTATTTTCAAGGCTATTGCTGTCATCTCATGCCTGTTCTCCTGTTGTCACATTTTGTTCTAGGGTCATAGATAGCTTAGTCTGCACAGAGTAACTGTTCGTTATTAATAGATATTAGTTTCAGAAATATATATATGTGACAATAAGCATTAAATCGTGCAATAATATAAAGCTAAGCTAAAGCTAAAACAAAGTAGGTAAAAGTCACATTTTTCACAGTTGTTTTTCCACAGATAATCATGCTTAAAGAAGTCTCCTTGCAGGCCCAGATGAATCGAGAGGAAGCCTGGCAAGTCCCAAGGCCTGAGTCGTTAGCTTAACATGGAGCTAGTGGCACGTCACAAAGAATGGCAATACCATATTCACTGGGCTACAAGACTACACTGGCAAGATTTAATCCAGAAATTTAAAGCAACTGTCGTAAGCTTCACACATGTTTTTCATTTTTTGATCACTTTTCATCGTCTGAATACAAACTCCTGGTATACCACTTATTTAGAATTGATATGTATTGACCAGAAAAATGAATGACCTTTTTTGTCATTGGAATATCAGTAAACATGAATGGTTGTTTAATTACTCAGTGTCAGCAATGTTGATCACATAATTTGCTACTTCATCCTATTCTGCCTCAGAAAAAATTGTACGAGAAGCAGAAATATGTTTGTTATTAACATTTATACTTCGTCATATGAAGTGAAATCCATAGCATTTAACATTATTTTGAGTTTAAAAGAAACCTTACTGTAGTCTGACTGGTGGGAAGTATATTCCAAGCTCAATGTCTCTGGTACCAGCAGAATATTTGAAAAGAGAGGACATATGTTGGCATGGCAACACTGCTTAACTCATATTTGTCAAGGCCACTGTAATTACTTAGCAGAAGATATAGGTCACAGGAAGAATGTTATCAGAAGCAAAAATGTTCCATCTTCTTCTCAACTTCCAGGCCAAAGGTTTCTAGATAAATCAAGAAGTGTAGCTTGACTGGAGGAACTCATTCTCTCTTGCCTTGGCCTCAACAAAATCTCGTATCAGTACACGTTTGTTCTCGTGTGTTCTGTATGTCAATTGCAAATTATTTTGGTGAAAGTGTTTTTCTCTTGTTTACATGATAAGATGTCTGGATATGAAAGAATGGCTTATTTAATTATTTGAGGTGTTTTTCTTGAATACGTGTTTCAGAAGTCACTGCTCAATATCTGAGACCAACACCATCTGACAGTAGGAATTAGAANANAAGTATATCAAACANTATTTTATTAGGAGAGCTCATTAAAGTACAGTGTACTGTATTTTATGTATTGTGAAGTAAAGTTGAAGGAATACTTGTTTATTTGGAGGCTGAATGGGTTTGATGTGGTAAAACTGGAAGGCTAGTAGAAAATTTTTGCTACTGGATAGCTGTAAGGCTTGTGTTAGATTGCGGCTTAACACGTCTTAAAACCATGAGCTGTGGTCTCCCATCTTCAATATTACATCTAAAGATTGTTCTTGTCAGCACAGGGTTTTGAGTTTTTGATCAAAGTTGGAATTACCTGTTACCATTAAAGACTGTTCATTGCCTATAAAGGTTGAAAATTTTGTCTTACAGATGCCATGCTTTTAAATAGGAGAATTCCATGGTTGTTAATAATCTTTCTGCATCTCCAAATTCATTTAACTTGCTTAAAAATATGAAGCAGTAAAGCTTCTCAGATGAAACAGTGATAATTACTTTCCTAAGAACCTAAAGAGAGGCTACAGAACAAAATATTTACTGGTATTTCTCCTCTATTTCTTGACACCTAAAATATTTTCCACGCCTAGCTAACAAATACAGACCTTAAAACAGAGGTCATCTACTGCACCCGCACCTCTATGCCATAAGACATACGCTGATTACTTGACTTCCAAGGGGTGCTATGAAGAACACCTATTGGAAAAGGCTTCCACTACAACTTATGACTTACTACTTTATTTTGGCAGTTGGCTGTACCTTGTAGTGCTGCAGACCTTTCAGTCCCCACTTCAAGAAAAGACTGAGCTGCATCTATATTTGGAGCAGAGGAAAAAAGTGTTAGTGATTTTAGAAACGGGATTGTTTTGCTGTAGCCTGATTCCAAACTGCGATTAAGAATGATGCTGACAGAGTTGTTTTCTTTAGCTGGTGTTTCCAGACCATATTAAAAACTCTGTTTTTCTTTTGTTAAAAGGAGGGATGTTACTGCCTGTGGTGGATAATAAAGAAATTACTATGAAGTCTGTTTAAATTCTAGTTGAAGTTTAAATTTAATTTGGTTTTTTTTTCTTTACTTTCCTAAAGTTGTGTACACAGTGTTGTAAAATTTCCCAGACAGAATTTCACACATGGGTTATAACATCCACTGTTTCTGATAAATGGCTTGTAAATAAAAGGCATTATGGATTTTAACAGTATTTGATCTTTATTTCTCTTTTCTTCTTGGATTTATAATATGCTTCTTCCATCGATCCATGCTATTAATGCATAGATATGCTAAATTTATTTTCTGAGATTGATTGTGCTAAGTGTGCTTTGTTGGCTTTGACCTGAATGTGCATAAGAAGAGTCTCTGAGTAGAAGGAACTACTATTTGGAACACAGAGGTCTTTTCAAGGAAAAAGTCCTTGGGAACGCTACTCTTATATTACAGATTTTATATATAACTTTGAGTTATCAATGAAGATAAAGCCCAGAGGGAAAATTTTGCTTTGCTTTACAGGAATACAGATTCTCAATTGGTATAAATAGGCCGAACTCCTTCAGTTTCAATGGACTTACACCACTTCATAGTGTCAATGTGTATAGTTTCTGCTTGCAGGAAAGAATATCACTTTCATCAGCAGCCTTTCAGTTAAATAATCCAATCATTTATCTGAGTAGCATTCTCAAAATAAAAATGTAGAAATGTTCTTCTTGGAGCAGAGAAACAAAAGAACAAAGCTGTCTGAGTTCACACCTTGCTGAGGTTACTAATTGAAACTGAAAAATCAAAACAAAGCAAAAGCAATTAGCAAAAGGGTATAACAATAGTGAAATTTACCACTTGGAAATGATCTTATTTGTTTCCCAAAAATCTTTATAGATGAAATTTCATTGGAAGTGTTTCTTTTGTAATTGACTCATGGAGTTATCTGTTAGTGTTTAATGGTAATATTGCACTTTCCTGAATTTGCTTAAAATAAGATAGCACAGATTTTAGCCTTTCGTGTTGTGTGGTCAGATTCATCTATTGCAAATATAGTCTGTGAAATCCACAAGTAATGGCTGCTGTCTGTAGGACCCCTTGCTGGAAACAGCTGTTTAATATCTTGTGCAATTCTCCGTGCACACTGTTGTATAAGGGACAGTACCTTTAAAGGACGCTATTTTTTTCGTTGATACTGCTTTATCAGCTTGTACCTGAACTCTACACCAGGGCTTCATTCTACCTGCATAAAAATCAAAAACCTTGAAAAGTTAATGAGATAAATGGGGAGAAAATACCCACTGCAGTGTGTTGGGTAAAATAAAATGTTATCTTAAAACTATCAGCTCAAAAGCAGTAAGATCAACCATCTTGTGCATTGCACTACCATCTATTGCCTTGAGATTCTCAGTCAATTCTGGGAGAAGCCTAGACTTCTGGGTCTTTTTGTTTTCTCTATTGTTCCTAAAATGCTTTGCTGTTTTGAATATTTGTGGCTTGATGTCTTTTTGACTGTCATCATTATCAAGACTTGTGGCTTATTGCTATTGATATAACAATTTTATTTTCACAAAGGGATAAATTAAACTGAAAGAGATTCAGGACCAAGGCTGAATGAATGTTCCGTACTGAAAGATCACAGTTATCCCGTAAGAACATGGGTGTCTCTTAACATTGAGGATCGAGCTGACCTTGGACTGGACTATTTTCAGTGGCTATGCATGCCACTATTTTTGTGTAAAGGGCAATGAATTGTTTCCTACTAGAAGTGCGTTTTTATGAAAGATGTAATCATTAAGAGCTTACTGGAACTCTCCTGTCTTGCTCTTCTTGAGGGTGAAAGTCTTATTTCAGAGGACCAGGGTGCCTGTAACTTTCACTTTCCATCATATTACTATGAAAAAAAGGCTACTTTCTCTATTAGTGTTAAACATTTAAAGTTTCACTGACTGAAGTGAACTACATTGACTCAAAGCAGTTGACAATCCTGCAAATTGACTCCATATTTCTGATGCTGTCCAATTTCTAGGTAAGAATCAAACCCAGTTTTCCTGGCCCAAGGCTCCCACCGAGTTCTATATAGTTTGTAGTTAACATTCCCAACAGGAGAGAATGTGAATACAGTGTTTAGACTGTACCTTGGGATTTCAGAAATCCAAGTCTCGGTAGCAGAAGAATTAAATACAGGGTTCATAGGGTACAGAGTTTGAATTCCTCTGGTGATTTTTTGTTGGTTTTTTTCGGTCTAAATGTTTCTTACATTTGCCCTATGTCAGTGAGAGGAAGAGAGTGGGAGGTGGGAAGTCAAGGTTTGGACCTTTTCCAGTAAGGCAGCACTCAAAATTAGGCCATTGAATCTTTAAAACTGTCTTTAACCCCCATAACTACAGTGCCACTAGTACCATTTTCCCTTGTCTCTTCTTGAACCTGTGTCCTATTAGTTCATTTCTCCAAAGATATACCCCATCTTTAAAGAGGCTTCTGAGTAGAATTCTGCAGTCATAACAGATGCCTGGGGGCAGGATCTGAGACTCAGCCTATGGATAGGTCTAGACAGTACCATACTGTTGGGGTTTTTAATCCCGCTCTGAGCTGGTGGTTGTGCCCTCTAAAGGGAATGTACACATTTCAGCCCGTGTTAAGGACTCCACTCCCGAGGGCAGGCATTGCACTGAAAATATGTGATGTCATATACTGAATAATTCAGTGCTTATGGCCTTTATCTAATCTGCCATTTGACCTTGCTGTGCCTTCATTGTAAAACAGAGTTAATGTTTTCCAACTCAGCATTAAATATTATGATGTGTCTGGAGATTAGGATAATACTGACACTAGAAATTCTTTATTTATATATATGTTGGGATGAATTCAGCTGAACTTCTATTCACCATTCTGATCATGAGCTTTTAAAAGAAATTACTGCAAGCCAGAATAGGTGCAAAGCAGAGCTACTAGTATGGTTAAAGGATGGGATGTAATATATGAGAAAAAATTTAGAAAAACTTATTCACCAGCTCTAGTAAAATGAAGGCTGAGATAAATATGAAGCTGTATACTTACCAAAAGCTGATGTTTCAAACACTTTTAAAATTAAGGTAAGCACCTAACGGGACTTTTAAGATAGAACATTATGAAATTTTATCCAAAGCAATTGACTGGCATAGAGTAAACACCAATTACATTCAGATATCCTATGAATTTCTAGTGGACTCTCTCGGTATCGATTCTCTAACGTCTCTTGGTTTCTAACATTCTTTGAACTTCTGTATCATCAAAATCCATGAGAGTTAATAGTCTAATAAAACTGTTTGTTCTAAAATCTAACTAACTAGCAAGTAAATCTTTAAATTATCTGGTATTTTTCAGCTGGAATTTTCATTATTCTTCCTTCTAGGCCAAGTTTAATTTACATTATTTTGGAAATGTCTTTTGACATTTTATGAAAGAAATATTAATTTTGCTTTAAAATCTGGTATCAGTATTGGGTTTTTTTTATAGAAATGTATTTTCTTAACTATTGAAATAGTTACAAAATAACTAAGAGGGCTAGTAAAAGGAAAAAAGAGTGATGGTATAGCAAGCACTCATCCAGTAAGCTGACGTACATTTCATATCTTACATTTGACCTTTAAATGAAATTACAAAAACTACCTGCAATAATTGATTATGTAACTTTTTTCTATGATATTTTCATGTTCATGTCCTAGTTTCTTGTACAACCTAGAGAAGTTTCAAGTGTTTTAAACAGTGTCTTTTCTTTCTGGCATATGGATGAAATTACTGTAATATATTTACACTTTTTTTTTAATTCTACAGTTTCGTTTATACCTGTTCTTACTAGTTTCACAAGAGCACTGGTAAATAACAGTGCAGTGTGGGATATGTATGATATCTCGTATAACAATTGCACTCCCACACAAGTCAATTTAGAGTGTGCAAAACTTGTTTTCTTTAATATTTCTTGCAAATCAGCAGTGTAATCAGTTTTGTATGAGAGAAAAAAGACATAATCTGCTTATTGTACTATGTGGTGAATTTATCCAATGATTTATTTAAACAAAAATCTCAAAAATTTTATTTTAATGCAAAGGTAGAATTCAACCTTGACCTTGTTATTGAATATATCCCCCTACGTCAAGTGGAATAAGGGTCTTCTGGCAGAGAATGAAATAGGAACCAGTTTTGTGGACAGTGTGTATTTGGGGTTCGTATTTCAGATTGACACACAAAAGCATTTTTCATTTCCTTCACCTGGACTCGCTTTTGAAAGACACTGGATGGAATCTCTGATCTCATCTTTGGACATCCCCTTTTATGGAGAAACTGGAAAATGTTTAGTCAGTTCTTTTGGGATGAGGTACGTCTTCTGAATTGTAATCAGTAAATCATGTTCCACATAACTGTGTGGTGGTCTATAGTGGGGAAACTGCTGATCCTAGGTTCTTCTGTGACCTCTTTTTCCAAGGATGGGGTTATTTATAGTCATAAATGCATTAATTCATACATATTATTACATATAATTATGTCCTACATAGGAAGCAAGAAAAAGATACTATCCCTAATTCACAGGGAATATGAGTCATAAAAAGATGAAGATCTAGATTGTTAATGCCAAATTTGTATTGAAATCATTGAGAATTAGTTACCCACATATGTTCAGCATCTGACCTAAGTTAGTTGCTGAGCAAGGAAAGGAAATCTGTGGAGTATCCAAAGTATCACAAATTCTAGATTAGCAGCCTTATTGCTAAACTAGCTATCGTATAGCAGGTACAATTTTCTCTATGTAGATTTACTGTGCAATCATTGTACGTATTCATTGGCTTAGGATAATAGTCCTTTTTGAAGTCTCTGTTAACATGAGATTTCTGTAGGAAAATGCTTGTTTCCATGTATCTAACTGCTAGTAATGGAATTCATTACCAATAAAATCATTATTATGTTTCTACTTTGTGGCATATAGTTTTAGTGAGAGTATCATATGTTTTATTTTTGTTTGTTCATGTGTTTTTTTAATGAAACCTTGAAAAGTATATCTTAATGAAAAACCACAACATTTTTCAGCATGGTCAATCCACTATTTGCTCCCAGAGAGAAGTACCAGGTCAACTACCTCTCTCCAACTGCTGCTAGCTAAAATTTGGTTTTCTGTGGCTGAGAGCAAACAGAAAGGAAATGTCTACTCTGAGTTAGAATTGAGAGAAAACATATTCAAAGAAATAACGTTTTGGCAGCTAATCTTTAGAGGCTAAGTCATCCCTTCATAGTCAAGTCTTAATAAGAATCATTTCTGAGAGGCCAACAACTGGGTTAGTTGCCTGGGGTTGGCATAGTTAAGTCATCCAATATGCCATAAGGGAGAATATCAGTTCTGTTAATACTTAGATGGAGAATATATGTATTTTTAGACTATTTCTCTATATTTATGACATTATTTCTGTCTTCTTTAAGTTTTTATTTTAAAACCTTTTTTTTCTTTTAAATATCATTCTAAGGGTAATACTTTTCAAGCTCACTGTGTTTTATACAGTATATTATGGGTCTGAATTTTACAGATGCCGATCTGCTGTTGAGCTGCTCTTAAGAAAAAACGACTTTTTTAGCATTGTGTTGGTTAGTCTCCTGTCCACGTCTGTTTCATCACAGAATCACAGAATAGTAGGGGTTGGAAGGGACCTCTGTGGGTCATCTAGTCCAACCCTCCTGCCGAAGCAGGGTCACCTACAGCAGGCTCCACAGGACCGCGTCCAGGCGGGTCTTGAATATCTCCAGAGAAGGAGATTCCACAACCTCCCTGGGCAGCCTGTTCCAGTGCTCCGTCACCCTCAGAGGG
>Ga0065711_1043330_pt1 | contig 14793 bp, 9 predicted proteins | sample Hoacrofraction12_FD_59098 | JGI IMG/M metagenome (GOLD analysis project Ga0065711, IMG submission 59098) | Hoatzin crop microbial communities from Cojedes, Venezuela - Epithelial fraction 12 v2 (version 2) | ecosystem: Host-associated > Birds > Digestive system > Esophagus > Crop | place... | reverse complement strand
AAAAAAAAAAAAAAAAGGGGAAAGAAAAAAAAGGAGGGGGGAGGGTGGGAGCTGCTGGTGGGGAGGCTGTGGATGAGCCCCGCCAGCGCCCGCGGCCGCCTGGCCGCCGGCCAGCAGCCATCGCTCACCCTCGGCTGCGGCGGCGCCGTCCAGATGTGCCAACTGCACGCTCCGGCTTCTGCCAGCTGACTGCGCCGTTTGATAGCCGGCTCTCTGGATGCCCATCACTGGCCGCAGAGATAGAATTAAATGATGATGATCTTCCCACAAGTTGGGAGAGGAAACAATGCATATAAATCTTGATTTCATCTCAGCGTGAGAAGTCTTTATCCATCATCACTCATAATGAACAAGTCGTTAGCGGCGATGAATGGTGTTCGGTTTTTTTCAAACACCTCTTTTGTTCACTTTTTGGGTGACTTTTATTTATTTCCTGGGGTCAGATTTCTCTTCCCTGAAGGGAGGTGGCTAAAGGATTCACTTAGCTCAGCCTTTAAACGACATTCCTCCTTCGTGTAGCAGATGTTTTCCTCTTTGTCTGAAATCTGGTTTGGCTTTTATTTTGTTACTTTTGCTCAGTAGTTGAGAAATGGAATGGACCTTCAGCCAATACATTCATTTCTACTGTCTTGGCACTCCTGCTCCGAAACGTTTGTACTGACAGGGTATACAAGCACGTATGTATGATTTGGGGGCTTTTGATTATACCAGAAATCATTTAAATTTACTTTTTATTAATTGTCCCTGTGACATCTCACCTCTGTGAGATATGACCGTCATCCCTCCTGTGGATACAACCACAGCAGAAGTCACGACTAAAAACCCTTTGGTTACTTATAGGTATATTTACTTTTGAACACGCAATTGGATTTCTTGAAGTAGTTGGTGTTGCTTACAGATTTCAGTTTCAGCTTGCGCATAGATGTGTCCAGAGCTAGGACCTGCAGTTGTGAGCTTCATGCAGTGGAGTCACGGCGGGAAGAGGGATCGCTCCAGGGAAAGGTTTCGGCTTGAATTCCCCTCTTACTGAATTTCATGAATGAAATACTGATTTTTTTATTTTTTATATGTTGGTGAGCACTTACAATGCATTACTGAAACTGTTGTATAATACTGTCACGTGGGTGAAGGGACTTCTCAGATTAGGTATTTATGTACTGAATTGGTAAATCGCGAATTCAACTTTTTTATTACAATTATCTTTCTTTATCCAAAACTTCCATTATTCCCAGTTACTTCCCTTGTGCAAAACTGTGATTCACCAGTCAGCAGGCGTTGGGGGACTTTGCTTGGCGTCCCTGAAGCAGCAGAGGTGGCAGCTGTGTGCCCGGAGGGATCCTCGGGCTCTGCCCTCCGGGCCGGCAGCAAGCCTTCCGTGGGCAGAGCCGGGTGGGAGTGCTGCCGGGGCTGAAGGGCGGTGAAAGCTCCGGATGCCACCGCGGCCACCATGGGCCGGCTGGAGCAGGGTGGGAAGAGATTTTGTCGTCATTCTTCATCTCCCGCAGATTCGTTGTCTTTGGAGTGGATATGCCTCTTAGGCTCCCTGGGAGATGCACAGATGAATGGAATTTAGGAGCAGACTGTTAGCACGGTGCGGTCCTGTGCCGGTGCGGTTCAAGTCATTATTAAGCAGTGGATTAGGATGTCAAAGTTCTGAATAAAAGATAAGACATAATTTAGGAAAAGCACTTCTCATTCAGCAGTGCTTCCTTTTAAGTCGCTTGTTCTGATTTTTAAAAAGTGCTAACCAAAAATAGACTTCACGTGTTTATTTAAAGCTTTTGTAATAGTTTAATAAAACTGAAATGCCTATGAACTTTTCTGCAGATTTTCACTGTGCCTCCAGGCCAGTCTTCACAGGACAAATGAATTTATTATGTTTACAGCTTATGCTGTTTTCAAGTCCTTGTGTAACAAATTGCTTTCTGACCTGTTTTCACCACTGACTTACATGACATTTTTCAGATTGGTCCTATGATTGCAGGGAAATGCAAACCTTGGCTGGCTGTTTTGGGTGAGGAAGGAACTGAAGAATTTCTGTTGTACGGTCAGTGTGTTCCAACATGACGAAGGCTAAAATACTAGACTAGTTTTTTCTAATTTCTTTATTCAGCCAGTAGTCTGCAGCTTGCAAGTACGTTTTTCAGTGAGCAGTGGAGTCATGAGTTCCTGAGAACCCGTACGCCTCGGTCACCTCTGTGGGGCGATGCCCTGCGGAGCGTCCCTGGTGTTGAGTGGTGTTCCAGGGTGCCGTTGCCACCCGCGCAGCTGCCAGCCCCTGCCTTCCCCGGGAGCAGGACGCCGATAACGGCGGAAGGTTTCTCTTGACAAGCGGTCACGCAGAGCCCAGGTTTGCGCACCTTCGGTTTCAGCACATACACCAGCATTCATGTGGCTGCAGTGTGAACCCCGTCTGTAAACAACATAGCCATGTGTTTATTTCAGAATCCCTTTTGTTGAAAAGGCTAAAGCTGAATGAAGACTTCTGGCTGCAGTTGAACTTCGTATGAAAGAGTATTTGTTGCAGAAGGATATAGGTCAGTAGAAGGAGGTAGAAGTGGGGTACAACCTTTGTTTCATAGAAAGCAGCATGAAAAAAATGGAAGCAATATTCTGATTGCACCTAGCTCTGTTCAGATATTAGGTTAGGTAAAATTACTCCGAACCATTCAAACTATTTCACGTTCCTTGCAGTTTTCCTTTCTCAGTGTCACAAGGCTTTTGCCTGAGACAGATGAGCTCTGACCACGTTAAAATAATGAGTCTGGAGTCAGTCCCCGGGAACTGCAGGTGGCAGAGTAACCTGTATGTGTTACAGCTGCGAGAACCGCGGCCCTGGCGTCGTTCGTAGAGGACATGGCTGTACTGAGGCCGTGCTTGGGGACCCGGTGGCCTGTCCCGCAACAGGCAGCGGCAGGGGGTTAATGGGAATACTGTATCATCTCTTGCTGTGTGCCCAAGTAACCAACTGGAAGAAGTACGTGGGAGTGGCTGCAGGTTAGGGAGAAGCCTGTAACAACCAGTCGGTGCTACATACTGGAGAAGATAAATCTGCAGAGGAAATTGTTGAGGCAGATGTTTAATTAGTTGGAGTCAGGCTGGATAAATCAGGATAGGAACTGCCTGTGCAGATATGCTGGTGTGCCGTCCTTTTCTCTGGGCCGGTTGCATTGTCTGTAAAAGCTAACTGTTCTTGCTTAGAAAAGAAGCAGCAAAAACAGTCATATAACTTCTCTGTTATTGTAATGGATTCCCTTGTGTACACTCATAAAATAGAAAATGTAATTGATGTTTTCTTATGGTAATGAAAAATAACAAAGTAGAATACTTTATCATCAATTTGTTTAACCTATTGCATGCTCAGCAGCATGTACTGCACATGCATATTTTACGTGAGAGCTGGAAATAAAACACTCTTGGTTGTGGACTGGGCTCCCCAAGGAGCCTGGTGTCATCCAGCGATGGACTGCCTTGAGGGGGGCTCGGTGGCGTCTCTCACGTGAGAGAGTTTTCTCTAAGAAGCCAAAATGGGTGACAAGGAGACTATGGACAGTGGGACCCTAACCACGGCGAGCCGCCGCAGCGAGGGGAGAGATGCTGAGAGCTCCCGTCAGTGCTGCAGGGACCTTGTTGTGCACGTCCCGTCGGCCTCGGGTAACGCCGAGGCGCTGGGGTAGTGGCCCTGGAGAGAACCCCGCTACCCACGGATAGTTTAAGGTTTGCTTTCTATGAACTGGCCGTGTCCAGTCTCCTTGAGAATGTAGTTGAGCATTGTGAGCATTCCAGCAGCCAGTGGTTTAAATATGAAATGGGTCTGCAGTGTGGCAGGTCTGCAGAAGGGGAGTCGCAGGCTTCACATCACAAGCACAAGAACTTCTCGTTTAGCACCGAAAACGTCAGATATGGTGCTGTCTGGATTTTGGACAGGTGTAATAACGGAGTCTTGAAAAGCCTTTCTAGAAGGTGAGATTTGGGTGTTTTAGTACTTGCTGTTACTCTGCTCCCTAGAAATGAGTAAGAGCCTTAATACTAACTTCAGAAAGGGGTAGGGCTTAGGTGTGCTGTTAAAATCCCACGCTCCTGTTTTGCAGAGAAAGTTTCGTGGGTCGTACAGGTCGTGTTGTGTAACTGTGACAGACCATGATCGGCATGGCTGGACGTGCCTTAGCGCTGGGCGGCTGCCCCGCGCAGGCAGCCTGCTGTGTGCTGCTGCTGCTCGCACTCTGACCAATACTTGCGTGTTACCCTGTAGGCCTGGGAATTCGGGTTGTGGTAGATGTACGTTTTAAATCGTACTTTTTAGGAAGGCTCTCAGCCGGGCCAAGGCAAGCACAGGTTTTCCAGGATGAAACGCAGAGCCCCTTATGTTCAGACCCCGCAGCACGGCGCAGGCTGGGTCTGACAGCACCCGCACTGTGCAGGAGGCGAGCGGATCTTACCAGGCTTTGTGTCTCTGCCCTGAAGCCTGCAGTCAGTATGTTCTAACAAATATGCCTGCGTGGCTCACAGTTTTAAGAACTTAAGAAAGGTGATGACTTCATTCTTGATACTTTGTGTATCTTGATGCCATGGTGATTCTCAAATTAAATACGTGAAGGAACTATATCTGCACTTGAAAGTTATCTTCCTCACCTTCGAGCTGTCTCATTCCTTTTGCTCTTCAACAAATACATTCTCTGGGGTGCCAGTTGCCTTTTCCTCCGGAGCTTGACTGCATGGACTATAAATACTAATGTAAAGTAAATAAGAATGCAGAGAGAATGTGTACAGAGGCTTTATTTTCAAACAAATTAAGCATTGATGTCAGTATATAAAAACCAAATGTTCGTAGAAGAAAATGAGAGACAAAACTAAACAATGTAAAATGCTGTAACGTTAGAATAATCCTGCCTGTTTCTGGTCCATGTCAGCCGCTCTTCATTTGAAATTTCTTGTGAACAGAGAAGCCTTGTCTGATTAATCTTGTCTGATTTTAAGCTGAAATTCTTTGCAGGGTGAACATGCTACTGATTATTATTTAATAGCTGCTTCAAACTGCAGACATCCCTGAGCCAGAAATGCTCGATCCTTTTAAGAACAAAATGCTATGCAAGTTTAATTGTTATAAACAGTACCTTCTGCCAACATTTCACAGACATGACCTGTATTTTCCATAGGTTAGGGTGAGAGTTATTAACTTAGTATTCTGTTCAGTTTGGAGAAAGACTAAGACTTTTTCTATAAATGAAAACAGCTGCTTTAGAAGAACATTCAGGTCCCCAACAGCTGTCAACTAGTGCTTTTTGCATTCTTTAAAACGTGCAAAGTGACCGAAAATAGTCTAAAATAATCTGACCGGTCTGGGTAAGCGTGTTATCTCACTGCCACAGGAAGCTGAATAAGAAAGGAAAGAGGACAATTCAAGAAACAGGGGTAGGACATGAAAACAAAAGCCTCCATGTCATATTTTAATTTCTACAACGGAGTCAAAGGAATTATAGCTGCAAAGGCCAATGAAAAGAACCTGTTCCATCGCCAGGTAACTCGGAGCTGTGTCAGGCACCCCAGTCTGTTACAAAACCCCGTTTTGTCGCGGGTGGCGATGCCTGTGTTCCAGAGCTGTTCCCCGCAGCTGTTCAGTTGCCCTGCGGAGCCGTGGGAACAGCAGCTCCGAACGCGGAGCTGCAGGCGCGAGGCTCAGCAGCCGGGGAAGAGAGACCCCAGTTCTGTTCGAAAAGCCGCTTCCTAACGTATCAGTCTCAGCACCAATTTAATGTCAAATTTCATGTATTAAACATGCGTATGAAACTGTTTATAAACATGTTTTATTCAAAATGTACACGTGAGATAAGCAGAACCTGCGGTACAGAGATGCTATTTGTGTAAAAAGCCACTTCTTGTCAAGCACCCTGCCAGGCCCAGGGGGAATCGCGCGGGTGTCGGAGCGCTGAAGGTTTTTGTTGAAACCTGTCCCACGATCTTCCCATTCCGGGAGCGTCTCGGCAGTTGTGTTTGTGAATCCTTGGTCTGGCTGCTGCGGTGCCGTGTTCCGCTTGTTCTGCTGCGGTGGGGGGGAGAGCTGGCGTGCGGGGGGCCGGGAAGGGCCGGGCAGCCCCGTGTCCCCGCGGCCAGCGGCAGCTCCGGCGATGCCGCGGTGGCTGCAGGCAGCGGAGAGGCAGGGCGGGAGCCGTTCGTAGCGCGCGGATTTGGTCCCGCTGTGGAGCAGGTCATCTTCAGGTGCGAAGGCAAACGTGTTTCTGCGGGTCCTCGGCGAGTCTGGGCTGGCTGGGGTCTCTGGTGCCGGTGCAGAACGGCTCTCCTGAAACTATGCCTCTGACTTCGAACCCAGAAGCTGCTTCCTATCATGTACACATCTCCATTTTAATTTCTAAATTATTGAAAATTAGGTCTTTAAAGAAATGTAACACTTTGAATTTAAAAATATCCCTAATAATCCCCAAAAGAGAGTATGACTCTTGTAAGCTCCTAAATAGACTCAACTCCTTGGACTCCTGTGTGTTGGTTGCCTTGAGATTACTGGTGGCATTAGGAAAAAATTTGCTTGTTATTCTCCACCAATAAAGGTTTTTCTTTCGTCAGAGGATCAAGACTCCGGTGCCTGGCGGCAAGGCGTTGCCGAGGGGCCTTGCTGCGAGCCTGTGCTCTCGCTGGAGCGGGGCCCACCGGGGTCCCTTCCCCTGGCTCGGGGCAGGGTGGCCCTGCACCCCCAACCTTTTGGAGCAGCCCTGGGGGCTCCGTGTCGAGGGGGTGGTTGCGTGTGGCGGAAAAGTGCTAATTCTGAGCACCTTTGGGATGCTGCGGGCTGTCCCAGCTCGCGGCGGGCGTTATCGGGGTGCTGGAAGGCGCAGGAGAGGGGAACGAACGGGCTGTAGCTGTTAAGGCTGGAAAGGGGGGGACGGTCATATGTATATTTATTTATGTATATATTAAAAAGGAGAATTAGGAAGATAAAAGAAACTATGTAAAACCACAGCCCCGTGATCAAAGCGTTTTTAAGAGATGAACCACAATTAGAATAAATGGTCATTAAAGTTTGATACTGCCGCTGAATGATGGCAGCTGAGGAGTTTAACATATTTACTTTTAAATTTAGAGTAGGCGACGCATATGTTTGCTCTGACTCTTAAAGAGATGGAAGCCCCAGCATCTGTGACAGTGAAAAGCCAATTAATTTGTATTTCCTCATGTTTACATGCGTGCTTTTCTGCTTAATGGTAGTTTTGAGTTTCCTTGGCTTTCAGTGCTTTGTTTTGGATAATTATAGCATCCCTGCAGAGTCTCCTGCCCCCAGTTATGAACGGCTTTACCTGGAAATACTTCAGAAATCCTGGTTTTCCCTACATTAAGCTGTTTACGGTAGCAGGATTTAACATAAAAGAATATCAGTGTTTGTAGATCCTTGGTCAAGACTTTCTCCTGCTTGCCTGCCCCCCTGTCACTGAAGAGGCAATGTAGTAGCGATGGTGCAAGTGCCGACGCGTAGCCCCCGCTGTCCCCGCGTTGGCCGGTCCCACGCAGGAGCGGGGGGTGAGGAGCTGGTCCCGTCGGAGGGGCTGCTCCTCGGAGGGGCTGGCTGTGCCGGCCTGCGGCCTTCCGCACCCCTCCTGCTCGGCACCCGCCATGCCCCGCTCCCGGCGCTGCGTCGCGGTCGGACGCGCTCGCTCTCTGCCGTGGTGTGCGCTGGGGAAAGGAAGGGTTTTGGGGTCTCTGGTAGCAGATTTCCTCAGCAGGATTGGGGCTGTGCAGGGTGAGCCCTCTGCGCTGGAGGGGGGTCAGAGAGGCTGCTGGAAATGGTTTCCTTCTGCCTACAAACTCCATCTCTGGTTTGCAGTGGTAATAATTTATTTCAGCAAGCACTTTCTCGCCAGCCTGCTGATGCTGAGCAGACACGGACGTGACGGGGGACGGGGGTGCTGGGGCATGGGGAGCAGCTCGCCGGGAGCAAAGTTTGTGAACAGTTTGTCAGAACGTAACGAGCTCGCCGGTCCTGGGCGTTGGGGCTGAGGGGCTTCTGGGCATCAGCCCCAACGGTCGAGGAAAATTTTTCGTGCCTGGCCTCTGAAATGGAAGTGAAAGATTGAACCGAGTCTGGTTTGGAGCTGTTGGTATTGAAATCATACTTTTATTGGTGGTTCTGGATTGGTAATAAAGCCGTAATTTATGTGATATCTCAAGTTCTGCAGTTCGGTGTTTGCATGATAAAGACTTTGCTGTTAATTTTACCCGCTCTGATGAAAGCAGCCACTGCCGACACCCCAGGCAGATCCGCGGGACAGTCTCCTGGGTGCTCTGCGCAGCCCGAAGCGGACCCCTCGGGGTGGCTGCGTGGCCCCTCGCTGCGACGCCGGTGCAGCAGGGCAGGCCTCGCGCACGCCCGTCTGAGCGTGGGCTGCGGGGCGGTCGCGTGGGTGCTGCTGGCGAAGGGACGTGGGGGGTGTGCACTGGGACGGGCACTGCCCTGCTGGTACCCGCACGGCTGCTTGCCCCGGCATCGCCGCTTAAATCCGTGAGTAAAAAAAAAAATAATCTGTATTTTGTATTGCTGCTGTAGGTACATTACATTATAAATCAAACACGATGATTTCTTTCTCCTTTCAGCTTTATTTAGAGCTATGTATTGCTAATGCAAAGAGAATAAAAGTCTATGGTAGCAATTAAAGCAAGCACTTCTGTTAATACTCTGCAAAGACTGGTTTGCTGCTGGTTATGCCGCATGTTTTCAATGCTACAAAAAAGCAATACATAAATGAAGTGTTTGTTTCTTTTTAAGGGGCTTTTGACTAAATTCTTTAATTTCACTGGCTGTCAAGGTAGTGTTAAGTAAAATGGGTTTGAACTGCTGTAGTTTTTGTGTACTGGACTAGATGTCAGAAACCTTTGCCATCACTGGAAATTCTGTCACTCTGGATTTACTATCTGTTTCCCACAGCTGAATTCCTAAGCAGTGTGATTTAACACCTTGGCTCTCCATCAGCCGGTCCTGGCATTTATTTGAATGCATTACACCACTGGTTTCCATAAACTATTTTACAATTGTTTCATATAAATGACTGTTTATTTCTACAAAAACCATCTGTATTTCTGCAGAGAGCAGCACATAACTGTGTAAAATTCAGTAATGTCACAACAGTGCAAGTTAAGACAAAACAGATTGGACTAAAAAAAAAGTCTCATGCTCGTGAGTAATGTTAAAAGTTTGTTTTCACTATTTAAATATCTTTATTTATTAACCAATATTTGCACTTGTAATGATAAAATCTTTATTCCACTTCAGAGGTGTTGAGGGGCTTTGGGGATTTTTTAACGGATAAACAGATTTAAGACGTCCTCATAGCAGTAGGATCTGAGATGTAAACATTCTGGCTTTACAGCTATTTCCTCTCAAACTGTTTACATATTTTCTGTTGTTTTATTGTCATTGCCAAGCACACAATGGAATCCTTGCCCCTTCTGTCACGTTCTAAGAAAAATTCGACAGGAGGCGGCCGGAGACCTCTCTCTGTTCCCAGTCTCTGCGCTCTCCGCAGCGTATCGATCCCTGCCTCCTTCAGTCCTCCTTTGTTCGTAGCCCCTGCCCGGTATCCATCTTCCAGCCCGGGGCCGGTGCCCGGCGTCCAGGGGAGCGCGGGTCTCTCCGGAGGCAGCCCGCGCCCCGGGCACGACGCGATGCCGCCGTCTGCCCGCGCCCAGCCAGCACCCAGCCGCACCGAGCTATTTTAATGCTTCCATATGCCGCCCATGTGCTGCGGGGGGAAAGCTGGAATCCAGTAGTCTTACACTTAGCGCGACTGATACTTTCTGACAGACTATTGGAAATGATAGAAATACATAAACCTCCTCTTTTTTATGACCTTGTAAATAGCTGCAACATATTTCCAGCAAATATTTTCTATAGCAATAATAAAAAAGTGGTAACAAAAAAATAAATACAAATATAGTTTAAACTCAAAAGAAATCGCACTTTGAAAACCTGGGGTTGGAGCAGCGAAGCAGTAAATCACATATCCTTGTGAAAGGAGAAACTTGAAATAGGAAAGTCCCACAGACATCAACATTAAGTGTTTATCAACTATTTTCTTTCGACTCCTTTTCCTGTCTTATTTCTGTGTGTGGACGGAGCCTGAAACATCGCTCATGTTCACTTTTGCTCATTTACTGTCTGCCTGGCATCTACCGCCTTGGCTGTCAGGCCATGACTGCCTAACTGTCTGTAAATTTCCAATTTTCCATGTGCTATCTTGGAATTCCAGCCGTGCACGCGGGAGCACTCCAGGTCCCAGGTGCCCGGTGGTGCCGCGGCGGCAGCGTGCTCCCGTGCTTTCCCCCCCGTTAGCGCACGTTGGTGCGATGCGTCCTCCGTCGCCGTGCCACGCTGTGCCCGCGCTGCTCGGCCACATGCAGCGACGCCGGCTCTTGCGCCAGGGCAGCCCAGGCTGCGCGGGACGCGGCTGGGGCTGGGCTGGCTGTACGGAGACGTGGAAATCCTCCCACAGCACCGTGTGAACGGCTGTGCTTGTTTTGGGTGATGTCTCGTCATTCGCTGCCGCGATGTACGGGCAGTCTCGCCGCTGCTGGCGTAGCGTTTGCTGCTCAGCAGGGACAGGGCTTCGTCTGCGGTGAAGCCAGCGGAGTTTCCCGGCTCTGCTGAGCCGCGGCGGGCGCGTGCCCCTCTGCTGCGGGCCTCGGCAGGGCTGGCGTTGGAGGGCGAAGGCGTTCTGGAGGGAGCTGGCTGAGGAGCCATGCCGGGAGAGTGAGCCTTAGAACTAGTCCACAAACAGTACCGAACCGCCGAGAGGTTTGGTAGAGGTCGGACACAAAGATGCGCTACGGTTAAATGTGACGTGTAGTGTGCTGCTGACATCGCCTGCTCGCTCGGCTGCGGGTGGCGGCGAGTGTTTGTTGCGGGAGTTCAAGGAGAGACCAGTGTGCCTTGGCTTCCTCGCCAGGCAAAGTGCAACCGTAAAATGGAATTGTAGCGAAGAGCAGAATTAATGGATGACATGCGGACAGATGGAATATACTGAGGAAAAAAATGAGCGTAGCTTTTGTAGAGCAGGCGGTGCCTGAGAAGCCGGTGAGCAGGCTTTGAGGAAGTCGGAGACCATCTGAATAAGGATGATGTGTTTTATACAGCATGCTTAGATTTCCAAAAAAGATTTGACAAAGGCTCGTAAAGCAATTAAGCTGTCACCGGATCAGAAGGAGGATCCTCGCATGGATTAATAATTGATTAAAAGACAGGAAACAAAGAGTAGGAATAATGGCCCTCCGTTATTAGTAACTAGGTTACTGGTGGAGTTCCAGTGGAACTGGTAGAACCTGCATTGTTCCGTTAATGTGGGGCATGGAAAAGGATGTGAATGCTGATGTGACAAAATGTGCTGTTGATACAAAAGAAGTAAGAATAGTGCAAATAAAAGCTGTCTGTGAAGCACTGCAGAGGTATCTCACAATGCTGAGTGACAGGACAATAAAATGAGAGAAGGAATTCAGTGTCAATGAGTGCAAAATAATATACATGGTGAAAAGCAACCGTAACTATACGTATACGATGATGGGCTCTAATTACCTTCCATCAGTCAAGAAAAGTATCCTGGAGTCGTCACGGGTAGTTCTGTGAACACTTCAGCTCAGCGCTCAGGAGCAACCTGAAAGACAAACTGAACATCAGAAATCAGGAAAGGAGTAGAGAACAAAACAGAAAGCACGACTATGCCAGTCCATAAATCGTGGTGCACCCACATCTTAATTGTTGTATTTTATCTCAAAAAGGATAATACAGGGGTGAAAAGATACAGAAATGGATGAGGGCGGAAATGGATCAGACATGTGAAACGAGGAGTAGCTGCTAAGGAGGGACGGTCTGTAGTTTGGAAGAGCGGTGACAGGGTACAGGAGAAGTCCACTGAGTGCCTGGGGTCGAGGCGGGACGCTGGGAGGCTTTGGTCGCGTTGTTCCTAAGGCGAGAGCTGCATGCCCCAAAGCGCTGGGCTGGCAATGGCCTTTTGAAACAAAAGGGAATTCTTTTTCTCACACAGTGCAATAAATTCAGGAGGTCAGTGTTATGGAAATCAGAAATTCGAAAGTGTTTTGAACAAATGCATGGACCATAAAGGGCGCAGAAACAGCTGACAAAGGGCGTAGCTGGAAGTGGGGCTTTTGTGAGAGGTACGGGAGCTCTGGAGAGGGAGGTGAGGAAAAGGGATAAATCGGACCTAGCGACGTGCTTTGTTGCAGAGACCAACACTGTAAAATGCAGGTTCGGTTTCAAACCATTTGGCGCTTTTTATTTGTACTGGTCTTTTTAGTTGAGGTTTCACAACTCCACAAACGTTAAATATTGAGGTAAGTCTTTCTCTAATCCTTGTTTTACCCTATTACCTAGTTTGGCGATGGAGATGGGTTTTGTTGGGGTACTGTTTAAAGCCTCGTCCTCTTTTGAAGTGTTAGTGTTTGTTTATTGTGCAGATTCAACCCCTGACCGAGGTATTCTTCCTTGCTATTGAAAGTTAATGGGGGAAAAATTGCATTCCAAACATTTGAACCTGTAGTAGCCATGGCTGAACTTAGTTGATCTCTGGTGATCGGTTCAATTTAGTTACGATTTTTAGCCATTAGGCTGGGGCTGAATGATGGTGATTTGGTTGAGGCCAAATGTCTGTAGAAAATTGGCTGTTTGATAAGAGCCCTGTTATCAGAGGGGGATACTTTCTCATTTACATTTAGATGAGTATTGATTATTTATTTACTCAGAGAAGTGAGATTCGTTCCCAATCTTATCTCTCTCGTCTCTGCTTGTCAGCAGAAAGAGAGATAGAGCTCCTGACATCAGCCCAAGATAACAGCACTTTGTAGTGAAGATAAAAGTTGGAATGGGCCTTTTTCTAGTCTTGACTGAAAGGATAAGTTTTAAAAATTAGAACTGATGGGTCATGGTTTCAAAACCCCATTCTGAAGGCTTTGCCACTTAAATGGCAGCAGAATTGGTTTGTTGTTAGGCGGATGGCCAGCTGCCTTTTGTAGCAGAGCTGCTTAATTTGATTACGGGGTGGGATTCTTCCCGGGGTACCCCTGTCTTGTGCCACGGGAGAGCTGTGGATGTAGAGTTGGGGGTGGTTTCCTGTTTGTTTTAATGCCTGATAAACCTTCCTCGTTTAAAGGGGTGCCTGGAAGTAACATTTGGTGGCTATCCGTAGGCTGACGGCGCGGTGCCGGTGGTTCGGTGGGGGCTGTAGCGGCAGGGATGTGTGGTGTGGCGGATCAGCTCCGCGGGCGTGCGAGCACCAGTAGTGTGGCCCAAGAATGGAGGTCTGGTGGAGAAGGGACCTGGCTCTCTCACCATCCCTGGGGCCTGGGGTGCCTCTGGGCCCCCGAACAATTCTCTGCTAGTTTTTGAACAGAAAGAGTTTGCTTGAAGGTCTAACCGCTTCTCTTCTCACTGTGTGGTGGCTGGTTTCAGGCGGCTGCCTCGGTTCCCTCCTTCCTCTCCAGACACGTGAACCCTTGTTTCTCCAGCCCTCCTTGCTTTAACCCAGCAACAGTTGCACTCTCTCCAAATATTTGTGACAAAATTACAGGACTAGAAGAGGGGTTCCTATTCATTGGCTTTGTCTTCTGGGTATTTTGCCCTGGGAACTTCCATTTTGACGTACTCCCTCTCAGCTTGGTGGAGGAACGTAACACACATGATTTACTCTCCCGTCTGGCCCCAGCGAGCAGCGCTGTGTGAGAGCCCTGGGCTGCAGCCCCAGCCCGATGCCGCCGGCTGCGGGACGTGCTTGAGCCATGGTCCCTGCCGTCAGCGGGAGAGCTCTGCTTGGCTCGCCGGCCAGGACCGCTCCGTGCCAGGATTTTAAAGGTTTATTTTACAATCACGCGAAGCATTTGCATCAGATTGCGGAAATCCATAAAATCCAGCTTTGGTATTACCACTTGGAATTTAGTTGAAATTCCCAGAGCAGTATTCTATTAGGAGACCATTAAATTACCCAACGTTTCTGCTACAGTGACATCATTTGAACTTGTGAGAGAAGTCTGGTAGTAAAACTCCTCCACAGAGTCAGCCTAACATTTTTCATCTGTTGTGAAGTAGAGGTCATGTAAATGTGTACGGATATTTAAACTGTGTTATTTAAGAATAGACACTCTCTAAAACTCCATTTACACTGTTTTTTAATGAGTTTCTGAGTATTTTTTGTTTTAAAGGAGTTACTCATATGGAAGGTTGCCTTGGTGTCTCATCTGTAGCCCTATTTTGTTGCTTGACTAGCAGGCAGTTAATGCAGTCTTGACACAAACTGGACCAAACCATTTGCCTGATCACAGAATTCTCAAGCTGCTCCAGGTCAGTCGTCCTTTGACGCTGCCGGGGGGGTGGTGAGGGATGTGGTCACCGGTGGCTCTCCGCAGCCGGCGGGAAGCCTTTTCGGCCGCGCGAGGGCTGTTCCTGTGATGGGCGATGTTGTTCTTGTGGGTGGATCCAGCTGGTGGAATCGGGTCCCCGCGCAGGGAGGACGAACAGCCGCTGAGCTCCGGTGTGTGACGCGGTCCCCTTGTCATCGTGTGTTTGTGACTCTCTGACAGGCTTTGATAGCGTTGGCGTCTGTCCGTTTGCCCACCCCGCCGTCTCAGAAACGCAGGGGCGAGCCCATCTCTCTGTGCCAGGGAGCGCAGCGCGGGCATCACTGCAGCGCCCTGCGGCAGCTCTCACGCGGCGCTGGGCGCGAGGAAGGCGATTGCACAGGTAGAGGTGATTTAGCGGAGCAGGTGTGATGCTTCAAGGTGTGTGTGATG
>Ga0065711_1043329_pt1 | contig 14793 bp, 14 predicted proteins | sample Hoacrofraction12_FD_59098 | JGI IMG/M metagenome (GOLD analysis project Ga0065711, IMG submission 59098) | Hoatzin crop microbial communities from Cojedes, Venezuela - Epithelial fraction 12 v2 (version 2) | ecosystem: Host-associated > Birds > Digestive system > Esophagus > Crop | place... | reverse complement strand
TAAAATACTGAAACTGGCCCAGTAAGAACAGTCTTGTTCTTTCAGTTCCATTCTTGGGTCATACCAATTTATAATCTTACAGTTTTGCAAGATCTCCCTTTCATATAAAATAAATATTCTTTGGGCTCTGTTTTTTTCTAGGCAAACAGATAAATGATTGCTCTTTAGAAACAGACCTTAAAAGTAAGATTTGGGTTTTTTTTTTCCCTTAGTGTTATAGTTCCTTAAAGCAAGATGCTTCATCTAGAATGAGCAGGAGAGGAAAAAATTTGCATCCTCTCAATACAGCTGTCTGGTTCTTGAGGATAGATGAAAGGCTAGTAACTAGTAATTGAATATGAAGTTAAGTGAGTTTTAATACTGCGTGTTTGCGTCACTCTCAGTGAATATTTACACTGTAGGAAGCAGGTGCATTATCTTCTGAAGCATATTTTGTTCAGGCATCTGCACAGTGTTGCTGATTGGCATCCAGATGTGCTCTTCCACCCCATGATCAAACAGCTTGATACCTTAAGTGGAAGACATGCTTCGTTAGACAGCTGCCAAATAACGAACTGGTCTTTCCTGTCCTGTTTTTGTTGATGTTCATCTGTCCTTTCTCCTCTGTTATTTATTTGTCTCTAATGACTGTAGTCAAATGTACTCAAATCGACATCCAATCTTTCTTCTTGAATGTGCGCCAGGTACTCCAGGTCTTAATGTTCTGCTGACTTCTATGAAATACCTAGATGCAGAGCGGTAGACAAAGGAAAAGGTTAAGGAGTGTAAAGGCATGAAGGTATCACCAACCAATTAAAAACGTTTGGGTAATAATTTGACCTGCTTCAAAACTGCTCTTAACTGCTAGGGAAGAACTGACCTTTTCTATTTCTGCAAAGGATAGTGCTTATAAGCTGCCACTGTGTCCCTAAGAAAGATAGAAAAATGTCTTTATAACAACAACAGCAAATATTTTGTTACTGTAGCAGTATTGTTGGGATCCCAGGGGGAATATTAGATAGCTGACATCTTGTTGCCAAAGCAATGTGGTGCCAGTGATGCTGGTGAACAACGCAGCTTTCATTGGCTTTTGTGGTATCAAAAGGGTTTATGCGTGTTTGGAATATCATCTTACAGCAGTTCCTTGTAAAATTAAAGGCTAGGGTGAGTTATTGTCTTCATGGTAACCAAACTCTATAGTCCACTTAAATTGTGAAATGGAAGAAGTGATTTAAGAGAAATAAATGGCAGCTGCATTTTTCTTCAGAGACCTGGAAGACAAAGACATTGCGTTCTTTCTCTTTTGGTTTTCATAGCCTACTGATGTGGTAATGTAGGAATTAATTTATGATGAAAGTCCTTGGAATGCATTTTATGAACTTCTAATAACTTTTTATGCTTGTATTTATAAAATGTTTCGTCTCTTACAGCACTGCCTGCTTGCTAGTTCCTTTCTTGCACACCCATTTAATCCTAAAAATGGCTAGGCACTATGTGACTTGCTTACACGCTTTCTAAAATGTTGGTTTCCAGGAGACGTCTACAACTTTAGATTGACCGTCAGCTTGTTCTTCATACAGCCTTCCTCACACAGACTTTTTTGAGTGTCTCAAAAGCTTTGTGTGTTCCTTCTGGCTGAGACAGGGGATGAGTAGGAAATACCTGGGATAGAGTTTGAACTCCGGTAATGCTAACGGTAGCTACATAGGTTACAGTGTTACCAGCTTTTGGATACAAATTGATACGAAATAAAGTGTATAGACTCATGTTCCAAAATAATTTAGGAATTTGATTTGGAAATGGAAAGGTCCTGTGAAGCTCTCTGCAGGAAAAAGTAAATTAGAAGTTCTGGAAACATGTTGAGAACAAGGAGGAGAAAGAACTGGGAATGGAAAGAAAGAGAAAGCAAGTCTCTAGTCCAACCAAAGCAAGAGTTTTGTAAATTAAGAGTACATTAAAAAAACCTTAAACTCTCTGGGTATACTGAAGTGTAAGGTTTCTGCAGCTGTTCAGCATTGCCAGAAAACAGAAATTCCTGACCACCTGCATTTGTTGGAAGAGATCATCCTGTGGGTAAAAAAGATGTGTGATGCCACAGGAAAATATGAAAGGGAGATGCTGCCAGGAAAACCACTGTAAATGTAAGCTTGTGTACCCGCAGAGTAGGTCGAAGGGAAAATACATGCCAGAAGCGAACAAAATATTTTATTTGCAACAAGCTCACCCCATAAGAGGAGAAGAGAGAGTATTTAACTGGCCAAGGAAATTTCCTGGCCAGACTCCAGCTGATAGCCGCCAGCAAGACTTTGTTTTGGATGTCAGTGCAGTGCTGGTACTCTTGAAAAAGGTGGTGGAGGAAAAGACAGCTAGCCGAGGGATCTGAAAATGGGACGGAACGGAAGAGGCTGATGTGTTTTGCATCTGTTAGCTGTTCTCCGATGTTTCAGCATTGCCCTGTCATGTTTATTAGCACACCTTGTTCCCTCAGTCAAGGTCACGTTCTTTCTCCACCCTCTGCATATGTTGGACAGATTGCTGTGCTTATTGCAAGCTTGCTGATTGCACAGTGTTTTTTTCATAGCCTGGTAGAAGAACCTCACTAGAGGCGGCTCATTTTGTATTTAACCTGTATTTCAATGTTCTCTTTGCAAACTAAGCAAGTATTTCAGGTGTCATATTTCTATGGGTACGTGTTGCTTATTAAATAAACAATTGTAGTGACAAATACTGCTTTACCTGAAGGACAGAAGTGCTTTGTTGGGCCAGAGGTGTGAAAGAAACGATGTATGTACCTAAACTTTTTCTCCAAGTCAGGGAGAGAAATGTAGGTAAGAGTAGACAAGACACAGTTTCAGTCTGTTTTGTACTAGTTCTGGTTCTTCTTTGTACTCTTCCAAAACTGGCTCTGATTAAGGATCTTAAGTGTCAGTTTTTTGAATGATAATGATCTTTAAGTAGATACCTGAACTCATGGCTTCTCTGTATTGATCTATGTTTAGCTGAGCATGAACTGGCCTAAACACAGAAGAAGATACATTTCATTTTTCTGACTTCAGAGCTGAATATTCAGAAGAATAGACAATGCAATTTCCCCTGTTAGCTTAATAAAGCGAAGTTGCTGCTCTGAAAGTATATTTGCTCTTCATGCACTTACTTTTAGGTAGCATGTGTATTACTACCAAATGATCTCTGGGGAGTCACTGTGTTCCTGTCAGGATTCCTACACACGTTTGGTTTCACCAGTGCAGGAGCGAACACATGCACTCTTCAGCTTCTCTCCTGTGTTTTGGCAGGGCTATAGTTTTAAGTAGTGGCTATTTTATGAGTTTTCCATTAAACGTACAGGTTCGGCTTTGCTAGAGCCATCCCACGTATAGCCTTGCTTAGTTAATCCAGTAAAAAAAAAAATCTACATAGGCAAGGAGTTCACATCAGTGATGTGTGCGGGTCCATTATGACATAAACTCGTTTGTTGTAGTCACCTGTTGGTTTGATTTGCAGCCAAGAAACCTGGCATTTATTCTCTTTTTAAATATTCTTTCAGATTTCTTCAGAGGTCCTAGTGTGCCTAGTATTCGTCTGGCTGGTTTAGAGTATGTTCTGCATTTCACAGCTGTAGGGGGGAAAATTTACATGCGAAGCTACAAGTGAGTATGTTTTATCTATGTGTTTGCATTTTGGTACACTTGTCAACTTTTCCCCAAATTTAGCCTGTAGTTGTGTAGTTGAACTGGCTTGTGCAATAGTTTGCTACATTTAAAACATGTAAGGTGTGTAGAGGTGTTCCAGCATAATGCAGAGGAACTTGTACAGCAGAAGGAAAACACTTGAGCCCTGAGCATACTGCTTCCTCGCTTGCTGAGCTCCGCTTCCAGCTAGGAGGATTGCTCTTTCATCTGGTCGGATTAGTAAGGTGGTGTGAATTAACTTCATAGACTCAGTCTGTTCTCAGGCTGATTTCTAGGACTCTCCTCGCTTCGGTGTTTGTCAGAAAATGACAGGTGGTAGGCTGCAGTCAGTGATACACAGGGAAAAACAGCAAAAGGCAGGACAAGGCAATCTCCTTTTGCTGCGTTGGTCTTCACCCTGGCAGTTCATGGTCTTGCTTTAGGAGGCTGTGAGCATTCATAGCTTGTGTTCCATGCGATTTTGATTTATCACAAAATCGCTTCTATCAGTCTCTTTCTTCAAAACAAACAGATTTCTTGGCTACTTTTTAGGTTATTTTGCTGTAAACGATAGTAAATATTTTTCATGTCTGTTAATACCCAGGGCACTATTCTGAATTTGAGGAGTGATATGGCTTTCAGGGTACTGGGACTGAGTTTCAACAGTAATACTGGTAACACTGGTCTCATCTGAAAAAAAAAAAAGTTATATTAGACAGGTTATATTTTGGGTGTGTACAAATTGTGATGGGACAGATTTAATATATTACAAATTGTTACTGACAGACGTCTTTCTCAGTAGTAGTTAGCGGTAGCAGTTGTTTTTAATAGTCTTCCAAACTGCAGGATTGAGCCTGCCCTTTAGGAAGATGGATAAATCTTTATTACAGAGGACAGTGGTGATTTTGGTTATTTTTCCCATCTAGGGTGCTGCTGAAGAAATCTGGCTGTAAAATACCAAGAATTGAACTGGAAGAGATGGGACCTTCATTAGATCTGGTTATGAGGAGAACGCACTTAGCTTCAGATGACCTTTATAAGCTGTCTTTAAAAGAACCGAAAGCCCTGAAGGTGCGTATGTACCTTGGAAAGTATGTTACTTGCAGAGCTATCTATGAAGAAGAGCAAAAGCTGAAGTATTAATGATTGTATATTTGATCAAAGCTTACTTTTGTATAGGCCAACTGAGATTTCTGGGGCCACAGCACTGTTGTGGTGATCAGCTGGCATGCAAACTCTCCTCTGGAAGCATATAGAACATACAGAACAAATCTGAATCTCCTAAGCTGCAAACAACCAGCCTTGCTTTTAGGCACTTGTTTCTCACCAGAGCTCCTGGCACTCTCTACTCAGAAATACTAATGTCGTTCTTCCCTTACAGCCTAAGAAGAAAAAGAATATCTCCCATGATGTGTTCGGAACAACTTACGGTCGAATCCACATGCAGAAGCAAGATCTTGGTAAACTGCAGACGCGCAAAATGAAAGGGTTAAAAAAGAGGCCAGCAGAGAAGTCAGCTGAAGATGGTGGGGTTAGTCCCAAAAAGTCAAAATCAGCTTGATAGTCTGGAACAGCTTTGGAAACTCTTTGTAGCTTCAAATTTAGTATATATGTATTGTAATATAAATGTGTCAGATGTAAAAGACTCAGCTGCTGTTAGCTTTGGTTTTATAAAAAAAAAAAAGTTTTTAATGGTTTGTAACTTTAAAGGGAACCTGGGGGTATTGAGCTTTAACATGGAACTTGGTTGTTTAAAATAAAAAATGCGATATAACTTGCTTGGTTTTCCGAAGCTGAGTATTTATTCTCTTGGTGTTAGCAAACATACGCTGGTCAAGCAGGTGATTCATTTCCCGAACAGTTTTATGGCTGTTATGGGGGGAACCCTTGATCAACCAACTCATCTTATAAATTCTGCACGGGACCAGAGTAGTGTATATGCGTAATATACACAACACAACTTCTCTGTTCATTTGTTGTTTATGTATTTCAGTTTCTGCACAACTGCAGTAGTCAGTAAACTATAAACCATTTTTTGAAGTGTGAACTTGGAATGTGTGTCTGTTGCCAGACTCTGTTTTTAACTATTGCACCAAGCCCTGCTCTACACTTGCGGGATCGGGAGTGATGAAGGTGTGTTTACTGTGTTCATCACCATGGTACCGAAGTGCCTGATGTTTGCTTTAGGCATAAATGAAACCTTTACAGTTTGAATTTCCATCTTTGATGCTTGATTTGTGCCCAGAATGGAAGTTTGTGAAGCAACTATATGAAAGGTACAGGTCTTGTCTTCTTACCCTGTTTTCCTCCTAAGCTTGTGCTCGTGAGCTAGTGAAGACTCAGTTAAAGATTTAGGTAAAAGGGGATGAGAGTGTAAGAGCTTAGTGAGACTTTGGTGTGGTGTTCTATGTTTTTGGAACATACTGGAAAACCTGGGTTGTTTTCTTCTGCTTGTCTCTTTGGAAGCTATTACTCTGCCCTGTTAGCATAATTACGATACAAATGTACATCGTGAACACAGCAAGCTTCCTCATCCTAGTTATATTTTTAATACTTTATCTTTTCCTGTTAGTTTCCTCAATGTAATCAGCTGAAGTGTCACATTAGAAATAAGGGGGGTTGTTATTTTCTCTTGTCTTCTGCATCCTGGATGGAAGTGGCTGGCCAGCTTTGCTCTCCCCGTGTGGGAGCCGAGCTGCAAATGTGGCTGTGCAAGTGCCACACCTGATGTTCTTGCTGTGCTGGTTTGATAAAACTTGTAATGTGAAAAAGAAAGGGCTTTAAAAGTTTGGTATCTTTTTGAGGACACAAACATTTATCTTCAATGTATTACATTTTTTTGTATTACTTTTTTTTACTTTACTTTTTAATTCTTTAACTTTTTAATACTTTACTTTTTAATTCAATGTATTACTTTTTTTTTTTGTATCATTACGCAAAATAAACGGCATGGCTCTCTAAATCCTTTTCTCTGATCTATAAGCATCTGTTTGAGACATTGATAATTCCAAAAGCTACTTCAGATTTGTATTTCCCACCATATCTTTCTGAAGTACAAATCACTACGCTTTTGACTGAAAGTCATGTTTGGTAACAGCTGTAGAATAATGGTACTAATGGGCATGCCATCTTTTATGAACTTACAAAAGTAATAGTAAAAGACTATTAAGTTTGTAAAAGACGGCATGCCCATAGCCGTAAAAAACTGAGTTGTATTTTCTTAACTAATTTTGGTGCTTAATTTTGTGTTGAAAAACTGAATTTCGAAGCGGTAATGTGGACCATCTAACATGCTGTTAGCTCTTCAAGTAAAAAGTGAGATAGTTATTCAGCAGTAGCCCTCGGAGCTAAGCTGTTGCATCCTGGCGTTGGTTTTGTTCGGTGCTGCTGCGGGCTTGCTCCTTGTCTGAGGAGGAATCTGGGACGGGTGAGGGCTGCTACCCCTGCTGACAGCGGACCGTGGTCGCTGCGCAGCTTCGGAGCGGCGCAGGGGTCAGGAGATCGGTCAGTGGGGAGAACCCCCGGGCATTTATTCACTCTTCGCGGGGTGCTTTGTCTCTGCCGATGAGAGGTGGAACCTGAAGTGCCTGGTGCCCCGCACCTGGGGCTCTTCTTGTGAACAGCCCTTTGTCCTTGCTGTTTGTGCTTGTGAAGTACAGCCACATGGTGGACAAAATGCATTAGATACATGAGGCAAGGAGACGTTCTCCTGGATATAGCATAAAGGTCATAGAATTATTAACATTGGAAAAGACCTCTAAGATCATCAAGTCCAACCATCAACCCAACACCACCATGCCTGCTAAACCATGTCCTGAACAGGATGTTTAGGCTATGCTTTTTCATACTAATCACTTTCAATTTATGTTGTTAGCAAGGATTAAAGCTTGCTGCATTTCTGATAAATGCTTTGTACTACTCAAAGTGGTGCCATTTTGGTGCAAACTCTGAGAGGGAAGCGGAAATGCTCTCTTGTTTTGTTCTCAGGGCAGAAATGAGCCACTCTGATCTCTGTATGGCAGGACAGGATGAAGCCAAATTAGCAACTGAATTCACCCCATTTCTTTCAGGGAAGTTTCAACATTGCTGTGAAGCAATGAGTGAGCCACAAGGCTGGTGGCTTCTGTGATTTCAGATGTACAGCGTGTACAACCACACCTCTGTCTGGCAGGCAGTTGCTACATCCTGAGTATCTGATTTAACTCAAGGTGAGCGGAGATAGGAGGGCTAAATACAACCTTTCCAGTGGCATGTTCTCATTTCCCAGAGTCTTTTAAAGTGTGAGGAAATTCGCCAGGTGCTGCAATGGAGCTGTGTGCCTGGGGAACAGAACACGCGGTGCTCAACGGGCAGCTGGTGAAAGGGACTTGCCTTGCCTCAATTGCCCCTTGCTTCCACAGTTCACCAGGCTCTGAAAACGTGTAAACATGGCCCCGGGGTCTGCGTGGCACCGGCGAGGCGTAGCTGGCATGTTCACCCCCTTGCTTTGGTTTTCATCTTCTTGCCTCCCAGTGTGTTGAGTGTAGTAATGAGTTCGGTTTCAAGAAAATTGCCGTGGGCAAAGCGTGGCTCCCAAGGCTGTACCTGTGTGGTAAAATGGAAATGGAGCTGCAAATCAGCAGCCAAGCCTGTGCTGCCTTTAGTCTAGCTGGCAGGGTGGCAAGGGCAGGGAGGGTACGATTGGTACCTTCTGTGGACCCTCGGTTTCTGTGCTGACGTTGCCCAGCTGTGCCACAGGCTGCTTCGTTGCTGCTGTTAGCTAGGCTACTGTCGTTACAGGCAGCTAATGATACACGTAGAATTTATAGTCTACCTGCACTATAAGTTTCCTTGGCTCTTACTTAAAAAACTAGGAAGAGAGGTAGATACTGTTGAGTGGCGCGATGTGCTCGGCTCTTGGGATTCCCAGGTTTCTGGGAGTCGGTCCTGGGCACATACCATCACAGGCTTAGCTCTCTGCCAGTGCAACGTAATGAACTGAGCACTGAGAGCACAACGAGTGGTGCGTGTTTGAAACGAGCAAGTGAACTCCTTTCTGTTTCCTGGATTTTGTGGGTTTGAGTTTATCTTTACGGTTCCTTAGCAACCTTATTTGTTTTCACGAAGCGCTTTCTGGATTTGACTGTGAGGGTTTCCCTCCCCCACTGGCTTGGTTGCAGCTGGGGAGGGTTAGAAAAGAGCATGAAGGGAGGACAGTTAAACGTGGCAGAAATACCAGTATCGTGCTGGCTGCTGCATCCCCCAGCCAGGGGAAAAAGGCTGGCCGTTGTTTGCTCCAGATGCTGTCAAATAGAAGGGGCTAAGGAGACTAGGGCAGAACGGTGTGTGAGGCGTTTTCATTATTAAAGAGAGGGAAGTGGAAAATCTTAGCTGTGCGTAAGATACACAACATAGCCATACATAACACATACTAACATGTGTATTACACGTGGTGCAGCTAGTTCCCCTCTGTCTCCAGTGCAATTTTTCTACTCCTTTTGGAGTTTGCAAAAGTGCCTCTGGCAGTACTGACACATCCCAGATGCGATCCAAAGACATAGCTGGGAATCAGGTCAGTTGTAACAGAAGTCAGGTTGCCTAAAAATATACCAGGAAAAGAGACACGAGGCTCCTGAATGTGAAGCCCGTGTAGGATTGCCTTCCTACATGGAAGAATATTCAAAATGAACAGTATGGCTAACACCGTACAGGAAGAACAGCTTTGCTGTAACGCATCTGTGCAGAAGATAAGGAGCAGGAGCTGGCAAAGACATTTTAGAAGGACGTAGGGTTTCTGAGGGACCTACCTGAGGAGGTTGGGAATTGGTTATCTTGGAGATCATGGTAGGTTGGAGGGACCTAAGTGCTGTGTGGGCAAAGAAGTGAAGATGGACGTTGGGGGAGGAAAATTTATAGGTAATCTGCGATTCAGCCCTATCCTAAATAACATGGGAGTCATTTACTTGGAGCAATTGGTGAATGCAGTCGACGTATGCTGACTGAGGAAGTTCTAAGGCGCTGTTCCTCATTTGCTCTTGTTTTCTTTGACTTACAGTCATATTCTGTCAACTTGATCTTTTTATTTTCTTCCCCTGCTTCTTTAAGATAAGCACAAAGTAGTTCAGAGGAAGTAGAGGTAAAGTTTTGAGCAGAACTTAACAGAAATCATGTCTAGTTAATGACATTCCCCCAAATTCTCATTATGGTCCCTCTTTCCCCCTTGATAACCATAGAATCACAGAATGCTTTGGGTTGGAAGGGACCTTTTAAAGGTCATCTAGTCCACCCCCCCTGCAGTAAGCAGGGACATCTTCAAATACACCAGGTTGCTCAGAGCCACGTCCAACTCGGCCGTGAATGTTTCCAGTGATGGGGCATCTGCCACCTCTCTGGGCAACCTGTTCCAGTGCCTCACCACCCTCTTTGCAAAAAAAAATTTTTCTTTATATCCAATCTGAATCTACCTGCTTTTAGTTTAAAACTATTACCCCTTGTCCTATCGCAACAGGCCCTGCTAAAAACCCTGTCCCCATCTTTTAAGTACTGGAAGGCTGCTAGAAGGTCTCCCTGGAGCCTTCTCTTCTCCAGGCTGAACAGCCCCAACTCTCTCAGTCTTTCCTCACAGGAGAGGTGTTCCATCCCTCTGGACGTCTTTGTGGCCCTCCTCTGGACCTGCTTAATAATAATAATCCCATAATTCTTCCTGTGATGCAACATAACACCTACAAAATCTGGCTTTCTCATTCTGTCCATGAGACAGAAGTATGCCCATGTGACCCTAACTGTCTCCTGGTTTGATTGCTGCAATTTTCTCCTCTCGACTTCCTTCACTCTCGCAGCCTCCAAAGCAAACCAGACACAGCTGCAGTGACCCATTTCCTGCTGTTCGTCCCGATCATCTCTTTGGGCTGGCGAGAAGTTGAGCCTCTTGTCCTTTATTGCTCATGGTGATTGTTACATTAATCTCTTCTGCTCTACCAGTAGTCACAACATTGGTCTCCCTCATCTTTCTCAGTTATCTTCTGTACTCTGCATTGACCGTTATTTGCTTAATTCCCCTTCAGCTGATCACCATAACAATCAAAGCACGCACCGAGAGCGTCCGGGCAAAATGAAACAAGGAATCAAGAGCCACGTTCAGCATCAGGACTCAAACTCCAAAGCCAGAGGTCAGGGGCCAGAATCAAAAGAGGGGGTGGGATGAAGACCTGTCCTGTCAACCACAGCATTAGGCATATTGGTCAGGCAGGGAAATCTGCAGGAAACGTCTAACCGGGCCCGTTTCTCCAGTTATTACCGAAGTGGGAGAATGTGAGAAAGAGCTCTGACCTGTTGGCACCAGTGGAAGGGATGCCAGGCTTTGCTCAGCAAACTTGTAAGGAGATCCTTGGTTGATTATCCCCTGCAGGGTGTTACGTACATTTGTCTTGTGCTAAGTTGTCTGCAAAGATCGAGCGATGCACAAGAAACTGGATTTTTTACACATACAGTGCTGCAATGCAAAGTCAGATGAATTTAAAATCTGTCTTTATCTCCCTCTTTCCTAACACTGATGTGTACTCCGTGGAGAAGGCAGTGCTCAGCGTGCGTGCAGTGAAGGGGCCTGACCTTAGGACTGGGCCTGTGTGACCAATTCTAAGGCTGCTTTAGGTGCTGGTGTTATTTCTCCCTTCCTTTTTAAATCTGCAAAATGAAACCATTGATTGCTGCCTCTGGCCTCTAGGCAGGAGAATTACTGATGCTGATTTGTGCTCTGGAATTATTGCTGCAACAGCAGCAATCTATCTGCGTGAGCCATGGATAGGCACACTGGGAACTAACGTCAGCTGTTGCCAAAATATAGTGAAAAAGCCTGTTCTCTCCCTGCCTGTTTTTCAGATAAAGTCGTATTCCTGGTACCAAGTTGGGGTTTCTGTCTTCCTAATCCAAAAAAGTCCACGAATAGTTATGTCTTTTTATTTTTGGTTGCAAGTTGCTAACGTTTTTCTCCGGTGGAAACTGAGCTCCTTGGCTCAGACGTTGCCCTCTCCTCTGGGGGAAGGTGAGGAAGAGATCGTAGAAGTGAGGGGGAAGACAAGGTTCAGGCAAAGTGTCTCCTCTCTCGCCTGTTATCTCACACTCTTGCGTGTGACAGAAACTAGTCCCAATGCCACACAGCAACATGAGGTATTCAGTAGTATAAATTCACACCAGACATCTCCAAGCCAAGCTGAACTCTCCTTTTCCCATGAGCAAAGAGCTGTTTGGTGTGCGTCGCTGCCAAAAGCAGGCAGTCGCATCTGCCGCACCAGGAAGTTTGTACGGGGATGGTTTGCTGCAAAAAGTGCGAGGCAGAAATTGCATTCACCTCCCATTTAACTTTTTTTAACTGAAAAGACTGTTATGAAGAATTAATGAGACCCTCCAAAGTGCACATGCAGCACGCCAATGAACAGTAATAAGCTTTTAATTCGTAAGAGGTGATAAATTTCAGCTCCCGTTGGCTTCCTTTGCACACAGGAATAATTCCTTGCTAATTAGGGTTATTTGAATGAAACATTAGGCAGGCTTTATTTTCTATGTCATGAAAAGAATTTTGCAGGCATTTTTTTTTCTTTTTTATTTTCCCCTGTCTTCTCTGAACATACCTAAGATAGCTAGGGGCTTCTATGACGTTTCAGGCAAACAGCTGTTCAACTCGAGGGCGCTCTATTGGTTTGTGTTCCCTATGCTCAGCTCTTCAAGGCCGAGAAGAAAGGCTCACGTGAAGAAAGATTCAGAGACCTGGTATCTGCTGAGCGTTTCCTTCTCACTTTCCTTCCAGAGAGAGGGGGATACCCAACCTTCCTGCCGTTAGCCTTCTCCAGTTTCTCAAAGGCAGCAGGTCGTACAGAACCACAGAATCACAGAATGTTCGGGGTTGGAAGGGAGCTCTGTGGGTCATCTAGTCCAACCCCCCTGACGAAGCAGGGTCACCTACAGCAGGCTGCACAGGACCTTGTCCAGGTGGGTCTTGAATATCTCCAGAGAAGGAGAATCCACTGATATTTCTTTAAAAAAAAAAAAAAGCCACAAACCCAGCACGTTATAGACAACATCATGTGGGGAGTTCAGCAGCAGTGCTGGCGTAAGGAGCTGTGAAGGTGCAGCTGTTTGTGGGACTGGCAACCAGATCAGGGCGTTAAACTGGCTTTAAAAGGTGGGGTGGCGGGGGAGGAAAGGGGAGGCTCTCTGTTGGGAAGCGATGTCAGTTCCCCAGCCTGGCTCAGGGCACAGCTGGGTGCTGCGCTGCGGCGCTGGGAAGGAAGAAACAGGCTGGGAGCGGGGTGGGAGGCGCGAGGGAACTCCTGCTACTGGTGTGGCTGCTTGCAGTAATATCCGTGAGATGGCACCGGGGTTTGAGGATTACTGGGGTTTTGAGTCTATTCTGAAGAAAACCAGTGGGTTTGGGGACCGACATTTGCCAGTGAGCTTCATCAATAGCTTTCCCTGTGAAGATCACCTTCACACCCTTTTACAGATGTGACAGCAGAGGTTAATGGACTTTTTCAGGAAGGATTTGCTTTAAGAGCAGACGTACAGTGTGAAAGTTCGAGTTCCCCCGACGCGTGGTCTCTGTGGGTGGCTTTCCCGTACCTTCCTGTGGCCGCAGCCTGCGCTGGGGTGGAGCTGGAGCAGCTGTCAATGGTGCATGGCCAGAAAGAAGTTCACAGAAGTGGAACCACTCAGAGTTTGTGATTTTCTTTGCAAAGGAAACCCCTTAGAAATTTTGAGGCACATCAACAAAGACTGACACCACCCAGTCCAGCTCAGCAGTAAGAGAGACACTAGTTCATCTGTGGACCTTTTAGCAAAACAGGAAGAAAACTGTGCAGCTTGGTTTTAAGGCAACCTTCAAAATAATATTCAGGAAACCTCTCCTTTCCATCAGGAGTAACCTCCTTACAAAACTCCTTATGTGGCTTCTGTTTTAGCTGGAAGGATTTTCTCCACTATGAAGGTTTTTCAACATACTTCTTTCCCCTCTGACACTATGGAGCTATGGCGACGAAGACGACGTTCTGAGCTGCATTGGACACTTTTGTTTAATGAACTTGAATAAAAGGTGAAGTTGTGCTTGTTCTTGTCTGCGCATGATCAGAAATGCTGCACGACGGTATGTTATGTTTGGAAAGCTAACACTGCATCTTACCATGAGCCTCAAATCTTTTAAAGACAGATTTAGTTCTTTTCTCCAGTTATGAAAAATATTTTAAATTTCATTTAAATTCCATTAGACCTGTGTTGCTGTTTTCAGGAGGTAATAGCTGATTACGTTCTCACTTACTTTTCTTTCAATTCCTGGAAGGAAATCTATTCTGTGGCTTATGTGGTAAAGTGACTGAAGAGTTCAAGCATGTAGACAAAGCTGTCCCTGTTAAGGAAAGAGTATAGCTAAAGCAATTCTATGGAAAAGTGAAAGATGAAATGCTTTTTCAGCCTGTGGGCTGCATTGGACACAATAAAATCTACCCTAAAGATGGTCTCATGCATGGGATTCTGTCAAAGGTAAATCTTATTCCTTTAGATCCTCATGCTTATGGCAGATTTATGCTACCTGACTGGTATGCCTGGAGGAAAAGATGGATTAAATGTTAGCAGAGAAGAAGGAAAAAACTTGTCAAAATTTGTGGTTTCTTAAAATGGTGCCAGCATTTGGTCAGAGCCAGCCACCAGACTTGTAATGGATTCTGGGAGCTGAGTTTACAGGAAAGTTTTGCTGTTCTGTTGAAAAGGAGAACAGGATGAACTTTTCAACCTAGTAGGTGAAGAGCTGAAGCGTTTCCATGGGTCTAACTCCATCAGCAAAACAAATGAGTGTTAAGAAAGAACACGCAAACTATTAAGATGTGGCATTAGTGGTGTTTTCTCACAGCAAAAGCCAGGTGACAGAAATCAGAAACTTTCTGGTCTTTTAAGTCCGCTCTTGGACATTGAACTAGGCGTCTGACTGGAAAGATAGGAAAAGGAGAGATAAGAACTTTTATGATACTTATTCATATCTGCAAAACCAGTTTTGAAACCTGTATGAACCGCGTTTTTTGGCGGGGAGGAAGAATCATCGATTATAAAATGAAAGCTGGATCAAGATCTTTAAGACCTTTTCCCATATGTCACACAGAGAAAGCTGTCCCTCCCCCCCCCCCCC